>Ga0196964_10000210_pt1 | contig 43027 bp, 86 predicted proteins | sample S1_10metaG_FD_148615 | JGI IMG/M metagenome (GOLD analysis project Ga0196964, IMG submission 148615) | Soil microbial communities from Anza Borrego desert, Southern California, United States - S1_10 | ecosystem: Environmental > Terrestrial > Soil > Desert | place: USA: California | collected...
TCATTTGCCTGCGCCTTCTATGTCGGTATGGCGTTCGTATGGCGCGGAGGGGCCCGGACAATCGTTTGCTGCGGCTTCCCCGGTCGTCACCGGATCATCAACCGCCGTGCTGCTAGTTGCCGGGGCGTCAGCACGATGCACTTGCGCCCCCTCCGCATTGGTAGTCACGTTGATATGGACGCTACATTGTCCCGCAGCACCTTCAGCGCAGCGAGGTAGGCCGGATGCGCGGATAGCTCCGTCTTGCTCACGGCTTCGCACAGGTCTATCAGGGCGTGAAGGATGGGGTCGGTGGTCACGTTACGTACTCGTGGCGTTCCTACACGTATCCGACGATGCAGCCGACCGGGACGACGAAGATGCCGATGGCGCGGACGATCAGCAGGCCGGTGATGGGATCAAGGCCCATGCCGACGAGTTTGATGATGTTCCATACCCATCCCCACGCCGCGCCGATGATGAGCGTGGACACGAGAATTGCCGTCATCAGTTCTGTGATCGTGAAGCCGATTTGCTTTTTCATGCGTTCTCCTTGTTGTAGTCGTTCCTAGTGGAAGGACGGCTTACCGTCTCGGCGTAACTCACGGTCAATAGTCCTCTCTGAGCGACAGCCCTATCGAGTAGGGAGCGAAGTTGAAGTAGACCGTCCTCACAACGTGGTCGGTGTAGACGGTTGTCCAATAGGAGAAACGCCACCATCGTTTGATGAATGTGTGGATGGCTTTGTCTAGATTCTCCGCAGCCTTGGCGTTGCGCCAATTGGCTTGATCCATCACAGACGACTCCTTACTTGTTCGATTAGATTGGCTGCGGCGACTGCTTCAGGCGCAGTGTTGTTTGTGATCGCCAGCAGGTTTTCTAGCGCGACTAGCAGAGCAGCAGCGTCCGCAGACCGTGAATCAGCCGCTAAGTGCCTGCCCTCGGGCGTGGTTCCGTTAGGCTCCGTAGAACGGCTACCCTCGGCGCGCTGGGCTTCATCCGGGTTTTGCGGGGTATCGGCTCCTGCGGACGCTGCATTCGTGTTCATAGCTCGACCCACCTATGTCCGTCTTGCTTGAGCCATTGGCAGCAGCGCGTGCAGGACGTGGCGGGCGGCTGACCAGGGTTGTTCTCCCATTCCTGCCGGATTGCATGCTCGCCTACGAGCCAGCAGAGGACGCGCCCGAACGTATCGACCCACACGTATCGCTGGAACCTGCCGCGCTTCAGGTGACGCCAGAAGTTCGCTCTACACTGCTTCTTGAAGAGGTCGAAACCTTCGCGTGCCGCTCCCATTCAATCCTCCTTTTTGCTGCGCTGCCCACGGACACGGCTATCTGGTAAGCGAGGGACCATCACGACGGCCATCCGATCAGCCGCCTCGCCGCCTTGCACTCCGGGCAGCTTGGGTCGTCCGTCACGGAGTCGAGCGTGTGCGACAGCGCTGACTGCAGGCGTCCGATCTCCTCGATGGCCTCCAACACCACTTTCCCGGTGTAGTGGTGGCTGCGCTCCTCGGTGGCCTGCTTATGCAGCTCGCGGAGCTTGGTCACGATGTCCTGGCGCTTACCCACGGGAGTCGCCCTTGCCGTCTACCGGGTCCATCCCCGAGCCTTTACAGTGCCCGCACTCGACTTCGCCTGTAACGTGGTTGTCAGTACGCCCGGAGCCGTGACACTCGGAGCAGAGCGCGGCTATGGACTGTCTTGCGGAACCTGCGCAGGCTTTCAGCGCGGTGTCGATGCGCGGGATCAGGCGTTCGATGGCCGGGCCGGTCAGAGGCAGGTGATCCATCGCCTTCGGTGTGGCGCTTACCAGCCGAAGCTCGCTACGCGCCTCCCGCAGAAGCTCCACGATGGACAGGTCGGCAGAGCACGACGACTGCCCGGCGAAACGGCAATCCCCAACCGGCCAGGAGCACGGCTCGTCCGTCAGGGGCGCGGCAGGGGCGGGCGTGGCAAAGGCGTCGATGCGGTCCAGTTCGGCGTACAGCGCACCGTTGGTTCCACCGTACAGCTTGAGCAGCAGCGCCCGCAGTTGCTCGGTCAGGCGAAATGGTCGTCCATGCTTATCGTCGTGCTTAGGCTTTTCCATTGCCGCTCCCCATTACGCCGTCGCTGTTCTGCACCGGCCCCGCACTAGACGCCGTAAGCCCACGGCGGCGCACGATGTACCAAAGGTCTTTGATCCAGTCGGCCTCGTAGCGTCGGTCCTGCCCGTCATGCCGGAACACCACATCGACGTGGTGGGCGTGCCAGAACCCTTGATCGAGGAACTGCGCTACCAGCGGGCACTTACGCAGTGCCTTCTCGACCTGGGCGAGAACGTCCGGTGCGGTCGCCTGTGTCTCCGACACGGACGACTGCCCGGAAATCGCCAGCCGGAACGTCGCGCGGCATTGCTCGGCTACCTTGCGCGGAATCTGCACCGACATGCTCCCGCCGTCAGGGCAGCAGTCGCGGAACTTGTCGTCCACCGGCCCAACCGAACCGCAGCCGGCGCAATAGCGAGTCAGGTCGCTCATTTCGTCACCGTGATGATCTTGTCGGGGTGGACCTTCTCGGCCAGTTCCGAGATGGGGTCGATCTCGTAGTGCTCGCCGGGCGGCAGCTTCGCCACCGGCAACTCGGCTCCGTACTTCGCCACCTGGGCCTGAAGGAACTCCTGCCAGTTGTCCCCGTTCACACCGCTCGCGTCGATCTCGGCGAGCTGCGGATGCTGCTTCAGCAGGTATGGCTCGCACTCTCTGGACACGCGGGGAAGCTGGTGCGTGAAGAGGTTGTCGCCGGTCATGTAGTTCAGGATCTCGTACACCTTGCCGATGGGGCAGAGCAGCACCCCGGTGGTGATCGACAGAATGTCCCCGAGGGGGAAACGTCTTACTGGGGTAGCACGCTCGGGCTTTTCGCTCATGCGGTCCTCTTGAAGTGGATCAGGTCGCCGTGGAACGGCAGCCCGTAGGTGTTCTTGAAGAACTCGAAAAAACTCGGTGACGCTGGTAAAGCCGTCGTCCACCGCCAGCGCGTCGGCCTTCTCGGCAGACAGCCTCTCGTCGTCCAGGCGGATTACGCCGTCAGGCTGAATCGACACGCTCTGAACCTTGGTGATCTCGCCTCGCAGCAGGCAGCGGCACTTCTTCGTCCGCATGCCCTCGTAGGCGGCGAAGAGCTGGCCGGGTTTGGGCCCGTTGCCGTCCTTCCTCGGGGCCCGGATCGTGTGAGTCTTGGCGCCGGACTCGACCTTGCGCGCAAAGCGGTATTGGAAGTTGTAGGCCGGCATCAGCGTCCATCGCTCGGTGTGGCAGTAGGCGAGGGGCTAGTCATCGACGTAGTCCTCGTAGGAGCGGTAGATCACTGTGCCGCATGAGCACGTCCACTTCGCCGGCTGCGGATCGTGGAACGGCCATTCATGCCTGCACCCGTCGATTACGGGGCGCCCTGCTACCGCGACCGGGCGCCACTTCTCCAGTTCCGCCACGGTGGCGTTCCAGCCGGTCAAGGCGCGTCGCATGTCGTGGCGAAGATCGCGGATGTCGGACTCCATCAGCGCCCACCACAGCATCCCGTAGAAGGCCAGAAACAGGCCCATCGTCTCGCCTCGACCGAGGCAGACCAGCGCGAAGTAAATCCACAGCCCGCCGATGAGCAACGGGCTTACCTTCGTCCACCAGTCGATAAAGGCCGAAAAAGCCCTAGCGCGGTAGCTGTCCGAGACGACCGTCATGTGTATTTCGTCCTGCGCGGCTTGGCCGCACGGCGGGCTTCCTTGAGCCTCGCAATGGCAGACTCCAGGCGGCGCATAGAGCCTGGGAAGTGAACCTTGTTGTCCAGCCCGAAGGCCCACCCCTCCGAGTTCACGATGCCCATAGCGCAGCGGATGACGTGGCGCTCGGCCTTGTCCTTCGCTGTCTCCGTGCCACGGTCCATAGCTCGCTTCTTCATGCAGACCCTCCGGTTTGCAATGAGCCTTGATTGATCAACGGCGCTGACTCTTCCGCCGATTTCCTGAACCAGACCTTCGATCCGCGCACCTTGCCGTTGCGCGTAATCAGCTTGTAAAGCCGCTCCAGCTTCCCGAAGTGGACGAGGGATTCGGCGTAGCGAAGGTCAAGCGGCTTGCGCCATGCTGCCGTTGCGTTCGCAAGCTCGGCGGCGTACTTCGCCTTCGTGGCATCGCAGTTTCCGGCGAGGAAGGCTTCAAGGTTATGGACGTGCTCAGTCATCGCGGCGTTCCTTTCGCCTTGGCGATGGCCTCGCGCACAGCGTCAGCGGCTTTTCTGTCCAGCATGGAGTCGAGGTCAAGACCTTCCAGCGCTTCCAGCATGTCCGGCGCGGCGGCGATCAGGTTGGCGTTTTCGAGTCCACCCTTACCATCGGGATCGCGCGGGCTAAGGTCGCCTATCCACCCACCCTCCGCCCAGATGCGATAGCCCTTGTGGTTCTCGCTGCCCGTAAGTTTGGTCAGCACTTGCCACGGTCCCGGCGTATGGCTCATTCCGGCTCCCCCTGCCATCCGCAGTCCAGGCAGTAGTCGTAGGAGCACTCGGGGGCGTAGCCGTCGCCGGCACGGTGGGCTACCTCAAGCGTGCCGCCGCACTCCGGGCACAGCACAAGCTGGCTTTCGTATGCCGCCAGCGCTTCCGCCGCCCCTTTGTCGCTTGCCTCGTACACTCGGCCCGTTCCGCTTTGCGTCCTGACGGTCAGCGATCCTCCGAAAAGCTCGACCTTGAAGCCGTGGCGAATGAGGCGGCGTACCGAGTCCATCATCGGACGGTCGTTCTGGCCGAAGGCCGGAATGTTCCTCACAGCCCTTGCGTCTCCAGCCAGTCCGCGATTTGCTCGCGGGTGAAGCCGCCCGTGTCGTTCTTCCCCCAGATCGTGTCGCAGCCGGGGCCAAACTTCTCGTTGTGAACCAGCTTGTGCGGCAGATTGAGCCGAGAGGCGACGTAGTTAATCGCTATGGCGGTCTGGAGGGATGGGTCGTACCGATGTCCAAGCGCCTCTGCGGCGGCTCCCCACGCGCAGGAACCGCCATTGGCGAACGGACATCCCCGGCTCTGAGGGCGCATACCCGCACCGACGCGGATAGCTTCGGAAAGCAGCGTGATCGTGCCGACTGCTGCGCGCTCGAATTTCAGGACTTCGCTTTGATCCATTGGGGTTCCTCGCTGTGTATGGGTGCGTGCTAGGCGACTTGCGCTGCGTCGCGCTCCTTGAGGCTGGCCTTGAAGTTGTCGGCGCTGCCGTAGGAGGCGTTCTTGTCGTGCTCGACCTTCGTCACCGTCATGCGGTTGCCCTCGGTGAACTGGCGGTCGAAATACTGCTGAAGGGCATCGATCATCGTTTCCTGATTGATGAGGATTTCGGTGCAGCCTTTCATGCGTTCTCCCTATGAAAAAGGAACATTCCGACTACCTACATGGCTAGGCGCTTCTCTAGCGCCTCGTTCGTCCAGACCAGCAGCCCGTATTCGCTATCGCCTGGAGGCTGGTAGAGCCGAATAAAAGCCTTTGTTCCCATGCCATGAAGCCCGCTCTTGCCTCGGTGGTGCTCCATGCACAACGGGACGGCGGAGAAATCCGAGCGCAGCCCAGACCCCTCCGCGACGTGGTGAACCTCCACCGGCCCGGATTCCAGTCCGAGCTTTCGGCAGACCACGCAAGGAAGCTGCGCGATCAAGTCCATCCACCTTTTTCTGGCAGCGCTCACGCGGCGATGGCCTCTTTCGTGAAGCTCGACTCGAATCCGGTTTTCGCTTTCCAGAACTGCAATAGCGAGTAAAAGCACTTCCAGCCCTTGACCAGCTCTTCCTCGGGGATCTCGATCAACTTCGCCAACCCCGGATTCGTCGTGCTCACGTACACGATGGCGCAGCGGGCTTTCTCCATACCAAGGCCCATGCGGTAGGCGGCGAGCTGCATGGCGTGTTCGTCCCAAGTTCTCAGGTCGTTATCCGGCCCGAATTCCTTGGTCTTGAAGTCGATCACGCAGTCCATGCAGGACAGGTCAACCTTCCCTCCAAAGCCGAGAACGTGAGCGAACGACTGCTCAGGCGTCCAGAAGCCATTGCCGCCCATCGCGTCTACCTGCGTATGCGCCGCTTGGATATACGGCCACATATCGGCTGGGTAGGCTTCCCCTTCGTAGCTGCCTTGGATAGCCGCGTGGATCGCTGTGCCGCGTTCTGCGGCCTTCCGCGCCTGCTCCCTGCTGTCCTGCTCGATCCTCTGTAAGAACGCTTCCTCGGCCTCTCCGTCGCGCCTGGTGGCCGTTAAGGCTGAAAGCATCATCTGTTGCAGCATCCAGCGGTTTAAGCCGGGACGGTCGGCGCACTTGATGATGGTCGTGACCGAGGGGACCAACCCTAGTTTCCGGGCATCCCGCAGGGTCGTGGGGCGCATGGAGCCATCCCGCGCCTTGACCTCGTAGGCTGGCGTGCCGTCCTTGCGATAGAAATGCGTACTCTCAGCTACGTGCGCCACGTTGCTCCTCCCAATTCCTTTGATAGACGCGGTTACAGGGCTTGCAATAGCTGGAGCGCCGGTTTCTCGACCCCATAGGGAATGAGTAAAAAGGCTTCACTGCCTTGCAGATCGCGCAACGCCGAAGCTCGTCAGGCAAGTCCTTATTCGGGCCTGCGCTGTTCTTGCGCAATTCAAGCCAACGGATATTCCCTGGCACGTAGCCTTTGCTTTCCACGATCCTGTCAATGGACGGCTGTCGCATATCGGCTGGAGGAGGGTTATCCATTACCCACTGGATCAAGGTTTCCTTCGTGAAGGCCAGCGGGATGCCGACATAAGAGGAGCACTTGCCATTGACGTTAGCCACGCGCTGCCACATGGAAGTCCACTTGTCGCCGGCCCAGCAACGGAAGCACTTGACCCCTCGATACCTGGGCCTAGTGCATCCTCCGTTCTTGCAGGATTCGGCGGCGTGGGCCATCAGAACGGCGGCTCGTCTACCGGAACGCGGCGGGCTTGTTCCTCTTCCCAAGGAATGTCGTCCGGCATGTCGTCGAAGTGCCCCGCGCCGTTTCCCTTCGCCGGCTGCTGGCGAGTTCCGCCGCTGGTGCGGGCAATCCATTCGTCGGACTGCTTGACGATCTTCTGAATCCACTCGGGGAGGATTGAGGGATCGTCGGTGTCCACGTCGAAGTAAACGTCCTTGTTGACCGGCGCGAACTTCTCCATGCCTTTCGGGACGGGCATGATTCCCTTCACATTCGCATAGGTTTTGTCGCCGTCCTTGTTGTGGACGATGGACAACATGCAGTACTTGCCGAGGACGTTCTTCACGTCGAAGCCCGCGACTTCCGCCTCGGTGAATTGCACGCCGCGCCACGACTCAAGGTGCTGCCGCAGGATGGCCTGGTCGAAGAGGGACAGCGTGTAGCGGCTGTTGATGGCGAATGGGCGACCGTCGCTCATCTTCTCGGCCAGCTCCCACGCGAGCATTACCTTGTGGGCCTTCTTCGGCTTGCCCATGTAGGACGAGTTCTGCGTCCCGAGGTCCACCACCATGTAGCAGCGCCCGATTACGGCCCCCGCGCTCGGAAGCTCGAAATCACCGCCGCCAGATGCTTTAGCTACCGTTCCCATGCTCTACGTCCTTTCGATGTGTCGAATGTCGATGCCCGCTTCTCGGGCCAAGTGTTCCAAGTCCTCTTCCGGCACGCCACGCTCCTTGCAATGGAGCAGGGCGTCTATGCTTCTCATCCAGCGCTCGCGCTCGGCTTCCTGCTGCTGGCCGTAGTCGGGGAAGTCATCCATGAGATTTCCTCGGGAGCTGTCTAACGATTTCCTCGCGCTTCGCCTTCTCGGCTTCCATCCGCTTTCGTGCCGCTTCCCATGTGCGGGTAATGTCGGTTTCGATGGCGCGGCGGTAGGGGCGGGGATAGCGGTGCGCGTCGGTGAACTTGGGCTTTGCCATCAAGCGTTCCTCCACAGCGCCGCACAGGCTTTGTAGATTTCCTCGGCGTCCCGCTCCAGCTCTTCGACGGCGGCTCTGACGTTGACGCAGTTTTCCCCGAAGCTATGGCGGACCATCCTGATATGGATCAGCGAGGAGAAAAGGGCGTGGAGGGGATCGACTAACTGGGCGGGAACGATCTGCGCCAGTTGGTCATCGTTCGTTGGGTCGAAGGGCTCTAGTTCGTGGCAGGGCTCGCCGTTGACGACTACCAGACCTTCTCCGAGGTCGCGCTTCATGCGTCCTTCGTCACGAACAAGTTGCGCATAAGGGCTTGGCATTTCACGCACTCGATACGGCCAAGGCTGTAGAGGCGGAACGCTTCGCCATCGCAGCGCGTGCAGAACCACTGCGCGTCCGGGCGGGGCTTGGCGTCCACGCGGTTGCTCACGACCTTGAGGGGCGTCGGCTCGGTCATACCCCGTACACCGTGGCAATGCCGAGGAAGATCACCGCCGCCGCGAAGATGAGCATCGCACCAGCAATCCCGAGGAGGAGCCACCCAAGGGCGGTAACGATGTCGCCGTATACCTCCGCGTCGTCGTCTGCTACGAAGTGCTTCAGGTCATCCGGCATCTGCGCTCCCATGTTTAGAGGCATGGGGAGCAACGATACCTAAGGTATCAGACTATGTCAATACCTTTTGTATCAAGCCAACGAAAAAAAGCTAGATCGTGACCTTCGGCGCGATGACTACAAGGTTGTGGGTGCTATGGGTGCTGCAGTTGGACGCCGAGGCGTTGGCGAACCAAAGAAGGCCCTGGCGGTGATGGTGACAGCAGGACCGGAATGCGCGAACTAGCTGTAATTCTTCGTCAGAGAGTTTAACCAGACCCGGCAGAGCGCTTGCTTGCGTCATGTTGAGCCAAGATACCTTGTGCGGCGGTCCACAGTACTCCCCGTTGTTCAGGGGTAGCTTTCGTCCAGGCTTCCCCTATGGCAAGGAACTTTGCATCCACTTTGCCAGCGAACAGGATCATGGCGTGATCCAGTCCCGCCGCATCGCACAATTCTATGAAATCCGTCAGGTTTATATCGCGGGTTCCGTTCGTCCAGCTCCTGACGGTCGATTCTGCTAGATCGAGCTTTTCAGCAACGTCAGCGAGGCTCAGGCCCTTGGCTCTGGCCTGATCTCTAAAGCGTTGCCCCCACCCTAGCGGCGTTTTTTCCTTCTTTTTATCCACCGCACCACGGTAGGGCATCCCCTTGTGGCGGTGTGATACAAAAGGTATTGACAGTCGGGCCGACGCCATGATTCAATAGGTATCGATGGCTAAGAAAGTCTCGCAAAAGACCGCACTACGTGCCTTCCGCAAGCGCAGCGGTATGTCCGCCGATGAGTGCGGCGCAAAGGTCGGCATTTCAGGCATTACGTGGCGCAGTTACGAGAACGGCCACCGCGAAGTAGATGCCGACATGGCTCTGAAGATTGAGCGTGCCCTCGGCATCAAGCCAGTACTCGTCCGGGCAGACTTGTTCCGCAGAACAGGCGAGGCCGCTTGACCTACTCGCCGCGAAATCCTCTGCGCACCCAGGCCACGGCAAATCCGATGGCGTACAGAGCAACGCAGAAGGCGACTCCAGCGGCGATGTTCCACGGTTTCCAGTCTGAGTATTCGCTAGGCATTGCCCCGGCAACGCTTCCAAGAACAATTGGGACAGACGCCACCACCCAAATCCGCTGCCAGCCGTTGAGACGCATATCAGCGGGGGCGCTGCAGAGCTTCCTTCGGGATCGTGCCGGTAACGTCGTGGGTGGAGCGCCAGCGGTCCTCGAAAGCTTCGGGGCTCGATTGCCTGCCGGTGCTGATGTCGTACCAGACCTCGTTCGACGCGCAGCCCGCCAGAAGAACCAGGACGATCAGGTAACGCATATCCACCTCCCTGTGGGTATGGCGAAGGAAGTCTACTCCCAATGAGCGCCGACGCCCTAGACGACAAACTGGACGCGCTGTTCGGAATCCAGGTAGCGGTTATGTCTGAGCTATCAAAACCGCTTTGGCGTGCTCCACGCCCTGAAAGAAATTCTCGTCTGCGCGCGTTGCGAGCGTTATCGCGATCAATCTCTCGACCTGTTGATCCAGTAGTTGAGGAACGACTCCGCCGCCGGGGTGCAGTTCGATGAGTATTTTTAGAGCCGCCAGCATGACCGTGAGTTGTCCTTGGGCGTTCATATCTACCACGGGGTTCTCCCTGTGAAATCTGCCAAGGGAACTCTACCAGCCACACGCCGCCATCTCTCCCTTCTCCGTTGGGATGGAGGTTCTTTACCGGCGCGGGGCGCTTCTCCCCGCCCGGCCTATTCAGGAGCCAGCTATGTACGCTGACCCCGCACTGCTCCGCCAACGTCCTGTCCGTATCAACTTCAACGATTCCGAGCGGAAGTTGATTGACGCCCTCACCGAATACACCGGGGAGCAAAGGGCCGTTCTCATTCGTCGTCTGATCCTGGATCAAGCGGCACGCATCCTTTCTGGTGAGGCTGACTATGCGCCTAATCGCCAGTTGTTCGAGACGCCTCAAGCGGCTCTAAAGAGCGCCTAAAGAGGGCCCTGAAAAGGAATGAACAAAGCCCCCGATACCGCTTTCACCGAAGAAGAGGCGGCATTGGTGCGCAAGGTCGCTGAGCTGTACGGCATCACGGAAGAAGAAGCGCACACGAATCTGGCTAAGGCAGGTTTGGCGCGCAGAGTGAAAAAAAGAACGGGCAGCAATCCGGCCCGCGTTTACCAGATCAGAAGGAGAACGACTTAACTCTAGGCGGTGGGGCACTCCGGGCCGATAACAAAGTGCTGAGACTCCAGCAGCGCGGAAGGAAAGGAGTCACACGGCGATGGTTCTGCGACTCGCCGCAAGTTGCAAGCAGAAGACCGGCGTGACCCGCGCCCTCGAAAGAGATACAGGCAGAGGCTTGGCAAGCCACCATCACGCAACTAGCGAAGACGGCATCCGCTGATTTTTGGCGGATATACCGGCAGGGCAGCAACCTACCTTCCCTGCACGATGAACGGTCTGGCGGCGGAGTGCCCCTCCGATAGTGCGAGCAGCACGGGGTCTGCCATAAAGGTTCCTTGCTCCATCTGCGTGCGGAGTAAAGGGTAAGGGTAACTACGTCTAAATAAATCAGAGGGGCAGATGGATGAAAGGTGGGAACGGGTAAGGCAGATAGTCAGGGAAGAGTGCGAACGAATAAGCGAGCGGCTTGAGCAAAAAATAATCGAAGCCGCTCAACAACGAACGAAGAACAAGCTGGAGCTGGTCAACGGACGATGGGTAGGGGTGACGGAACCACAACTGCAGGCATGGCGGGATGCTTTCCCTGCGGTGGATGTGGACGCCGAGTTAAAGAAGATGGCCGCGTGGATCGTGAGTAATCCCATGATGGCCCCGAAGTCTCAGGTGGGGCGGTTCGTCAATTCATGGCTGACCAAGTGCCAGAACCAGGCGAGCCTGCGCAGCATTCCTTTCACGCCCAAGGCGGATCCCAAGGCGATCACGCCAAGCTTGTGCGAGTACTGCCTGAAACCGGCCTCTGGCTCGGTCAACGGCATACGCCATTGCTCGTCGCATACGGATGACGCGATGTATCAGAAGGCTCGCCCGAGAATGCCGGGTGTCGTTCCTAAAGCCGTGGCGGGGGGCGACTAATGCCGAAAGCCGAGGCCCCATACACCGCAGCACTCCGCAAGTTCCAGCGCGACTACTTCGGGATGATGCTGCAGACGAACGGCTGGAATGTTTCTCGGGTCGCTGAGTTGGCGGGGATGGACCGCTGCAGCGTCTATCGGATCTGCAAGGTTTTGGGATTGATGATCCCCAAGCGGCAGGAAGGCCGGCCTGGACTGAAGCCGCGTCCGGTGAAGGTCAACGGCGTCGAGTACCCATCGGTGCAGGAGGCAATGCGTAGGACGGGCTGGAACGCGCAGAAGGTGTACGCGAAGAACGAGAAGAATGAAACCGAATTGGCCGTTAGTGCTTAAGCAAGTAATCGCCGCTACCGATTGCGAAGTGCAGGACATCGCCCGTCATTGCGGAGTGTGCAAGTCTGCGGTGGAGCAGTGGATGCGCGGCGACAAGTCTCCGAGTTTTACGCCGGGTTGGGAATTGCTAAACGCCTACATAGCGAACGTGGGCAGGAAGATTCCGCAGGCATGAGCGACTTCGACCCCAACCGGATCTATCAGGAAATCATCACGGCCGGCGAGGACTGGACCGACAAGAACGCAGCAGCCGAAATGCTGGAGGAGAACAAGAAAAGCGTGCTGGCCGAGATCATGAGTGAGAAGCAGGGGAGCAACCCAGAGAGGGAGAGACAGGCCCTAGCCGATGCCGCTTACCGGCTGCACCTGAAGAACATGGTTGCGGCTAGGAAAGAGGCGAACAGGGCGCGGGTGAGATATGACGCGGTGCGGGTTCTGGCTGAGATGCGCCGCACACAAGAATCAACAAGACGAGCGGAGGCGAGTATCCGGTGAGTCAGGATTATTGGGATAGCGCGGTAGGCATCAGTTGCTCGGCATACGGTAACAACCCATCGCGTTGGTCTTCATCACTTGGGGCGCTCGGCGCGACAGCCCTTCAGAACGCTGCCCAGCAATCCGCTTACGCGCAACAGGCGGCGCTTCAGCAAGCCATGCAGAGACCGTTGAATTGGGACGATCTGGTGAACGTGAAACCGGGAGGCATCGTCAGGGTAGATGAGTTACGCAAGACGCAACCACCGCAACAACCACAACCCAAGGAGCAAAGCATGTTTGGCGAGATCGCAAAAGACATCAAGACGTTCATCCTCGAATACCGCGCCGTCCTGTACTTCATCGCAATCGCGCTGATTCTGGATGAGTTCATTTTCAAGGGCGCGTTCCGGGCTCGCCTTCAAGGCGTGGCGGATCAGATCGTCAAGAAGGTAGAGAGCAAGGTCGCAGATGCGTAAGACCATGAGTGGCATCGCGTGGTTTGCGGCAGGGATGGCATTCGGGGAGTTCGTCCTTCGTTGGCCTATCCACGTCGCATACATCGGGACTATCGCGGTCCTGCTGTTCCGCCTGTATGGCTGATGCCCAAATTCACGAAGGGCAATCGCACAGCGAGTCCGTGGAGGGGCGGAATTGACCTTACGACGCGCCGCAAAGGTAGACGCAAATCAAGCCGAGGTCGTGGAGGCTCTGCGTCGTTGCGGGGTGGCGGTGGAGATCATCGGCTTCCCGGTGGATCTGCTGTGCTGCGATCAGCGGGGAAAGCTATCGCTGGTGGAGATTAAGACTGACGAGGGGCGATTGACTAAGCAACAGGTTGAATTTATCGCTCGATGGCCCGGACAGGTGCATGTCGTTCGCGGCCCGCAGGAAGCCGTTAAGGCGGTGGTGGGCGAATGAAGTCATGCGTGCTCATAGGCTCGGGCTCAACGATTGGCTCGTACATCGCCACTGTGATGCGTGCCGAGGGATGGGATGTGTCTGGCTGGCAGCGCGATCAAGCCATGCCTAAAACGCCGTGGGATGTTGCTCTTTGCGCTATCGGCACAGTCGCCCCGGTGGGGTTATGGCATCAGGTAGACCATTTCGATTGGCTTGTCGGGGTAGACGCAAACCTTTTGCAGCCCGTACTGCGGTTGCGTCAAATCTGGTCGAATCGTAAGCCGGATGCCGCAGTCTGCTTCCTCGCCGGCTCCAATCCCAACAAGGTCATGCCCGGCTACTCCGCCTACAACGCCGGGAAGATGGCGCTGCTAAAGGTGGTTGAGCAGCTTGACCACGAAACACCGGACGCCAAGTTCTTCGCTCTGGGGCCTGGGTACATCCCAACGAAGATCCACAAGCCGACCATCGAGGCGGGCTGGCCGAATGAGCGGATAGCCCAAGGCGGGGGAACGCCGATGGAGAAGGTCTACGACTGCCTCAAGTGGTGCTTGGAACAGCCGAAGGAAGTTATCGGTGGTCGGAATATCTGCGTCAGCGATCCCTACGGGCCTGAACTTGCTGAACGGCTGAAGAACAACAACGCACTCTACAAACTGCGGAGGGTGGAGTGAAGGGTAATGTTCCTGCAGTGAATTTCTATATGTCCGATTGGGGCGAATTCGAGATGCCGCTTGGGTTGTACGAGAAAACCAAGTGGCGTTACGTTGAGGTTGAAACGATGTCTGGCAGGAGGATTGTTTCCGAGCCGGCACCGACAAGCGATAACCATGAGTTTTTCACTTGGCTGCATGGTGAGGAAGTCAAGGCGGGCAAGCCGGAATGAAGGTTAGCGATGCCGTGGCCGAATTCCTTGCCCGCCACGTTAAGCACGTTTTCTGCGTTAGCGGCGGCGCTTCGCTGCATCTGATCCATTCCATCGCGGCGAGGGATGACATCAAGTTCGTATGCCCGCAGCACGAACAATCAGCGGGCTTTATGGCCGATGCCTACGCGAGACTTACCGGCTTCGGGGTTGCCATTGCCACCAGCGGACCAGGGGCCAGCAACTTCGCTACCCCCATCCTTGCCGCCTACTGCGATTCCGTCCCGGTTCTTTTCCTGACCGGCAACCAGACCCGCGAGCGGATGAAGGACTACGGCACTAGAGGTTACGGCTTCCAAGCAAGCAAGGTGATTGAGCGGCACAAGCACGAACTGAAGTACGCGGCGCATGTAGACGACCCCGGAGCCATCCTTGCCGAGCTGCAAACGGCGGTAACGATAGCCAAGGGCGGAAGGCCGGGGCCGGTATTGCTGGATTTGCCGGACGACGTACAGAGGGCCGAATGCTAGAAACCCTAGACCTTCAGCACGTCGTAATGGACATCGCCGGGGAGATTATGACGGCGCAATGCCCTCTCCTCCTTTACGGGGCGGGCATCCACCAAGCCGGCGCGGAGCACGAAGCAAAGGCGGTAGCGCAAATCTCCTGCGTGCCGGTGATCGGGACTTGGGGCGCAGCGGACCTTATGCCCGAGGTAGGTACGTTCGGGACGCACGGCAACAAGTTCGCAAACCTTGCTGTTCAAAACGCTGACTACATCCTCTGCGTAGGCTCAAGACTCGACACGAAAGCGACAGGTCATCCTGCCAGCAGCTTCGCACCAAAAGCTAGGCTGGTGATGGTCGATATAGACGGGGCAGAACTCGACAAGATGGAGAAGATCGGGAGGCCCCTATATCGAGCGATCCGGGCGGATGCGCGGGAGTTCCTGATGATGCTGGATCGTCACTTGATGGCGATGGCGCAGTCCGAGGAAACATGGCCGTCGTTCGGCATGTGGCGCTCGGAGATTGCGGCGTGGAAGAAAGATCATCCGGTATGCAACGAAGGCCCTTACGAGTTCGTACAGCGTCTAGGGAAGTACCTGAAGCCCGATGATGTGATCGTGAGCGATACCGGCTGCTCGCTCGCCTGGATGATGCAGGCGTTCCAGTTCAGCGGGCAGCGGTTCGTACACGCTTTCAATCAGACCCCGATGGGTTACGGGCTTCCTGCGGCGATAGGAGCGGCGTTCGCTACGGGCCGGCGGGTGATCCTCATAACAGGCGATGGCGGGCTGTCGGTGAACATCACCGAGCTTGCGACGCTGGCGCGGCACAAGTTGCCGGTGAAGATCATTCTGTTCAACAACAAAGGGCATGCGATGTGCCGCCAAACACAGCGGCAATGGCTTGGCGGCGAGTATCCGTCTACATCATATGACGGCGGCTTGGCGTGCCCAGATTTTCTGTCGATAGCAGAAGCGTATGGCCTGCATATTGGGTTCAGCGAATGGGAGCGCGGCTTGGAGTACGTCATGGGTGTCGCCGGGCCGGCTCTGCTAGAGGTGAGAGTGGCCAAAGAGTGGGGCGTTGAAGGCCAGATCAAGTTCGGCGAACCGCTCGCGGAGGCCGCATGAACACTCGCGGCCTGAGCATCCCCTTCGTTTCGTTCGGCAACGTCACCAGCGATGACCTGTTCTGCGACAAAGAGCAGGCCATCTTTGATCTCTACGAAAAATGGGGCCATGAGCAGCGCTATCACGCGGCCTTAGACATAGGCGCAAACATAGGTGTGCATTCCTGCCTGATGATGAGAGCGGGGATGAGGGTTGATGCTTTCGAGCCAGACCCGGAGCACTTCAAGATCCTGCGGCAGAACTTGAGCGGCCACGACAAAACGCAGTGGACGGCCTATCAAGCGGCCATGTCAGACCGCAACGGCACGGCGGTATTCGTCCGGGTCAAAGGCAACACCACCGGCTCGCACTTGAAAGGCGACAAGGCCCCTTACGGCGATCTCGAGGAATTTCCGGTTCGCGTGATGGACTGCCGCCCCTGGTTCGATTGGGCGAACTTCGCAAAGATCGATTGCGAGGGCCATGAGGCGCGATTGCTTACGACAGTTGATCCTGCGTCCTGCCGCTGCGAGTTCTTGGTTGAGGTCGGCACGCTGATGAACGCCGAGAGGATCTTTGGCCATTTCGTCGGCACGGATTACGGCATGTGGTCGCAAAAGTCTGGATGGGGAGAGGTCAAGGCTCTAGCGGATATGCCAATGCATCACTCCCACGGTGCTTTGTTCATCGGCAGGAGCGCGCCGTGAAACTGATACGCGACCGCTGGCGCAGGCCCATCGTTGTCGAGGGCATGGAGTACGAGGGTGTTAGGGATGCGGCGAGGGCGCTCGGAGTCAGCACCACGACCGTTTACCGAATGATGGGAGAGGACTGGAGGGTTGACCGTGGGGCACCAAAACCAAGAAAACCAAGAGCACGTCGGCGTGTCAAACGATTCGCAGGAATCGACTGCGGCTGGCTCCTCCCAAGACGGGACGGATCTGCGCGTGGTGAAGGCGCTAATCGATTGGCTGGGGGAGTACGCAGCAATTCAGAAGAGGGCGGGGCGCTGGGTGTTCGCTGAGGAATTGGAGTGCTACCGGACGCACCTTATCCGCTGGGTTGACTCTCCGATATTCGGGCCGAGGGTATGAGACCAAAGAAGATCGAGCGATGGGAGTACCTGTACGTCGTGACTGCTGGGGAGGAAAGAAGCCTCCAGACGTACCTAGGCGAGCGCGGTAACGAAGGCTGGGAGCTGGTGAGCGTGCAGCCCAAGGCCCCCCTGGTGGCGCTGTACTTCAAACGCAGGAGGTAAATGCTCGCCGCAAAAAAAGAAGAACAAACAATCGGCGGGATGCCAGAGGCAAGGCTGGAGTGGCATTTCGATAACTGGCGACGTTGGATGAAGCGGGACGACGTGGGGGAGGGATACCCGAGGACCGCTGCGGGGTGTGTAGGGGGCGGGTACAGCCAGAGCTTTGACGACATGGCGGACGCCTCTGATATCCGCTGCGCCCGGATCGTTGACTCCTTGGTGAACAGCTTGGAGCCCACCCAGCGGGCGGCGATCTACCACCAATACCTTTATGCGGTGTTTCGCTTCCCGAGGGGATTTGAGGAGGCCATTGCTGCGGCGCGTCTAAGGGTGGCTGGTTGGCTGGTGCAACGTGGGGTGTACTAGGGCTAGTAGAAAGTTGTTGACTTCCACTAAATCTTGTGTATCCTGCGAAATTGACGGTTCACCACGCGCGACCACCTACCGCGTAAACCGAGACCAAGGCCCCGCTTCAGGGGCCTTTTTCATTTCCAGATCAGGATTTTATGGATCGCTCTGCAGCGAGGGGTGCCTACGACCGCCAGAAGGCAAACGCGCGTCGTCGCGGTATCGAATGGGAGTTCAACTTCCAGTCGTGGTTGGATTGGTGGGGCGAGGACTTGGAGCGTCGAGGCGTCGGCCCCAACAGTCTGCAGATGCAGCGCTTTGCGGACGAGGGGCCTTACGCTGCGTGGAATGTGCGCAAGGGTACGCCGAAGGACAACGCGAAGACGCGCGGGCACATGGAGCGCAAGCGGAACTCGTTGGCGGCGAAGGCGGCATTGGAGGCCGCGCGAGACGCGGACCAAGGTACGGCCCCAGAACGCGACGAACTGCCGGAAGACGAGGCTTACATCAAAAGAATGGTGGGTCTGCGCAATTCATTCCAGTTGACTGGAGTTTTCAAAGCAGACAAGTAGCTCAGAAACCCGGAGCAAGCCTGACACCCTCGCCAGATCGAGGCTTTCGCCCGGTCGCGGGGCGGCGCGACATCCGCCCACCTACAAGCCCACCGAGCGGTGGCGATGTAACCCTCGGGGCCGTGGGTCGCCGGGCTCCTTTCCCCGGCTTCGCGCCGGTCTTTGTTCGCGGCGATGCCACGGCAGCAGTTCAAGTTCTATGCGCGGTGGAGCAGGGGCAGCTCGATTGGCTCATTACCAATAGGTCGCAGGTTCAAGTCCTGCCCGCGCTTCCATGACTAGATGGGCGCTGTACGACTTGCGGATCGGCCCGCCGTCGTTCGACTTCCTGACCTTCCTAGTTCTCGCCAAGTACCACGGCGCGGAGGCGGTATGGCTGGTTCCTGGCATCAACGAAGCAAAGCTTCAGTGGTACACCCCTGCAGAGCAGGAGAGGCGCCTTAGAAGCATCGTAGAACCAGCTATGAGGCTCTACGGCATGCGCTGGAAGATCGAGCCGCTATCGGGTAGTCCCAAGGATTACGACCTTTGCTGGCCCCCGTACGCAAGATCCGGGAAGGCGATCCACAACGGCTACATGGTCGGCTGGCTAAGGAGCATCAAAGCCCCGGAGCCGTTCATGCCGAGCGATGAAGCAAAGAGCAAGGCAGCGGACAGGCTTCGCGGGAAACGGATCGTTTGCCACCTTCGCAAGACGAAGTATCAGGACGCGCGGAACTCAGGCAAAGATTGGGAGCGGTGGGCCTTAGACCACAACGCCTACGTCCTGAAGGACGAACCAATCGACCTTGAAGAGCGCTGCGCGATTCACGAACTGGCGGAATTGAACATCGGAGTAAACGCGGGGCCGATGGTTCTCTCCGAGTATTCCAAGCACCGGCCATACATCATCCTCAAGAAGCTGGCCGGGGAAATCTCAACAAACACAGAGTTCTACGCATGGCAGGGCTGGTATCCGGGGGACCAATACCCTTGGGCTAGTCCCAAGCAAATGCTGGTGTGGAACGACCGGGACGATTACCAAACCATTGAGGACGCTTATCAACGCTGGTTGATGGCTTAAGAACAACGGCGACGTGAGTGCGCGCAGAGGCCCCGCGTTATGGGCAACGGGTTTCACTCAACCTTTATCCCAAGCAGCGAAAGCTGCCGCCGCCACCCATTCAGGAAGGCACATGCTTAGTGACGACGCGAGGCTGCTACTAAGGGCGCTTCTGAACGCCAAGGCTCCGTTATCGGTTGCCGATACGGGATTGACGCCAGAGCGCTTTCGAGCCGCTTTGGACGAGGTACGCGCTGAGGGCGTGGAAGTGCAGGAAGGGGTGGTGCATTGAATCGCGTTTGCGATTGCTCTGTTAACTCCGCCGAGCCGAAGCAAGCATTCCGGTACAGGCAGGCATATGGTTTGGCTATTTGCTGGGACTGCTACAAGGCCATGTGGCGGTTCTTTGTTTACGAGATCGTTGTTGATGGCCGCGTGGTGTACGTCGGCAAGGGGCAGCAGGAGCGGGCTAATGCCTCGGCCCGCAGGTTTGGCGGGAAGCCTGTCATCGTCGCTTACTTTAAAGAGGAGTGGGATGCTCTGGCGTTTGAGCGCAAGCGGATAGCCGAACGGATGGCGGAAGGCTGCGCCCTGAAGAACGTACTGCACGGCAACCATATTCCTTGGGAAAAGAGGACGGATACGCAGCAAATGGCGCGAGAGGTTCTTCAGTGGGTTGCGGGGCGCGTTGGGCGCTGGCAAAAGGCCGGGAAAATAGACCAACTGTCGAAAATCGTCCGTGTTCCGCGTGAAGAACTTATTTCGTTACATCAAAGGTTTGGTGCTTGAGTCAAATGCAGGGCGCTCCGGTAGGAAACAAGAACGCGACGAAGAACAAACTGTGGGAAGACACGCTGCGCCGTGCCCTGCTTGCGGAGGACGGGAAGAAGCTGCGCGCTCTTGCTGAGAAGCTGATTGCTCGCGCAGAGGAAGGCGACGTTACGGCCCTGAAAGAGATTGGGGACCGGATCGACGGCAAGCCAACACAGACTATTGCCGGGGACGCGGATAGGCCGCTGCGGACGGTGAGCCGCATTGAACTGGCCCCGCTTACGGCATCGCTTGGACTCGGTACAGGTAGCCCTCCCGCCTAAACTCATCCCGGTATTTCTCGGGCAGGCGGATGTAAGAGGGGCGTACGGGGGTAGGGGGTCAGGCAAGACCCGCAGCTTTGCGAAGATGGCTGCTGTTCGGGGTTACATCCACGGACAGGCCGGTGAGTCGGGAATCATCCTCTGCGCTCGCCAGTTCATGAACTCGCTGGACGATAGTTCGCTAGAAGAATGTAAGCGGGCCATCGAGGAAGAGCCCTTTCTAGCCGAGTATTACGACTGCGGCGAGAAGTACATCAAGAGCCGGGACGGGCGGATAGCGTTTACCTTCGCAGGCCTGGACAGGAACATCGCCTCGATCAAGTCGAAGGGGCGGATTCTCCTTTGCTGGGTGGATGAGGCAGAGCCAGTTACGGACGATGCTTGGTCAACCCTGATCCCGACGCTGCGGGAGGAGGGGGAAGGCTGGAACGCAGAGCTATGGGTGACGTGGAACCCGAAGCGCAAGACCGCTGCTGTGGAAAGCCGGTTCAGGAACTCGAAAGACCCTAGGTTCAAGTTCGTAGAGCTGAACTGGAAGGACAACCCGAAATTCCCCGCGAAGCTAGAGCGGGACCGCCAGCGGGATCTTGCAGAGCGCCCGGAGCAGTATCCGCACATATGGGATGGGGCGTATGCAACGGTCCTTGCTGGGGCTTACTTTGCTGCTCATCTGCTGCAGGCCAGGACGCAAGGACGTATCACCCGGATAGGCGCTGATCCGCTGATGGCTCTAAGGGCCTATGTGGACATCGGCGGGACAGGCGCAAAGGCAGACGCCTTCGCTATGTGGATAGCGCAGTTTGTCGGTAGAGAAATCCGCGTGCTGAACTACTACGAAGCGCAGGGTCAGCCGTTGTCGGTCCATCTAGCCTGGATGCGGGAGAACGGCTACGGGCCGGGCAAGGTGCAGATATGGCTTCCCCATGATGGTGAGACCCATGACCGGGTTATTGATGTGTCGTTTGAGTCGGCCTTCAAGTCAGCCGGCTATGCGGTGACGGTTGTTCCGAATCAGGGCAAGGGCGCTGCGAAGCAGAGGATCGAGTCCGCACGTAGGCGCTTCCCGATGGTTTGGTTCAACGAGGAAACGACCGAGGCTGGCAGGGAAGCCTTGGGCTGGTATCACGAAAAGCGGGACGAGCAGCGTGGTGTTGGGCTTGGCCCAGAGCATGACTGGTCTAGCCACGGAGCCGATGCGTTCGGTCTCATGTGCATTGCGTACCAAGACCCTGCGAGCACGGTTAACCCAGGCTGGAACAAGCCGATCAATTACAAGTTGAAGGTCTATTAAGGACTAGATGCCCGACACCAAAGCGCTACTTTCCGCGATCAACAAGGCGGAAGCAGCGGCCTATGGCTCAGACAACAACGGCGAGCTTTCCCAAATCCGCGCTCGCTCAATCGAGGACTACCTTGGCGAGCCATACGGTGATGAAGTCGAAGGTCAAAGTCAGGTTGTTTCACGTGACACATTCGACACCATCGAGAGCATCAAGCCTTCCCTCGCGCGAATCTTTACCGGGGGTGAGCGGGTCTGCAAGTTCGACCCGATAGGCCCGGAGGATGAGGAGCAGGCGGAACAGGAGTCCGATTACATAAACCACGTCATTCAGGAAAAGAATGATTGGTTTCGCATCTTCTACGACTGGAGCGCTGACGCCTTACTGACGAAGAACGCCTACTGCATGGCTTACTTCGATAAGTCTGTAGAGGTCGAGTCGGAGAAGTATTTCGGGCTGACGGACGACGAGTTCGCCATGCTCATGCAGGACGGGGAACTAGAGATCGTCGGGTACTCGACCTATCCCGATCCGATGGGGCAGCAGCCTGGGCTTCCCTTCGCTATGGATGCGATGGCGCAGGCCGTTGCGAGCATGCAGGCCCCGATGCTGCACGACGTTGAGGTAAAGAGAACCAGGCACAAGGGGCAGGTAAAGCTGTGCGTTCTTCCCCCGGAGCGCTGCAAGGTGGACGAGAACACGCCGAGCTTCAGCGTCAAGGGCGCGAATTACTTTGAATATTGGGACCACAAGACCCTTTCCGAGATCAAGGAAATGGGGTTGCAGGTTGATGCGGAGGTCTTGAAGGGCGGGGAAGAGGGCCGGGACACGCCGGAAGATGAGGCCCGCGATAACTTGGGAGAGAGTCGGGATGATGGGGCTTCGGACCAGACTATGGCTCGCCACAAGGTCAGGATGGTCTGGATCAGGCACGACTACAACGAGGACGGGATTGCGGAGCTACTGTTCTGCATCGTCGTCGGGAGCCAAGTCCTGCATCAAGAGGAGTGCAACGGCATCCCGGTTGCCTCAATCGTTCCTACGCCTTTACCGCACCGTCACATCGGCCTTTCGATCAGGGACGCGGTAACTGATCTGCAGAGGATCAACACGGTCCTCTGGCGGCAGGCTCTTAACAACATGTACCTCGCCAACAACGGCAGGTACGGCATTTCGGACAAGGTGAACCTTGACGACATGCTTGTAAGCAGGGCTGGTGGGATTGTTCGGGTTAACGGCGTGCCGAGCCAAGAGATTTTCCCCTTCCAGCATCCGTTTATTGCGAATCATGCGATAACGATGATGGACTATGTGAGCCAGATGCGGGAGAACCGCACCGGCACGAACAGGTATTTCACTGGGTCCGATCAGAACGCGCTGAACAAGACCGCTTCGGGTATTGCCCAGCTTACGTCCGCTGCCTCTCAGCGGGTGGAGATGATTGCAAGGGTGATTGCCGAGGGCGTGAAAGAGCTATTCCAGATCGTTCATGAGCTGACGATCAAGCACGCCGACGTAAGCCGGCAGGAGAAGGTCAGGATTAGGGGCCAGTGGATTCCGATTGATCCCAGCCAGTGGCGCAAGCGCTCGGACCTGAAGATTTCCGTTGGTCTGGGGACGGGCAACAAGGAAGTGATGGGCCAGAACCTTGCGAACATCCTCCGTGCCCAGGAAGGGGCGCTGCAGCTTGGGATTGCTGAACCAAAGCACGTCCACTACACGCTGACGGAGATGACGAAGAACTACGGCTTCCCGAATCCAGAGGCGTTCTGGAAAGACCCCGGAGATCAGCCGGTGCCGCAGCAGCCTGACCCGAAGATGGCGGCTGTCCAGCAGAAAGCGGCGGCGGACCAAGCCAAGCTACAAGCGGATATGCAGTTGGAGCAAATGCGCGCCATGCTTGATGAGAGGTTGGAGATTGCCCGGCAGGAGCGCGAGCAGGACTTCCAGCGCTGGAAGGCGATGCTGGATGCCCAGACAAAGGCAGTGGTGGCCCAGATTACAGCGGGAGCGCAGTTGCAGGCTTCGCAGGTTGCGGCGGCTGATGCTGCCAGCCGTGCATGACGAACGACGAACAGACGCTACGGAAGGCGCTAGACCAAGCCGCTAAGGCTAGGACGGTCCTAGATTCTGAGCCCTTCCAGAACGCCTACAACGCTGTAGGAGCGGCGATTGTGGAGGCGTGGCAGAACTCCCCGGTGAGGGACCGGGACGGCGCACACGAACTCAGGCTTCTTTGGAAGCTCCATTGCGACTACATGGGGCATCTGAGGAAGGCGATAGACGACGGCAAGTTTGCAGCCGAGCAACTGAAACAGGACAAGACCATCGGCCAGCGTATCGCTGACCGGCTGAGAGTCATCTAGTTTTTCAACGCCTCATGTCGTGAGACAGCGGGCACCCGGCCTAGTCGGAGATATATCCGGCGGGCCGGTCCTTCTAGGAGAAGTGCATGTCTGAAGTCACCGAGCAACCCGCGCAAGCGGATTCGGAAACCTCGATTGATGCGAAGCTGGACCGCTTCTTTCCGAGTGAAGAGCCGCAAGAAGAAACCCAGCAGACTGCCGAGACCCCGGCAGCGGAGCAACCTGCGGAGGAACCTGTCGAGGCTCCAGCAGATTCCGAAGAAGAAATCGAATGGGAAGGGCTGAAGCTCAAGCTGCCGAAAGAGGCGGCGACGAAGTGGAAGTCCACCGCCGAGGGTTACAAAGACTATACGCGCAAGACCCAAGAGGTCGCGGATGCGCGCCGTATGGTCGAGCTGCAACAGCAGCAGCGGCAAATCGAAGTGGCTTTCCAGCAAGCAGCCTCTCAGGATCTCTCCGAAAAGGCTGAACTGGAAGCGGCGCTCAAGCAGTACAAGAACGTGCAGTGGCAGACGCTCGACTTTGAAACCACCATGCGCACCAAGCTTGCCGAGGGCGAGCTTAAGGAGCGTTTGGCCGAAGTAACGAAACGTCTTGACGGTAAGCAGAAGGAATTCGAGCAACACGTCAACGGCGTTCGTAATCAGCTCGCTCGGCAGGCATTCGATGCTCTGACCCGGCAAGTCCCCAAGTGGTCGAAGGAGACCCATGAGGGGGTGCTGAACTACGGGAAGTCGGTTGGTCTGTCGGATCACGAAGTCGGGCAACTCTCGCTCGATCCTCGTCTTGTCTCTGCGTTCTACAAGGCCCAGCAATGGGACCAACTGCAAGCCGCAAAACCACTCGCCGCAAAACGCGCAGCGGGTGTCCCGCCTGTCGTCAAGCCGGGAGCTACCAAGCCGGTAGCTTCTGCGCAGGCGCAATACGCGGACACGGTTAAACAACTCCATCAGGCCAAAGACCCGGAGCGGAAGAAAGCCCTCCTCGATAAGTCTCTGGATCTGAAACTCGACAGGATGTTCAAGCGATAAATGGCTCAACTTACTGGCACTACCGATTCCTACCGCGTAGGCTCGGGCGGCGGCAACCGCGAAGACCTTGAGGACGTGATCTGGGAACTGGAACCCCTGGACACGTACTGCCTTACGAACTTCGAGCGCGTCAAGGCCGAAGCGACCTTCCACGAATGGGAGACCGACACGCTCGTCGGTGTCACCGCCAACCGGCAACTGGAAGGCGACGACGCGACGATGGTGACGGTTGCCTCTCCCGCTCGGGTTGGCAACTATTGCCAGATCAGCCGCAAGACGTTCCTCATCTCGGGCACTCAGGAAGTGGTGTCCAAGGCTGGCCGCAAGTCGGAGATCAAGCGGCAGCTCAAAAAGCAGATGAAGGAGCTGAAGAACGACATGGAATACGCCCTGGTGCGTAACCAGGCGTCCTCGGCTGGTGGTTCGGCGACTGCCCGTTCCTCGGGCGGCATCGAGTCGTGGATTCCCTCGACCGACAACTCCGGTAACGGAGTGAAGGCGACGACCACGGCCTCGGGCTCCACCGCTGCGTTTGCGAACAACGTGGTTTCCTCGCCGACCGATGGTTCGACCACTGGCGCGTTCAACGAGACGCAGTTCCTTGCGGCTCTGCAACTCGCGTGGGAGGACGGCGGCAACGCGACGGCAATCCTGATGAACGCGGGGAACAAGCGTACTGCGTCCTCGTTCGCTGGGGTTGCGGATCAGACCCACAACGTGACTGGCAAGACGAAGCCTGTCATCGCCGGCTCGGTGGATGTGTACGTGTCGGAGTTCGGCACGCACAACTTCATCCTCCACCGCCATGTGCGCGGTGCAACGGTGCTGTGCCTCGACCCGAATTACTGGGCTGTCGGCATGCTCCGCTCGCCGTTCATGGAAGAACTGGCGAAGACCGGCGACGGCGAGAAGCGTCAGCTCATCGCTGAGTACACGCTTATCAGCCGTAACCACAACGCCTCTGCAAAAGTGGCGAACTGCGTCGGCTAAACAACGCCGGCTTAAGGGGCGGGTCTTCGGGCTCGCCCCTTTTCACCTAGGGACGCTATGAGCCATATCAGGTGGACGGAATATGACCCTTATTCTGGGGTTACAGAGATCAACAACGCCTACGACGACGATGATCTCGTTCACGTCACCTACCAGCAGGACGTAGAGCCGCTTCTGGCCCTTACGGCGGAAACGAGAAACACGCGGTCAGCAGACGACCCTAAGAAGGGTCTTAGGAAGTATTGCTCCATTCCGGTAACGGTCCAACACGAACTGCTCAAAAAAGGGATCAACGTATACAACCCGGATCACATGCCCGCAGTGCTGCGGGAGATCAACGAGAACTATCCGCGACTCAAGTACACGGAAAAGACACACGCGCTTGGGTCAAGAAGGGCATCGAGTACGCAGAAGCAGGAGACCTCGACCGAGCCTGGGCCTATTGTGATCGTGCCCTAAAGGCAGACCCAGACGATCTGGGGGCGCTGATCTGCGCTACCAAGATCAATTACAAGGCGTGGCGGTTGACGACCGCGTATCAGTTTGCAAGGCGAGCGGCTGGAATAGGAAGCAAGAACTCCTACTGCTGGGGGAACTTGGCGAACATCGAGCATGAGCTTTACAGGTTCGATCAGGCCGAGTTCTGCATAGAGCATGGGTTGAGGGTAGCGAATAGCCGCAGGGAGTATGCGTTTCTCAGGAAGATCCAGGCTGCGCTATTCGTGCAGATGGGCGATTGGGAGCGGGCTGTAATAGCCGGAAGAATTGCCTGCGCTCTGAACGACGACGCCAAGAACCGGGCGAATCTCGGAATGGCGTTGCTGGGGGTTGGGAAGTGGTCCGAGGCGTGGCCGCTGTATGTGGAGATTTCCGGTCGGGATCAGTCCAGCCGGCGGATGCAGTATGTAGACGAGCCTGCTTGGGATGGGGCCAAGGGCAAGAGCATTGTGGTCTACGACGTGCAGGGCATTGGAGATGCGATCTCCTTTGCGTCGATAGTCCCCGACGTGCTTAAGGACTGCAAGGTTGTGATGGATGTAAGGCCACAGCTCGCGGGGCTGTTCAAAAGGTCATTCCCAGATGCGGAGGTTTACGGCTCCTTCAGCGGGATAGGGAGTGGGCTTGAGGCTGGGATAGGCGAGGATTGGCGCTCGCGGCACAAGATCGAAGCGTCGATAGGGCTGGATGGCCTTGCGAGGTTCTACAGGCCGAATCCCGAGTCCTGCCCTGGCACGCCTTACCTGAAGGCTGATCCGGTAAAGGCCGCGAAGTGGAAGCGGAAGTTCAGCAGGGAGAAAAAGCCGGTTATCGGGATCGCGTGGTCTGGCGGGATGGAGCACACGCATGCAAAGCATCGGGTTTGGAAGTTGAGCGAGCTTCTGCCGATCTTCAAGGCTGTTGATGCTATCTGGGTGAGCCTCCAGTACAAGGACGCTGAAGCGGAAATAGCGGAGTTCCGCATGCAGCATCCTGAGATTGATCTGCGGCAGTACAAGAAGGCGACCATCACGAAGGACTATGACGATACAGCTTCGTTGGTGGAGGCGCTTGATCTGGTGGTTGCCATGCAAACCGCTGTCATCCATTTAGCCGGCGCGCTGGGGAAAGAATGCTGGTGCTTCGTGAACAAGCATAGCCAATGGCGCTATGGACCGAATACGCAAAATACGCTTCCCTGGTACTCCAGCGTGAGGCTGTTCAGGAACATTGACGGCTGGCCGATTGAGCAAGCCGCAAACGAACTCAAGGAGCGGTTTAGCGCTTAATGGCGATCTCTACGTGGTCCGAGCTTAAGACCGCTGCGGCCTCATGGCTTCACCGGGACGGACTCTCAAGCCGAATCGAGGAGTTCATTTCACTGGCAGAGGCCCGCATCCACTACGGCAGCAAAGACCCCATGTTCCCCTCGGAGCCTCTGAGGGTAAGGGCGATGCAGCAGCGTGATACAGGGGCGGTCTCTAGCGGCTCGATCACTATTCCCACCGGGTATCTGGAAACGATCCGCTTGACGATCACGGTAGGCGGAAAGAACAAGACGTTGACTTACCAGCCTGCCGCTGAAAACGCGGCGTGGGAGTCTGAGACAAGCGAAGCCTCGTTCTTTACGGTCCTGAACGGGGCAATCAAGATCGGCGGCTCGAACGGTGGATCTGGATACGTTCACGACTACTACAAGGCGATGGACGCTTTGTCGGTGAGCAACGCGACGAACTGGCTTATCACCAACGCTCCGAATGCGTACCTCTACGGGACGCTGATCGAAGCAATGCCCTTCATCGGGAAGGATGAAAGGCTGAATACGTGGTATCGGCTGTTTGCTGCTGCGATCAACGGACTTAACTCGCAGGACAAGCGAGATTCCTATGCGCGTGGTGCTCTACAGGTGCGCGTAGCGTCGTAATGCTCTACCCGCTGAAGGGTTTCATGCCTGATGCCGACCCTTCTAAGCCTGGAGTAGTCACCGCCTGCTCTGCGAGGTATCCGACCACTAAGGGCATGAAGGCCGCTCCTTCGGCTGTGTCGGTGGGGTTGCCTGCTCTTGCTGCTGCGTGTATCGGTGCGGCCACGTTGACGACGCTGAACGGTACGGTGCGGTTCGTTGCCGGGACGACTTCAAATCTCTACCTTGCCAATAGCTCGACGTGGGAAACGGTAACGCGGGTTTCGGGGGCTTATAACGCTTCCTCAGACCAACGCTGGCGCTTCGCTCAGTTCGGTGATGTAAGCCTTGCAACGCAAAAGGGCGACATCCTGCAATTCCTCTCCTCGGGTACGGACTTCGCCAACGTCGGGGCTTCTGTACCGAAGGCCGCGATTGTCGAGACCGTCAATCAGTTCGTGTTCATTGCGGACACGAACGACCAGGGGAACCTGCTGGGCGGTGGTGCGGGAGCCGATGAGCCTGATAGATGGTGGTGTAGTGCTCAAGGCGATTACACCGATTGGACGCCTGCGGCTTCTACGCAATGCACTTCCGACAGGCTGATTTCTTCGCCAGGAGCTATTCGGGCGATGCGCCGGCTTGGCGATGGGCTGGTGATCTACAAGGAACGGGCCATGTACCTGTTCCTGTACGTCGGGCCTCCTGTTGTATGGCAACCGCAGGAAGTATCTGCCGCTGTGGGTGCGCAGTCGCAGGAAGCGGTGGTTCCTATCGTTCTCCCCGGCGGGGGTCCAGCCCATGTGTTCATGGGGGCGGACAACTTCTACCTGTACGACGGATCGAGGCCGATCCCTATTGGGGATCAGTTGAAGGACTGGTTCTTTGCGAGGCTGAACACCGATTTTGCTTATCTGTCGGTGGGGGTGCATGACCCGGTTAATTCGCTCGTTTACTTCTTCTACCCGAGCACGTCGAGCTCTACCGGAGCTTTGGATAGCTGCGTCGTTTACAACTACCGTGTAAACGAATGGGGGATTGACGACCGCTCTGCGGAGATGGCGTCAACCTACCTGCAGAACGGGTTGACGTATGCGCAGTTGGAGGCTGCGTATGCAACTTACGCGGCCCTGCCTTCTATTTCCTACGGCTCGCCGTTCTGGTTCGCGGGGAAATTAGTACCAGCATTCTTCAACACGTCGCACGTAGCGCAGACGTTGACCGGGACTCCTGGGGATTCGAGCTACACGACCGGGGACATTGGGATAGATGGGCGTGTTTCTCTGCTTACCCGCGTTCGTCCTCGTGCCCTTACCAAGCCGACGACTTCGCAGCTTACGCCGATGTATCGGGATTCCCTCGGGGATTCGCTAACTAACGACACGACGGTAACGCTTGCGAATAACAGGTTCGATGTTCTTCGCTCTGCAAGGTGGCACCGGCTGAAGGTGGACGACAACGGGAGTTCTGAGACCTCGGCCTTAGACCTAGAGATGCAGGATGACGGCACCGACTAGGACCGCATTAGCGCAGCAGACGCCTGTTCAGTACGCGGCGCAGGTATTTGCGAGGCTGCTGCGGACAATCGACTTGGAGTTTGCGCGGCTTACGCAGTTCACCGCCACGGTGACGTGGAATCCGGCGTCGATAGCCGATGGTGACAACGCCACTACGACGGTAACGGTAACTGGCGTAAGGGCTGGGATCAGGGCGCATGTTCGTGTTTTCCCTCCGTACAGCCTTCAGGGGTTGATTGCTGGTGGGTATGTATCGGCTGACGACACCGTAACGATTTGCCTCAACAACAACACAGGTGGAGCGGTGGATCTTGGCTCCGGCGTGTGGGGTGTCGCAGTAGAAAACTTCGTTTTCACCTAGGGGATTAATGCCGCTTCCAGTTCAGCTTATTCAACAAATGATCCGGTCAAACCCGGAGCTAATGCGAGATGGGCTTTTCTACCAGCCTGTTTCCGTTGAAGGCGGCACGCAGGCGAGGCAGGCATACGACCCGAATACGGGCATGGAGGTAGGAGGCCCGCAGCACGCTTGGCATAACGCTTCCATGGGTTGGGATGGAGTGTCGTTTGCGGCCCCGAATCAGGCCGGAAATGTTCAGTGGGGCGAAGCCTCTCCTGGGTCTGGCTGGGCGAAGATGAATCAGGCCAGCGACTTCCTGACTCCTAGCGACATCGCAATCATAGGGAGCATGGCGGCGGTGCCGTTCGGTGTCGGCGCTCTTACCGGCGCTGCAGGCATGGCTGGCGGTACTTACGGCGGGCTCGCTGGATTCGAGGCTGGAGCTGCTGGGGCTGGCGTGGGTGGTGCGCAAGCCTCCGCCCCCGGAAGCTTCTGGGACGGCGCTACAGCAAGTGCTGGAGTTTCGGATGTTGGTAGCGGCGGGTGGACTTCCTTTAATGCGACGCCAGACCCCAGCCAGTTTGGCGCAAATTGGGGAAGCACCGTAGATGTAACGGGACAACTCCCGCTCAACTCTTTCCCCGGCCAATCCTTTTCTATGGCGGGCCTCGGAGCTTCTCTCGGCTTGGGCGCTGCTGGCGCTGCGGCTGGTAGTGGAGCCGGTAGCGCTGCTGGAAGCGCCGCAGGTAGCTTTCTAGGCGGTGCTGGTAATGCACTACTAGGCGCTGGTATTGGCGCTGGCCTTGGCATGCTCGGCGGAGGCTCCAAGCCTGCTGGGACGATTACGACCGTCCAAGACGTGCCGGAATGGCTTAAGCCGTACATCACGGAGAACATCGACAAAGCCAGAGGAACACGCGATCAGCTGCTCATGCAGAACCAAGGTGCTCTCGATACCTCCGAGAACGCGCTTTCCGCCTTTGCTCGCGGCGACAGCCTGAACGCCAATCCTGCCTTGGGGCTTCTCCAAGGCACGGCCAGCGGTTCCTACCTCAATTCCAATCCGTACCTCGACGCCATGTACGCCAAGGCCGCAAGAGGCGTGACGGATACTTACCTCAACACCACTCAACCGAGGACTGACGCGATCTTCAATGGCCCTGGGACGATGGGCGGCAACACTGCTTATCAGCAGATGGTGGCGAGGAACCAATACGGGCTTGGTGAAAACCTTGGGAATCTAGCAACGAGCATCTACGGCGGGAACTACGCCCAAGAGCGTCAGAATCAGCTCGGCGCACAGCAGTCCATCGGAAACCTGTTCTCGACCGGACAACAGCAGCAGCTCGCGGCGGCAGGGGCGTTGCCTGGTGTTGCAAGTGCGCGGACTCAGAATGCAATGTCCCCGTACACGCAATACAACAGCCTCTTCCCGAATATTTCGCAGACTTCACAGCCGTTTTTCGAGAACAAGATAGGCAATCTATTCGGCGGGGCTCTTGGTGGTGCGGCTCTTGGGAGGCTCTTTAGCTAATGCTCGGCATCGATCCGCTTACCCAAGCTTTACTCGCGGCCAGTGGTGGGATGCTGGCTTCGTCCGGTCCATCGCTTGTACCGCAGTCGTTCGGGAGTGCGGCAGGCAGGGGCATGCTGACCGGGCTAAATGCCTACAACGACGCGCGGATCGTCAACCAGAAAGAAGCGCTCGGCAACCTGCACATGCAGGGGATGCAGCAGAGTCTAGAGGACGCGAAGCGTTCTAGGGCGGCTATCGAAGCGTTCGCGGCTCAACTTCCTGCAGATCAGCGTGGTTTATTCCTGGCCAATCCTCAGGCGTACATCAAAAGCGCGACGGAAACGCGTGCGGTCTCTCCTGGGCAATCTCTCGTCCGTGGGAATACTCCGATCTATACGGCTCCGCCGAATCTTCAGCCGGTGGACACTGGCAGCGGCATCATGCCGTGGAACCCGCAGACAGGCGCGGCAGGCGCGGCGGTTATCCCAAAGACCATGACGCCGGGAGAGAGTGCGCGTCACGATTGGGACCGCTTCACGTTCAACAACCTTTCTGCGCAGCAGCGCGGGGCCTTTGATCGTCAGGACCGCGATTTCAATCAAATGTCACTTGCTCAACGTGTCGCGGCTGGTCAGCGCGATACAGAGCTTGGCATGCAGGGACTTAACACCTACTACAACACCGGCATGTTGCCCGGCGGGCTTCCTACCCTATCCTCGATTCAGGGCCGACAGCAAACGCCGCCGTTCACTGCGGCACCGAGTGCTGCGCCTATGGCTTCAATTTCCATGCCGGTGTCGAATGTCCCACCGTTCCCGCAGCCAGCCACTAACAGTGCAGGACTCCCACTCTCCCCGAAGATGATTCAGGAAGTCGCGGCCTCCGCTGCCAAGCAGAAGGCGGAGGCCGAGGGGAAGCGAGAGTTCAACATGAGCGGCCTTACCGATGCGATCACCAAGGCCGAAACCATCCTGAAAGGTGGGTCGCGTCAGGATCTCGGCGGTAAGAGGGGCCAAGCTCCCACTGGCAGCGGTATCGGTGCCGGCGCTGATTGGGTGGCGTCTCTGTTCGGCTATGCCCCTCCGGGTGCTGCGGAGGCCGCGCAGCTCAAGACCATCGCCGGCGTACTGGTGGCGAAGATGCCGCGCATGGAAGGCCCGCAGTCCGACCGCGACGCCCAGCTCTACCGCGAGGCCGCTGGTGACATTGGCGATGCCTCTAAGCCTACTGCTATAAGGCTTGCAGCGCTTAAGACAGTGCGTGAGTTGCATGGCAAGTATGACAAAAGCGCTCCCAATGCTGCGCCCGGTGTGCCTCCCGGCATTGATCCCAAGGTTTGGGAGCGGATGACCCCGCAAGAAAGAGCGCTGTGGAACTAACCCTTGAGCAGAAGCGGGCTATAGCGCTTGCGTCTGCTCGCATGAGGATGGAGGAGGAAGCCGAGTCTCCCAAGGTACCGGCTACCCTGTCTCAGAAGGTTCAAGCCGGCGTCCCGATGCGGATTGTCCAAGGGCTGCGTGACCCTATCGACGCTGGGGCTCAAGTCCTCGCCAATGCATCGCCAAACTGGCTTACGTCCGCTCTGGACTACCTGCCGGCCAAGATGCGGAACAGCGATAGCCCGCTCCTCCAGACCATCGGCGACAGGTTCTTTGCCGACCCTCGCGGCGAGGCGGTGAATAAGCAGCTTGCCGACACCGAGACGCAGTATCAGGCAGCGCGTCAAGCCACCGCGCCTAAAGGCCAAGAACCAGGCTTCGATGCCGCCCGACTGACGGGCAACGTTCTGAGCCCTGTAAACGCCGCAGGAGCGCGTTTCATCCCTGCCAAGGCGATGACCACCGCACCGCGCATGGCGGCCACAGGGAGCGTTCTAGGGGCTTCTGGCGGGCTTGTAACCCCGGTGCTGGATCAGGAGGGGCAGGAGAATTTCGGAGCGTCTAAGGCGGCTCAAATCGGCCTGGGGGCCGTTACTGGAGCGGTAGCCACTCCGGTTCTCGGAAAGGTCATGGAAGCCGCAGCCCCCCATGTTTCGAGGGCGCTGGACAAGTTCAGCGGTAGGGCTGAACTACGTGCTGCGCAGGCTTCGCTCGAAACGGACAACATCCTCCGCCAAGCCCTTGCGGATGTCGGGCAGAGGATAGAGGACATCCCGAAGGAGCAGATGGCGGCGCTTCGTCAGCAGGTAAACGAAGCCCTCAAGAGCGGCAAGCAACTTGACGCTGCGGCCATCATGCGCAAGCAGGATTTTGAAGCGCTCGGGATAGAGGGGACGCTAGGCCAGATCACCAGAGACCCGGCGCAGTTCGCAAGGGAGAGAAACCTTCGCGGCGTTGCCGGGGTGGGCGATCCGCTGATGAACCGCTTTGACGCTCAGAACAAGGTGCTTCAGGAGCGTATTGGTGGTTTTGCCCAAGGCGCATCGGACAGGGTGACGGCTGGAGAGAGGATCAGCGCAGCCCTGCAAACCGTAGACAAGGGCCTGAAAAACACCGTAGACGACGCTTACGGAGCCGCTAGGGACCACGTAGGCCGCGCTGCCCCTATGGATCATGTCGCCTTCGCCAATGCGGCAAACAGGGCGCTCGATGAGTCCATGCTCGGCATCTACCTGCCGACCGAGGCCCGCAGCTACCTGAATGGCATTGCTGAGGGGAAGATCCCGTTCAACGTCAACACAGCCGTTCAGATCGATCAGGTTCTATCCTCTGCTCAACGTGCTGCCGGCCAAAGCCCACAGGCTCTTGCTATCGGGAAAGTCCGCGACGCGCTGAACAAAGCGCCCATTGATGACAACGTGGGCGCAGATGCGAAATCCATGTTTGACGCAGCTCGCGGCATGGCGAAGAAGCGCTTTGCGCTCCACGAAGCCATCCCAGCACTAGAGGCGGCGGCTAACGGCTCGGCGTCTGCTGACGCCTTCGTTCGTAAATTCGTCCTCAACGGCGACGCCAAGGAAGTCAACGCTATGGCGACGATGCTGAAGAAGGCTAGTCCTGAAGCCTTCCAAGAAGCTCGCGCGCAGATCGGCGCTCAACTGCAACGGGCTGCGTTCGGGGAGAACATGGCTGGGGACAAGGTTCTCGCCCCTGAGAGGCTTGCGAAAGCCCTCCGAGACATTGGTCCGCAGAAGCTTAAAGCGTTTTTCGATCAGACCGAAATCGAGACGATGAATCGGATTGCCAGGGTCGGGGCTTATGCCAACTCCATCCCGAGCGTTGCAACGGTGAACACTTCCAACACGGCTTCGACGTTGGCGAATATTGCGGGTGGTCTGCCAGGGTTTCCGACCACCGCCGCAGCGGTCAGAGCGATTGCGATGCCGGTGCTAAACCAGCGTGCGGTCGGACGAGCGATTAACGCGCAGGTTCCTGAAACGACTGCCCCAGCGTCGCCCGAAGTCATAAGACGCCTGCAACTTCTTGCTGGCGTTGGCGGACTCCTCAGCGGAGGTGCTGTCGCTCCGAGGTAGCAGGTAGAAGTAAAGAAGCATCCCGAGGGCCGGGGCTAGCGGTTGCCACCACTCCATCGGCTCAGATTACCACACCACCATGTAACTAGACCGTCGTGAGACGGACTGTAAGGACTAATGGCAAACATCAGTACGGACCTAAACACTTGGTCTCAGACCGCAGCCTCCAACCAGCCCGACTCCGGGGATGCGGCGACTCTCCAGGCTGACCTACAGGCTCTCCAGGCTGCGGTAGCCATCGCCCTCAGCGGTTCCTTCCGCATGTTCATTTCTGGTCTGACCTACGCCAACAACGCCAGCGATGCGACGAACGACATAGATATCGCCGTGGGCTCCTGCAGGGATTCCACCAACGTCAGGAACCTAGTTCTTGCTTCAGCGATCACCAAGCGTCTGGATGCAGCTTGGGCGGTGGGCACGAATCAGGGAGGTCTCGATACCGGGGCAATCGGGAACAGCGATTACTACATCTGGCTGATCATGCGCTCCGATACCGGGGTGGTGGATGCGCTGTTTTCTCTGTCTCCAACAGCCCCCACCATGCCGAGCAACTACGACTACAAGCGGCTGATCGGCTGGTTCAAGCGGGTGGGCGGGACCATCGTCGCATTCGAGACATACGAACTGCCGGGCGGTGGTCTCGACTTTCGCTGGGACGCTCCGACCGCAGATGTAAGCCTTGCATCTACTCTCGGCAATGCGCGCCGCACGGATGCGGTCAAAGTGCCGCTCAACTTCTCGACCTTGGCCGATCTCACTATTCTGATGTACGACGCATCCACCGCGTTTCAGGCGCGTGTTATGTGTCCGGACGAGACAGATGCAGCGGTTACGTCAGCGAACGCGAACTTCACGTCCTCAACGACGGCAATCGAGGAAACTCGCCAGATGGAAGTGCGCACTAGCGCCACCGGAACAATCGCTGCTCGGGCCGAGTTTTCGACCGTCGATACCTACACCGTCCGCACATGCGGTTTCAAATGGGCGCGGAGGAATTCATGACTTACTACGTAGGCCGTAAGCCTGACGGCACGATTTATGGACTGTGGACGGTGAAGCAATCTGAGGGGCAGGAGAGTTTGCCGGCGGATCACGCCGAGGTTGTCGCGTTCTTCGCGCAGATGAAACTGTTAAGCCCTAAGCGCGTCCTGCCTGATGGGACTATCGGATGAGCGACGAAAAGAAAAAGCCCATCACTGTTGGGACGGTGTTGCTCATTGCCGGGGTGATCGGCGGGCCTTTGGCTGTCTACAGCGAGGCTCAAGTGGAAAGGGGCAGCACAAAGGAACGTATCTCCCACATCGAGACGCGCCAGCAGGAGGACCGCAAGGACACGCGCCAAGCCATTAGCGAAGTCCGCGAGCACGTCAAGATCATTGACCAGAACACCCAGCAGATCCTCCAGACCATAAAGGTAATGGAGGCTGAGCAAAGAGCGGAGAGGCGCGAAAGGCGAAAGTGAGCGACGCGGCCCAGGTCAGGGCGGATGCCAAGATCCTTACGAAACTTCTTGGCAGGACGATTGTTGGGGTGTCGCTGGTGCGAGAGGCCGGATGTTTCATGCTCCTGTTGGATGCGGACACGGAGCTATATATACGAGCGAGTGGGATTGAGTTTGAAGTAGATGCCCCCGAGAAGCACTGAATGAAGCGCCCATTCCAGCACTACCCAATGGTCGAGGTTGTCTGGAACGATGCCTCGGAATTGACCAGCGGTTGGTCGGACGAGGTAGTGGAGAAGGACGAGCCCGCCCTTGCGTTGTCGGTCGGGTTCCTCGTCAGGGAAACCAAGGAGCACATCGTAATCGCCCAGGACACGGACGAAGCGGGCCATCACAACGGGCGCTCGCAGATTCCAAGGGGCATGGTGAAGTCAATCAAAGTCCTCCGCAAGAAGGACAAGAAAAAAGATGGCAGCGCTTAAGGCTACAGACCAAGACATTATCCGGCTCTGGCCTAAGTTCCCCTCCATCACCGCATTAGCCAGCCATTTCGGCATGGCGCACCGAGTCCTTGCAACGCGGGTCGCAAAGCTAAGGGCCGCAGGGCACCCGCTGAATTCCGAAGATTGCAGAAGCCCCCATTTCGTAGCCGGTGACGCGAAGATCCTCCTGCTCGATATAGAAACAGCCCCCAACAGGGCCTACGTGTGGGGGATGTGGAAGCAGAACATCAACCCGGAATGGATCGATGCTGCGGGCTACATCCTTTGCTGGACCGCTAAATGGCTGGGGGAAGATGGCTCGACCTTCAAGAGACTGAAGGACGAAAACCACAAGTCTCTACTCGGTCCCATTCACAAGATGCTCGGGGAAGCGAATGCCGTCATCCACTACAACGGCGCGTCCTTCGACATCCCCACGCTCAACAAAGAATTCCTCACGCACGGCTTCACCCCTCCATCTCCCTACAAGCAGATAGACCTCCTGCTGACGATGCGGGAGAAGTTCCGGTTCCCGTCGAACAAACTCGACTACATCTGCCAAGCGCTGTCCATCGGGGAGAAACTGAGACACGAAGGGCCGCAGTTGTGGCTTGACTGCATGGACGACAAGAAAGACGCCTGGGAGAAGATGGAAGCCTACAACCGGCGCGACGTGGAGCTACTGGAAAAGCTCTACAAGAAGCTCCTGCCGTGGATCAGGCAGCACCCCAACCGCTCGGCAATGATGGGCATTCCTGCCTGCCCCTCCTGTGGTTCCGAGAACTTCAAACGTGACGGTACTTACTTAGCCCAGCAGTTGAAGTACGAGCGTTACAAGTGCGGCGAGTGTGGGACTTGGTTCAGGGGGACGAAGACCATCAACCCGAGGAAAGAAATGCGCGTGGCGGCTGCGGCATGACCCTAAACGACCTTTATGTAAATGAGCGCTGCCTAGAGCTGCGGCGAGCTTCGGACTCCCTCCAGTTAGCCATGCGCGACGGCCAGTTGAGCGAGCTAGCCAGAGCAGTAGGGCGGATCAACAAGGTTTCGGAAGAGCTGATTCACCGGATACACGATTTGCAGGCTAGACAAGAAGAGGTAAAGCCATGACCGAAGAACAACTAGAGCGCTGCTATCTCCGCAGGATAATCCTCTTCGCCTTGCTCGCCGCGCTCATTGTCGGCCCTGTCCTTGTCTATTCGGGCATGGCTCACGCGGCTCCCCGGTATGTAGCTAACGTCGAAGGGGTGACGATCACTCTCTTTGACGAGCCCTGTTCTCTGGATGCGGTGGAGAACCTTCCCTACAAGGCGACGTGGACGGAGAACGGCGTGACCTTCCAAGGATGCTGGAATTTCTTCCAGAACGCCGGGGTGATCGTGGGTTACTTCTCGGATAAGTCCGTCGCGCCGATGCCGGTGCAGATATTCAAGCCTCTGTCCAATGGGTAACTACCGCGACATTGCCCGCGAGCAGTTGAAGTTCGATGAGGGGGTGCGCCAGTTCCCTTACAAGTGCAGCGCTGGCAAGACTTCGATAGGGGTCGGCAGGAACTTAGACGACGTTGGCCTCTCTCCCTACGAGATCAACGTCCTCCTAGAGAACGATCTGGTGAAGGCGGAGAACGACGCGAAGATTCTCTTTCCATCGTTCGACAAGCTCTCCGACGTTCGCAAGTCGGTGCTCATCAACATGGCTTTCAACCTGGGTAGGTCGCGGCTGGAGGGGTTCAAGAACTTCAAGGCTGCGGTGGAGGCGGGGAAGTTCCACATAGCGGCGGAGGAGATGCTGTCCTCGCGCTGGGCCCAACAGGTCGGGAAGAGGGCGGAACGACTCGCCCATCAGATGCTCACGGACAAAGCGTAGTTATACGTAACAACATAGGAAGCTAGTATATGGAACCCGTCAGTATCGCCCTTGCACTTGCACAAGCGGCCCCCTCAATCATGCGGTTCTTCGGGGTGGGGGAGAAGCCCGTAGCCGTGGCCGAAAAGGTCGTGGAGATCGCACAGACAGTCACCGGCAAGCAGAAGCCCGAGGAGGCGATGGAGGCGATTCAGCAAGACCCCGCTCTGGCCATTCAGTTCAACCTTGCTGTCCTAGCGGCCAACAACGATCTTGAGAAGGCTTACCTAGCCGACCGGCAGGACGCTAGGGACCGGGAAGTAAAGATAGCCACCAGCGACGCCGCTCCCATGCTTAACAAGGTCATCACGCCGATCCTGGCTTTGGTCGTGACCCTCGGCGGCGGGGCGGTGCTCAACTTCAACAACGACCCGGATGTGCGGATGGCGGCGGTATCCCTGATGACACTGGTGCTCGGCTACTACTTCGGCACATCGCAGGGGAGCACCAAGGCGAACCAGCTTTTCAGGGACTTGGCGCGCAAGCAGTAGGGCCGATCATCCCGGCAATGGGGCCAATATGCGACCAATCCTCCCAAGGCTATGAAGCAGCGCGGTATTCCTCGCCCTTTCACGGCGGTAACCGGGGTTCGAATCCCCGTGGGGACGCCAAGTCTAAGGTGCTAGGAAAGGCCATAGAAGGCCGCCGGAATGCGACAAAAATAGGGGCAACACGGCGGTAACCCTAGATCGCAAGCCGCAGCGCAGCCTTGGGGTCTTGGCGCAAGACTTGGTAGGCGTATTTCTCGGTCGTGCTGATGTGGGCGTGGCCGGCGTAGAGCTGGACCGTCCTGATCGGCACCCCGGCAAGCAACAAGTGGCAGATGTAGGTGTGCCGCAGCGAGTGCAGGGAACCGCCTACCTCGGCATGCCTCGCATCCCGCGCGAAAGCCCTTGAGAGCGATTCTGGAGCGATGCGGGGGAGCAGGTACGGGCCATCTCCTTGGAGGCGTTCCAGGGCCTTCCTAGCCCCGTCTGTGAGGGGGATCTTGCGCCACTCTCCCGCCTTAGTCCGCTCCTCCCCGGTGGACTCGATTCTCACCGCGTCAGTGATCCACATCCGACGCATATTCAGGGCCTCGCCACGGCGTACCCCAGTATTCGCCATGAACCGCCAGATCGGCCCGTAGGAGGAAGCCTTGTAGAGCCGCTTTAGCTCGTCAGGCTGGTAGTAGTGGTGCGGCTTGGATTCGAGGTTCTGCGGCGGCTGGACAATTGAGATGGGGTTCTCGGCTATCAACTTCAGGTCAACGGCCCGGTTAATGACCGCCTGGAGGACGCGAAGCTCCTTTTCCACGGTGGCCGGCTTGACCTTGAACCGGCGCTTCGTTTTCCAGTCCTCGGCCTGCTTGACGGTGATGAGGTTCAGCGGCGTCGGCCCAAACTCGGCCAAGAGGTGATCGTGGATGATCTGTGAAGTACGGTAGTTGCTATCCGGGTACTCGGCTTGGTGCCAGAGCAGGTAGTCGGTTACGAATTGCTCGAAACGGGGAGCCGGCCGACGATGGGCGTGGAGGAGTCTTGCTCCGGTTGAGAGTTCGTAGTTCTTGATTCTGAGGATGTCGTCAAGCTCGCGCTTGGGGATTGTCCCGACCTTGCCAAGCGAGGTCTGTTTGCGCTTGCCGGTCTGCGGGTCCGTCCAGTTGAGGACGTGGTAGCCACGGCGAGGGGTGATCGTTGCCATTAGCGCCAGTTCGTCCCGTTCTTGATGTGCCGTATGTGGGATGCACTAGCCGGGTAGATTCTGGCTAGGGCTTTCGAACTTAGGGAGCTTGCCTTTATCTCGCCAACTTGCTCCGCAGTTAGCCTGGAACGAGGATGCAATTCGCCTTTAAGGGAGCCGCCCTTGCTACGCCCCTTTAGGTGCCTGTCGGCAATGTTCTGTGCGTGAGTGCCAAGGAATAGGTGATCAGGATTTACGCATAACCTGTTATCGCACCTGTGGCAGACGCTCTTTTCAGGCGGGATCGGTCCTTTGAACAAGGTCCACGACACGCGATGCGCCCCCGTCATCCTGCTTCCCGTCCTGATTTCCCCGTACCCGCAATTGTTCCTGCTTGCGGTCCAAGGCCAGCACTCGCCGGGGCCTTTTACGTCCACTTTCGCCATGAACCGCTGCTGCAATTGGTGATCTTTGCCAAGCATTATCGAGCGCTCCCTGTAGGTCGGCCTTTCTGTAGAGCCTCTTACCCATGAACGTGAAGCCCTGCAGGCCGTATTCTGCCCGCTTGGCCCTGAACTGGCTTTCCGAGACGCAGCAGTACGCCGCCGCCTCCTCCTCGGTGAAGTAGTCCTTGCCGGCGAGGACGAGTTCAGCCAATGCGACCAGCCTTGTTCCCGTGAGGCTGAAGAGCCTTAATGTAGCGGGACTCGATCTTGAGTAGTTCGCCCGGCTTGCATGGCATGACGTAGTAGGCGTCAAACCCGAAATCTGCCTTACGTATATGCCCAGAGATGCGTTCGTATACGCGGCGGGACTGGCCGATATAAACAATCCTAGATCCAGCGATCAGAAAGTAAACACCGCATACCTTGCTGATCGATGTGGCCCGCCTAACGATTGTCGCCCCGCTCAATATTCCTGCCGCTTGCGGATGTGGCTCCTTTATCGGCTTACGGTCCGGCCCGGTCGGGACCACAACCTCTTTTTTGCCGTTGATGTAGAACCGATAGCCCATGTCTCGCAGCCATAGGATCTGATCCGCCGACTTATCAAAGCCGGTGAGGCGGCGCAGTTCGGCGTCGTCCAGGTAGATCAGGAGCTTTGTCCCGTCTTTGAGGAACGGCGAGGGGCTTTCTCCTCTGCCTCGCGGATGCGGTCCTGCACGCCGCGCAGCAGCTTCTCGATCTGGCGGCAGTCGTATGGTGGCTGGCCAATGCCGTTCGGGCCGGTCAGCAGCGGATCGGTCCAGTTGGTCGGCACCAGATCGGACAGGGGGCGCTTCTTCGCGCGCTTCAGGGACGCGCTCATAGCTTCGCCGCTGCGTCCGCCCAAGAGCGGCCGATCACGACGGCCTCGTTACGGCCTGTCGGCACTTGGATATATCCGGCCGTGTTCATTGCGGCTTTCGGATACCGGCGCAGAACGCGCTGCTTCGGCGTGAGTCTCTTCGGAGCATTCTTCGCACGATCCAGAGTCATGCCGACCCTTTCTCGTCACCGTGCTTGCTGCACATGTGGCGGGCGAGGTTCTGGAAGCTGCGGTTGCAGTGCGGGCACACGCCACGCTGCACGCGCTTTAGCTTTCGCTCCAGCTTTGCCTTTGCTTCGGCCTCCTGCTGTACGCGGGTCGTCAGGTCGGTATTGCGGGTGTTGGCGGCGGCGAGCATCTTGCGCAGTCTGTCCGCCTCAGTCTCCCCAACGTAGTGCTGCTGGTGTCCGTTCGGGCAGAACCAGGTATCGCGCTTCGCCAAGCGCTCCTTGTCCCACGTCTCCGGCACCCAGAACGGGATGTCGCACTTGAAGCAGCGGACGACAACGAACTCGACGCGGATCGGTTGTGCGAATGCGTAACCCATCTATCCCTCCTTTTTCGGTAAGCCGTCTGCGGCGTCGTGGCGTTCGTAAAGATCAGACAGTTTGCGTTGCAGGCTCACCAGCACGTCGGCGGTCTGCTTGCTCATGCCGTAGCGGTTCTCGGTGAAGTGGAGGGCTAAGACCCCCATCGCGGCCTTGATCCCGCGCTGCGCTTCAGTCACTTCTCAGCCCCTTCGCCCGACTGAGGTACGGAACGATAGCGCTCCAGTTCCGCGTTGATGTTGTATGCCTCCATGTTATTCGCGCACATGGACGGGAAGATCACGTTCGCGGCGGCTATCCGGCGCAGAAGGCGCTCCATCGGGCGGGCCACTTCAGAGTCCACCACGTCAGCGCCCCACTCGTCCTCATGGCATGCGGCGTCGCACATCGGGGTGTCACTCACCGTTATCTCCATCGGGCTGTTCTGCCAGCAGGCGGGCCTTGAACGCTTGGTAAAGCTGCTCCAGCGTGAAGTGCCTGCGGTTCTCGTAAAAGCCAGAGGCCACGGTGTAGTCCTCGTGCTCCTTGAAAAATGCTTCCCATTCCATCAAAGCTCCTTGCCGTCTATGTCGGTATGGCGTTCGTATGGCGCGGAGGGGCCCGGACAATCGTTTGCTGCGGCTTCCCCGGTCGTCACCGGATCATCAACCGCCGTGCTGCTAGTTGCCGGGGCGTCAGCACGATGC
>Ga0196964_10000211_pt1 | contig 42868 bp, 38 predicted proteins | sample S1_10metaG_FD_148615 | JGI IMG/M metagenome (GOLD analysis project Ga0196964, IMG submission 148615) | Soil microbial communities from Anza Borrego desert, Southern California, United States - S1_10 | ecosystem: Environmental > Terrestrial > Soil > Desert | place: USA: California | collected...
AAAAATGATTTTTCTATTGCCCAGGGCTCCATTAAAGCAACGGGTACGCGATCAGCAGATAGCCGCAGATTTGGATTGAATTTTCGTTACAATTTCGGCATTCGGAAAAAAGAAGATGTCCAGATGCCTGAGATGGATGTAAATAGTCACTAGGTCATCAAAGTCATATACGTCATATCAAGGATGCTAAAGAAACACTGGTAAGACGTATACGACCAGTAGAAAATCTCTCACTTTAAGACCATAACGAAAAGACCTAATTTCCCACAAACACTTAACAATCTTTTTCCACAAGTATCATCCTATTCCCTTATCTTTGCCTTGTTAATTTGAGTTCTTCTGCATTTTGTAAGTGAACGATTTTTTCTGCTAGTCTTATAAACCCGTACCTGAAACAGAACCGGGTTCCGCTAATAGTGAGTCTTCTTTACGTTGCGTTTTTCTCAAGCATTTTTGACCTTTAATTATTTATTCAAATGAACATTTATGTTTCAAACCTGAGCTTCTCCGTACAGGATGAAGATCTCAGAAGCTATTTCGCCGAGTATGGTGAAGTAACTTCAGCAAAAGTTATTACAGACAAATTCACTAACCGTAGCCGTGGTTTTGGTTTCGTAGAAATGAACGATGAGACCGCTGCTAAAAAAGCCATCGCTGAACTGGATGGAGCTACCGTTGACGGTCGCGCTATCAAGGTAAACGAGGCCAAGCCGAGAGAAGAAAGATCTGAGAAAAAATCTTTCTCTAACAGCAACTCCAAGCGTTGGTAAGAGGATGAATTGTCCCGACGCCTCGCCTAAGGTGAGGGTCGCGATGCCGATGAAACGTCGGCAAAATTTTTGAAAGAGCCGTTTTCGGCTCTTTTTTATTTGAAGCGGTTCAATGAAAGGAACCCGATCGGGAGAGATGTTCTCCCATTTATTACCAGGTCGGATACAGCTTCAGCGACGACCGGCACGAACTTGAATCCATGCCCACTGAATCCACAGGCAATGATTACCTGTTCGTCGTACCCCGGGAGGAAATCAATGATAAAATGCTCATCAGGTGAATTGGCATATAAGCAGATCTTGGCTGCGGTGACCTCCTTCATTCCAGGTAAATATTGATTTACCAGTTCAAGCAGTGCTTGTTTTTCATATTCATGAATTGTTCTGTTCACGTCATCAGGATCACAATTCTCAGCTGGAAAATGTACGGCGGCCTTCAATCCCCGCGGTTCTCCAAATAGCGGGGAGTCGAGATAAGGAAATCCATACAAAGCGCCATTGATTTTTTCGTCTGCTATAAGCCAGCATGGAAATTTTTCAGGTAAATAATCACGGGAATCTACTGACCTGAACCAGCATAACAATTGACGGGTGATCCTTAAATAAGGTCGTAATTCCGTCACAAATTTACTGGTCCAGGCCCCGGAAGTAATCACCAGCTTTTTTGAATGATATTCTTCCCGTGCTGTTTTAACAATTATTCTACCCACTGCCTTTTTCCATTCAATCGTTTTTTCATTTTCCCTGATCACCACTCCATTTGATATCGCCAACCTGGTATAAAGCTCAATTGATTTGTGGGGCAATAAAAAACCAGCATTCGGTTCAAAAATGCTTTGTTGACCTTTCCTTAGATGAAAGAATTCGTTGGCCGGATGCGTGTCCTGCAATGGAATATCAAATGACTCCCCCGCCTTCCGTACTCCTTCTATCACTGGGTGCGTTGAAGGTCCGTGATATAGAATTCCGTTTCTAAAAAAAACCTGCTCGCCCGTTTCTCTTTCCAACCGGTTCCACTGTTGATAAGCCCGTTCAAGCAAGGGAACGTAGTCCAGGTGTTCGAAATAGGCCTTGCGTATGATGCGACTTTGTCCGGCATGTGAAGCTTTCTCGTTCGGGATACTGAATTGTTCGAGGCCAAGCACTTTCAAACCCTGTTGTGAAAGGAAATAACAGGCTGCCGATCCCATTGAACCAACGCCCACGACGATCACATCAAATTGTTTTACATTCATTGCTTATGAATGTACAATAAAAAATCCCCCTCGTCTTTGGCGAGAGGGATCCATTCGAACTATTTTAGCAATTGCTGTCTTACGCGCGTTGTTTCGCCACGGATTTTCTTTTCGCTTTCTTCAGTGCAGAATCAATAGCCGCACTCAGATTCGCGAACGTGGGCTTACCAGTAAATGGTTCACCATTTATAAAGAAAGCGGGGATGTCTTTTACGCCGCGGTTCAAACCCTCTTTCAGGTCATCCTGAACCTGCCAGCCATATACTCCATTCACCAGATCATCCAGGAATTTCTTGTTACTTACACCAGCTTCTTTTGAATGCAATTTCAAACTGGTTGTGCCCAGGCTGCGACGGTTACTAAACAAAATATTATGCATCTCCCAGAACTTTCCTTCCTGGGCCGCAGCAACCGCTGACTCGCTCGCCTTCAGGCTGCGCTGGTGGATCATGGTAAGTGGAAAATGCCGGAACTGGAACCGAATCTTCCCTTCATATTCCTCCAACAACTGCTTTACGATCTCATTTGCCTTGGCACAGTCCTCGTTTTCATATTCGCCAAATTCCATTAGGGTAACCGGAGCATCTTTCTTACCTACAAAGATCTCTTTAGGTTCAATGATTATGATTTCCTCTTTTTTAAACGCCATATGACTATCTCCTTTTTACTTTCCCAAGCTATTGGTCCAGTTATTCTTATAACAGCAATCATGCTGTTTTGTTTAATTTTATATACGGAAATTTTTTGATTCCGAACCGGCTGAAGATAGTATTTTTTTATTCCCATGAACTGAAAGAAAATACTAATTTCCCAACAGCCAGTTATTTATTTGAAAATCAATAAATTGTATTTGTTATTTTTCTATAAAAAAGCCGTCCATTGGTTGAACGGCTGGATTTAAAAACGGGCTGATTAGGATCAATCATTTTTTACTTTTCTTTCTCCAGTTTCACCGTCTATCTTGATCTTCTTATCGTCGGTTTTGATCTTGATATCGCCATCCCCCTCTACTTTCTTCTTATAGTCACCTTCTGGTTCACTGGTTGAGATCTGTACATATTTGGTTTTATATTCCTCGTCATCTTCGTACCAGTATACGTTATCTTTTTTTACTACTCTCCCGTTTATCGTAGTCCCTGTCTTTCCATAAATCGTATCATTAGTCTTGGTATCGACATACATATAAACCGGCTCTTTTGTTTTGGCATTTACCCATATACCGGTTTGGGGGTCTTTTTCAACAGTTATAGTTTCCCCGCTACGCAGGTCAACATATCTGCCTTTATCATCAGAACAGGCGTTAAACAATACCGCACTACCTATTCCTAACAGAACAAGAATTTTTTTCATTTGAAATATTTACTATGGTAAGTCCAATTCTAAGGCCAATTCATATTAAATTCTGGGGAAATATTTCAAATATGAGGGGTATAAATTGCCGATTATCAAAACGTGAGTCGTGAATCGTGTTTGCCCGCCGACTTGCGCGGCTGGAGCGAAACATGAGCGTTAGCTTTAGCGTAATCGGGGGTCGTGGAAGTGAAACAGGGTCGGGCTGCAACAAGAGCAATATCCAAAGCAGGAAACTTGAAGCTTATAGCTGGAACTCGGAGCTAATTTAATTATCTCACCCGCTCCGGTGCTTCATTTCTAAACACCACATTATTATCAAAGACATCCACCAGAACCGGCCTGGTCTTATCAATATCCCCGGCCAATATTCTCTTTGATAATTGATTCACTATTTCTTTTTGAATCAGTCGCTTTAATGGACGTGCGCCAAATTGAGGATCAAACCCCTGTTCAGCCAGGAATGCCAGGGTATATTCGCTGAACTCCAGGTCGATCCCGCTTTGAGCAACCAATCGTTTTAACTGAGCAAGCTGGATCTTCACAATATTCATGATCTCTTTCTTCATTAAAGGCTTGAACATAATAATCTCGTCAACCCTGTTCAGGAATTCAGGTCGTATTGTTTGTCTCAACAGGTTCATCACTTCCACTTTTGCTTTTTCGGTCACCTCCTCCACATTCTTCTCATTCACATTTTCAAACGCTTCCTGGATGATCAGGCTACCGATATTGCTGGTCATGATGATGATGGTATTCTTGAAATTCACCACGCGGCCTTTATTATCCGTTAAACGTCCATCATCCAGCACTTGCAACAAAACATTCCATACATCGGGGTTGGCTTTTTCGATCTCGTCAAGCAATACAACACTGTATGGTTTTCTCCTTACCGCTTCGGTCAATTGTCCCCCTTCATCATACCCTACATAACCCGGAGGCGCCCCAACCAGTCTGGAAACAGTGTGTTTCTCCTGGTATTCGCTCATATCGATCCGGGTCATCATGCTCTCATCATCGAATAAATATTCAGCCAGTGCTTTTGCCAGTTCTGTTTTACCAACGCCAGTTGTACCCAGGAAAATAAATGAACCGATAGGTTTCTTTGGATCCTGCAGGCCGGCTCTGCTTCTCCGGATAGCGTCGGCCACAGCCACGATAGCTTCATCCTGTCCCACTACGCGCTCATGCAAATGTTCTTCCAGCTTTAATAATTTTTCACGATCGCTTTGCAACATCTTGCTTACCGGTATACCAGTCGATTTCGCTACGATTTCCGCAATGTCCTCCGCATCTACTTCTTCTTTCAGCAATCGTTTTTCATTACTTGTTGCTAGTTGCTGGTTCAATTCATTGATAAGTTTTTCCTGCTCTTTTATTTTTCCATACCTGATTTCGGCCACTTTTCCATAATCGCCTTCACGCTCCGCCCTTTCTGCCTGTTGTTTCAGGTTCTCGATTTCGGCCTTACCATTCTGGATCTTTTCCACCAATTCCTTTTCTTCCTGCCATTTAGCTTTCAGGGTATCGCGCTGTACGGAAAGATTGGCGATATCGGTATTCAACTCTCTCAATTTTGCATCGTCATTTTCTCTTTTAATTGCTTCGCGTTCGATCTCGAGCTGCCGGATCTGGCGCTCCAGTGTATCCAGTTCCTCTGGCATGGAATTCATTTCAAGACGAAGTTTCGCCGCGCTTTCATCGATCAGGTCAATGGCCTTATCAGGTAAAAACCGGTCGGTGATATAGCGATGTGATAATTCCACGGCCGCAATAATTGCTTCATCTTTTATGCGAACATGATGGTGAGTTTCATATCGATCTTTTAGACCCCGCAGAATAGATATAGCATCCTCCACGCTGGGTTCATCGATCATTACTTTCTGAAAACGGCGTTCAAGAGCCTTATCTTTTTCAAAGAATTTCTGGTATTCGTTCAACGTAGTGGCGCCCACCGCCCGTAATTCACCACGAGCCAATGCTGGTTTCAAAATATTTGCCGCATCCATAGCCCCTTCACCGCCACCGGCGCCGATCAGGGTATGGATCTCGTCAATGAATAAAATGATCTCGCCCTCACTCTCACTCACTTCCTTGACCACTGCTTTCAATCTCTCCTCAAATTCACCTTTATATTTTGCTCCCGCGATCAACAAACCCATGTCCAGGGCATAAATGATCTTTGATTTTAGGTTCTCCGGCACATCTCCATTTACAATGCGGTGGGCAATGCCTTCTGCAATGGCTGTTTTACCCACACCGGGTTCGCCTACCAGAATTGGATTATTCTTTGTTCGACGGGACAGTATATGCAGAGTACGTCGGATCTCTTCATCCCGACCGATTACAGGATCCAGCTTTCCCTGGCGCGCCAACTCGTTAAGATTCTTCGCGTATTTGTTCAGCGCATTAAATTCCTGGCTTTGCGTCTGCGAGGTCACCGTACCCCCATTTCTCAGGTCTTTTATTGCAGTCACCAGTCCCTTTTCGGTGAGACCAGCGTCTTTCAACAATTTGGCAACGTCATCACTTCCCTGCAAAATGGCGAGTAATATATGCTCAGGAGTCACAAATTCATCTTTGAATTGCTTTAAGGCTGCTCCGGCACGCAGGATCACATTATTAACATCCCGGGAAATGGACTGCGCCGCCTCTCCGGTTATTTTTGGTAAGCGGCTAATGATCTCTTCCAGCTTTTTCTCCACCAGGTTGAACGTGACATTATTCTTTTTCAATAAAAATTCTACCGGCGAATCTTCCTGTTCCAGCAACGATTTCAGCAAGTGTGCAGTCTCAATATTCGGACTCTGCGCATTAAAAGCAAGTTGCTGCGCCTGCTGGACCGCTTCGGCAGCTTTTATGGTAAAGTTGTTTAAATTCATTATGGTACTTCTTTATGTCTTAAACCTATTTCACAAAACATAATCCAAGCCAAGTTCTCCGAAACTATGTCATATAAACGCAAAGCTTTCTGCCTGAAATGCAGTTGTTTAACCCTGATCCTGTTATTCTTTCAGCCTGCATTTGCCCAGTATGATCTGTCCCGCCTGGATCAGGTGATCGAGCAGCAAAAAACGGTCCTCGGCAAGGACCTGGTGGCCATGATCTATAAAAATGATAGCCTGATCTATAAGAAAGAGGTTGGGGAATTCAATTCCTCCACACAGGCGCCGATCGCGAGCTGCAGCAAATGGCTGACCGCGGCGCTGGTGATGATCTTTGTGGATGAAGGAAAAGTTTCCCTGGATGATAAAGTGGCGAAATACCTTCCAGAATTTGATAAGTATTTCAAAGGATATATAACGATCAGGCAATGCCTCGCTCACATGACTGGTATTGAAGATGAAGGCATCACCATTAAAAAATTACTTCAACGAAGAAAATTTTCCTCGCTGGAAGAGGAAGTAAACCATTTCACATCCAACCATTCCATTCGCGCTAATGCAGGCAATGATTTCTGGTATGGTAACATTGGATTAAACATTGCTGGCCGCGTATTGGAAGTGATCAGCAAGAAAAAGTTCGATGTGCTGATCAAACAAAAACTTTTTACTCCCCTTGGAATGACCAAAACCACTTTTTCTTCACTAAATGGGCCCCTAAATCCATCTGGTGGTGCCCGTTCTACTGCAGACGATTACATGAAGTTTCTTGTGATGTTATTAAACAAAGGCAAGTACAAGGGAAAGCAGATCCTGAGTGAACAATCGGTGAACGAGTTGAGAAAAGTTCAAAATAATCAGGAACAAATAAAATATGCCCCCAAATCAGCAGCGGGTTATACTTATGCGTCTGGAAGTTGGGTGGTTGAAACAAGAGCAGCTGATCCCCGAATGGGCACCGCATTCGCCAGCCCGGGACTATTTGGCACCTGGCCGATGATCGATTACTGCAGGGGTTATGCCTATATTATTTTTGTAAAGAATTTTCTGGGAGAAGAGCGGGCAGATGTGCACAAGGAATTGAAAAAGATCTTAGACGCACAAATTTCCTCGGGGTGTAAATAAATTTAGGTTGTATAGTTAACTAGTTGACAGTTTTCTGGAACTTCTCCTGGTCAACTTATCCACTAGTCACCCTGTCGACTAAAACAGATTTATTTCTTCTTAAACACGATCTGCTCCTCCAATTTCGAAATCATCCTGGAAAAAAATTCACGAAGATCATTGTATTCAGCCGGTGAGAACTGCGTGCGCTTGATCTGGAGATTATAATTCATGGTGATCACGTTATTCGATTCTTTGATCGAGTATTCGAAGGTTGCGTCACCCTTGCTGTTCAATTTCAGGCTCACCGGTTTGGGCATTTCGTCTACAACGTACCCAACCGGCACTTCCATGGTCAACGTATACAGATCTGATTGCATAAAAGAAAATTCCACCGGGAATTTTCTTTCAGCTGATTTAAATGGATTGGATTGATATCTTTCTCCAAGAACCGGGGTAAAATAAATAATGTCTCCTGCCGGATCTTCATTTTTAAGCGTGAAACGGACTTCCACGGGCTCGTCGTACTTGTTTAGTGAATCTACCTGCACGCTGTCCACTTTCAACTCGCTTCCGAAATCCTTGTTCAGCTTCACCTTTACTCCTCCCAACCCTTCCATGACGATCAATTCCCTCAGTTCGTCAGAGCCATAATGGCCGTAAAGCTTGGTGCCTTTTGCAGACCATTTCCCATTTGGCTCACGGTAAATGAATAATGTGGTCTGTTCCCTTTCGTTCAGTTGTTCGGGCCGTAGCGAGATCATCGTAGCAGTTGCATTGACCACGCGGCCATGGCCATTGTAACATTCATAATGAAGCTTGCCAAATCCCATTCTCGGCCGGCTGGCATCCAGGAAAACCTCCTTTCCATCAATATTCACTTTACTGAGCACATAATTGAAGGGAGAAGCGATGGGATAGGAATTGTTCACCATGCCGTTTGACCTGGTGCTTATGATAACCGGATCGGCCTGTAAACCCGCGCCTCTCAATAAAGCGGTCAATAACAAATTGATCTCGGCAACGCCTCCTGCTTTTTTCGAAGCGATCTTATCCAGGTTCTCATTCGCAAACAACTGGTTGTACCCCGTACATTTAAAATTATCCCTTACATAATGGAATATATTCTGCGCCTTTTCCAGTTGGGTGATGGCCGGGGGTATATTCTTCATCAAAGAAGCAACCCAGAATTCAGTATTGTTCAACTGCTGGCCAAAATCTTTCCGTTCCAGGAATCTTTTCGTAAGATCAGGCCAGGTGGTCATTATTTTCTGCTCATAGATGGGCGGCAGGTAGCCGGCTAACTGGAATTCCATTCGGGCCACGTAATTTCTGAAGGGCCCGGTATATGGCTCGTAAGCCAGGGCAGGCACGTCCTTCATGCACCATTTAAAATCAGCCACCTCGGCTGTAATATCATAGCGCTCCGTAACCCTGTAGCCATGGTATGCATCCTTATTGTGACCAACAATATATTGTTCTGATTTGAATTTTTGGTCCTTTAAATGATAAGGAAGGCTGCCAAATTCGATCACCATGTATTCGAGGAACTCCGGCATGGAAACGGTATATTGGCTCCACAAATGGGGGATATGGCTTTGAAAATACCAGGGCTGAAGATTAAATAGAAAGTCGGACACGATCTTATATTCAAACTCAATGACCGAACCTTCTTTCACGTTGGGAAAAGTAAACTTCATCACTACATGGTTCCCATCAACCTTTTCCCTGATTATGGCGGATTTATCTGCCTTCGACTCCACCAGCCTGCCGTTTTCAAGATTGTAAGTCGCCGCTTTAAAATCCTTCAGGACCTCTTCGTCGTCGCCTTCCTTATATAGCTCAATTTCGACAGTGGCAAGATGATAAGCCGCTTTTTTCAGTATATGGATACGCTTATGATGTTTGAATTCCAGGGAAAAAAATGCGTCGCTGTTTCCAATCACTTTTGTAGACCCGATATCAGCAAGAACAACTGCAGATGCCCCCGTATCGATAGCATAAGAAGTATTCTTAAGATCCGCGGCTGTTATCTTTCCAAACTTGAAAGCCGGGATTTCCTGGCCGATTGCCAATTGAACGATCAGCATAAGTACAATAAGAATAACTTTTTTCATCATGGTGACTATAGTTATGACAATTATTGATTGTTGATTATTAATTATTGATTGCCCATTCACGATTCACTATTCACAATTCACTAATAAGGCCCGCCCCCAACCGTTCAATTCTTCACCAGCACCATCCTGGCCCTGTCTGCTTTGTAGATGCTTTCGTTGAATTTTACCAGTTCGGAGAAATCTTTAGCAGGAAATCGGCCGCTGTATTGTTCCAATTCCCGCAGATAGACTATGCGATTTCCTTCCAGTTTATACGAACAATTATATTTTCCGAATTGATTGTGGATCTTAATATCCTGCGGAACTGACTCCATGATGTAACCGGAAGGGAGTTCGATCTCCACGGTATCTATATCCCGGAATTCGTAATTGAAGAAGATGTCAAATTTTCGATCCGGGTCATCCAAAAGGCGTAAACGTTTCCGGGTCATCACATTGGGAACTATGAAAAGTCTCTTTCCCGTGAGATTGGCATAATTGCTCACCGTGATTGACAGGTCCTCGCGAATAAATGGGGATGATGACACCATGGGTTTGTATTCAAAATCGTTGATGTCATAAGTCGCAAAATCAAGCTCATCCTGGAGGAATTCCTTCAATTTATCCTTGGAAAGACCATGGATCAGTTCGTGGTAATGATCCTGTTGCAATCCTTTATAAACAGTCGATGACCTCACTTGCAAAACCGCATCCTCATCCAGCAGGGCTCTGATATTCCGGACCTGCAAATTTTCCCTTATACCATATCGTGGTGTTCTTACCAACTTTCCACCTTCTTCATTCACGACCAGCGCGAATCGGTCGCAGGTGAAATCACTTAAATACCCCGCTGGCAGAGTTTGACTGGTACATTCCAGCCACACCGTATCTTTTTGCAGAGGCACACTCAAAATCACATGATTGAATTGCTGTGAAGGAAATTCGTGGTTGATCGGGCCAATATTGCGCCCGGCGCGGACCAATGTATAGTCTGAATGGATCCCGGCTTCTTTTAATAAACTGTACATGAAATTGGTCAATGCCTTGCAATCCCCATAACCCTTTGAAGCCACATAACTCGCATCAAAAGGTTTCCATCCACCAATTCCCAATTGGATGCTGACATAACGGGTGTTCTTCTGCAGAAACTCATAAAGCACCTGAATTTTTTTATTTGGGTCAGCGAGTCCAGCTGTCAGTTCCTGCACTTTTTGCCTGATCGTGGGAGGAAGTTCCTCCTTACCAGCTTTAAGCGTATAAACGAACTTTCCGAAATCCTGCCAGCTGGCCATATTTCCTTTATAGTCGTCCACTTCAAATTCACTGGGGGCAAAAGCAACATACGTCCTGATCTCATGGATGGGAGGCTGGAAAGGCTCTTTCAGAAAAGCAGGCATGTCAGTGGAAAACCATTTAAAGCTTTTCCTGCCCTTTTCAACAGTACTAATCGGTTCACCTTGATAATGATAGGCTTTATAACGCAACTGATAAGATTCCGGTATTGTATAGATAACCATACTTTTCTCAACTGAAAGCTTTTCACTTCCTTGTGGCACCCAATCCGGGAAGAATAAGCTGCTATTACTCCGGACCACCACATCATATTCAATAGTATAAGGAAAGACCTTGTAATAAAAGTTATGCTGTTTAACACGAGTATCGTCAATAAGGTTATTATCGCTGACCGCGCTGATATCCTCAAAATCCTTATTCTTTGTTTTCCTGATCTCCTTACCACTCGCATCATAAAGGGTTCCTTCCATAGCCACAATGCTCCTGAATTTATTATAGTATTCTGAGAATTTTGCCCAATGATCCCCGCTTTCGTCCAGCACGGTGATCACATAATGGTTCCGGAAGATGGTATGATGGGTATTCACCATCTCGAAATGAAGCTCTTCCAGTCTCAGCACTGCGTTCGCATTTTTCAACAACTCAGGTGAGATCTTCGAGACAGCCCAGGGCTCATCGGCTGCTTTCGCAACGATGCCGGCCCCCAAAACGGAAAAAAGAAACAGGCCAAATAACTTATTTTTTCTTTTTGAAAACGATCTGTTCATTGTGCTTATTAACTATCAGGTTAAAGAATTCCCGTAATAACTCGTATTCTTCGGGAGTAAATGTGGCTCTTTTAAAAACCAATCTCGAACGCAGGGAGATATTATTGCCCGATTGGGTTATGCGGTAATCGAAAAGGCCTTCGCTCTCTTCGTTGATCTTCACGATCAGCGATTTGGGAAGCTCGTCAGCTACATAACCCTGCGGTACTTCCATAGACAGAGTATACGTCTCATCAAAAGTATAGGGCATCTCAACCGGGTAAAAACGCTGCGCTGACTTGAACGGATTTTCTTTAAATCCTTCCCCGAACATCGGGTTCAGGTACATGATATCCTCTTTTTCCTCTTTAATATCAAAATCATAATGAATCCCAACGGGGTTATCATATTTTTCCAGGGAATCGATCCCGAAATTTGAAATGTCGATCGTAACTCCAAAATCTTTCTGAATCCCCTTTACCAGTTCCTCTTTCCCTTTTTCTTTTATGCGGTTTCTCAGTTCCAGGGACTCATAATAGCCAGGCGTCTGGTTCACGCTTCCTACCAGGTCCCCCTTTTCATCATTAATAATGAAAAGGGATGTTGTTTTATTCTCGCTGATATCATCGGGCAGCAGGTCCATGGCCACTGCATTATTTTTTTCCAGGATGCGGCAATGCCCATTGTAGCAGCGCGGGGACAAATAGCCAAAGCCGATCCTCGGTTCGCTGGCATCGAGATAATATTTTTTTCCATCAATGGTGACCAGGCTGATCACATAATTGAACCGGGTCAGCAGCGGATAGATCGGGTGAGTATATCCATTGGATCGTGTGCTCAGGATAACCGGCTTGGCTTCTATGTTTTCGTGGATGAGCATCGCGGTCAGCAATAAATTGATCTCTGCGACGGTTCCATTCCTTGATTTGACAACGTTTTTCAATTGCTGATTCATAAAAAAATCATTATGATCCGTACAAGTGAAATTATCCCGCACCCATTCAAAGATCTTCCTGGCTTTTTCTTTTTTGTCTGTTAGATCTTTGACCAGCGGTTTTGTCAGTTCATTTAACCAGCTGTTTTCTTTGTACAAGGCCTGGCCAAACGCTTCTGATTCCATCAGGTCCTTGGCTGTTTCCGGCCAGCTGGTCATGATCGTCCGGGGCGTAAGTGGCTGACGATATTCCGAAAGTTGAAATTCGATCTTCTGAATGTGATTTTTTGTTGTCGACGTGAACCCTTCTTCTTTCAGCGCCGGGACATTTTTAATCACCCAGCGATAATCGGTGTAATTGGATTTGAGAGATATTCTTTCCGATGGCCCGGCATCCTGGCTTAACGTAACATCATAAACGGTATTGCCGCTTTGGCGATCATTTATATCATACCGCAGGTAACCCTGGGTAAGAAACACATAATTGAAGAAGAAAGGCAGCATTAAATTATACTCGCTCCAGAGACGCGGATATTCTCCCTGGAATTCCCAGGGTTGAAGAAAACGTAAAAAATCAGAAATGATGGTGTATTCGAATTCAATAATACTTCCTTCTTTCACATTCGGAAAGGTGAATTTTTTTATGATGAAATTCTTGTCATACTTATCCTTATACACCGCCGATTTTACATCAAGCTTCGATTCTACCACTTTCCCATTCTCCAGGTTATAAGTTACCGCCTTCAATTTTTCAAGCTTTGCTTCATCCGTCCCATTTGAATACAAATGGATTGACACGTTTGCGATATCATACCCGTTCTTATTAAGGATATGCACGCGTTTATAATGTTTAAAATTCAGGGAAAACCAGTTCTTGGTATTCCCTTCTATAGAGCTGTGGCCGATATCGGCGATCACCACAGCATGTGCATTACTGTCAACAGGATAGATCTTTGTTTCAAAATCTTTGGGGGAAACATTCCCGAATTTGGCTGGAGATTTTTCCTGGCTAAAAGAAATGAACGATGGGATCAGTACCAGGACAAGGGTAAGGCGCTGGTTAAGCATAACAGTTAGTTAAGGTGTGGCAAAATAAAGTATCCTCTTAATTGAATTTACAAAAAAATACCCAACTTGTGGGATTGTTGAGCCTTATCAATTCATGTTTTTTTATCATGTCAACCCCATTCAGAAATACAGAATTTATTAAAAAGGAGGCTGCCCGCCTGGGTTTTGATTTTTGCGGGATAGCCCGGGCCGAAAAACTGGAAGAAGATGCCAGGCGACTGGAGGACTGGTTGCATAAAGGAAGACAGGGGCTTATGAAGTACATGGAAGCCCATTTTGAATTGCGGATCGATCCGCGCTTACTCGTACCCGGTGCCCGTTCAGTGATCACATTATTAAAAAATTATTACCCGGGAAAAGAACAATCAGGAACTGCTCCCCGGATTGCGAAATACGCGTATGGAAAAGATTATCATGACGTAATCCGCGGGAATTTGAATGAATTATTGGAGAATATCAGGATCAAAATCGGGGAAGTGCAGGGCCGGGGCTTTGTAGATAGCGCTCCCGTTCTGGAAAGGACCTGGGCTGAAAAAAGCGGGCTGGGCTGGGTGGGTAAGAATGGTAACCTGATCAATAAACAAAATGGTTCCTTTTTTTTTATAGCCACGTTGATTACGGATCTTCATTTGGAATATGATGATCCGTTCGCGAAAGATTTTTGCGGGAATTGCACACTCTGTATTGATTCCTGCCCCACCGAAGCAATTCTGCCGAATAAAGTAGTCGATGGCAGCCGGTGCATTTCTTATTTAACCATTGAACTAAAAGAAATGATGATCCCTTCAGAAATGCAGGGAAAATTCAATAACTGGATGTTTGGTTGTGATATCTGCCAGGATGTATGTCCCTGGAACCGGTTCAGTAAACCCCACCAGGAAACACAGTTCGAACCGATCCCGGAGATCCTCAATCTTTCCACAAAAGAGTGGGAAGCCTTGACTGAAGAGAATTTCAAAAAAATATTCCGTGATTCTCCGCTGCGCCGGGCAAAATTCAGCGGCATCCGCCGGAACCTTAACTTCATCCAGGCTGATCAAAAATCACTTTGACGCCGGATGAAGTTGAGGGTATTGACAAACTCCGCCCAGACCTTTTTCGCATCCGGGTATTTATAATACTGGTCAAAGAGTTTCTTAGTTTCAACGAGATTTCTTCTGAATGAATAATAGACGACGGCGAGGTTGAGTGCAAATTCTTTTCTAAGCCCATTATCCTGCGCAATTTCATTTTCCAGCCTTTCTTAGCGCTGTTCGCCTAATTTAGCCAGGTTATCCCTGATGCGACTCCTCAATTCCTGGTCGCCGGGCACCACTAATAATTTTCCCTTTTTTCAACTTGTTCCTTAGACATTTAAAAAGGTGGGAGACCGTTCGCATTGGCTTTTTAGTTCTCCCGGAAACAAAAAAAGGCTGTCACCGGGCAGCCTTTTAATATCCATAAAATTTGATTATTCCGCTTTGAACTTGACTTCTGTATTGCCCCAGACAAAAAAAATCTTTCCTTCATCATTCACATAAAAAGTGAACCTTTCTGAAAACGCGCTTGCTTTGTCCGATTTAGCATTCACACGCAAAACATCATCCGCTTCTTTATAATTAAATGCGCCCCATTGCTTCCAGGTCTTATTGAAGATGATCGTCCACTCATCACCATCCATGATAGTAAACAAACCATATTTTCCTGCAGGAAGTTCCTTGCCCTGGATCTTAATATCTTTATCCGTTTCAAAAACCGTGGCTTCATTCGCGCCGGTGCGCCAGACTTTGCCATTATATGGCTCTACATCTTTGCCGATCGTCCTGCCCTTCAATGCCGGCTGACTATAATCAATGGTTATAGTTGCTCCGTTCTTAAGTGTAGCCTTAGCTTGTGCCGGCGGGCTGGGACGAAGCGATTTATCTCCCTGGCTAATAGCCTGGAGACAAAAAAGGGATAAGGCGAGAAATATTGATAGTTTCATAAATAAGAATTTTGTTCTCCGAAAATACCGATGATTTCCCGTACGCTGCTGCCTTTCAACCTATTTTTCCAATAATATTTTGAGGTTAGTCAGTCCCTGTTCCATCTCAGGGCCATAGGTCTTCTCAAACAGCAGGCTCCTGAATTTTTCCCAGGGATACCATTTCAAACTAATATCTAAATACCATTGTACGGTCAATGAATCCGTGCCAGAGTACAGGATGCATCTCCAGCCAGACAGCATGTATGAACTCCCGGCAGGTATTCGGGCAATATGTTCATCATGTTCCTTCTTTATCCAGTCGATCTGCTCGTTGATCGAAAGTCTATTCCACTTCGGCCAGGATTGCTTATTCCCCACTTTTGACCAAACACTGTCTGGAGATGTGTGAATATTTATCGCTTTTGAAATTTTTACTGTTGATGGAATAAAAAGAGAGATCAACGTAATAACTACAAAGAGTAAAACAAAACTGATAACGGCTAATTTGACGAATCGCATAACTAATTATTTATTTGTGACCGACTCACAATTCTTGCAACAGGCAGGATCCCATTTGGTCAGTAGTACCACCCTCGCTTCACGACTCATGACTCAAGCCTCACGACTTTCCCTCATTCCCACTTTATTAATCGTATAAGTATCATATAAACAACAATAATCCAGATCGCCAGCACACCCAGCTCCTTCCAGCAATCGATTATACTCAATCCTTCAAAAGATATCTTGCGAATTGCATTATTGAAATGAGTGAGTGGAAGAATGTTGCAGAAGACCTGCAGCCATTTTGGAAATACTTCGATCGGGAAAAAAGTACCCGCGAGCAGCATTTGCGGGAATCCAAACAGGTTTATCAACAATGGAATGGAGGAATCGGTTTTGGAGATGCTGCTGAAAATAAGCCCTACCCCCATCAACAGGAACAACATGATGATAGTCATTGTCATCATTTGAATCACGGTCAACCAGCCATTTCTCAACGTAAAATTCATGAAAAAGTAACCTACCAGGATCAATACAAGTACGCTGGTAAGCTGAAAGAACAAGCGGCTGATACCGATCCCAAGCAGGATATTGATCCGTCGTATCGGCGAAGCATAAAATCGCTTCAACACCAGCTGTTCTCTTAATCCAAAAAAAGTAAAGGCGATACCGAACAGAGTTGAGAAAAGCACGGAAAAACCCAATTGCCCGGGAAGTATAAAATCGATCTGCCTGTATTTGCGTACTTCATAAACTTCGGGTCGGAGGATAAACCGATCATCTTTACCACCTGATAGAGCGCGGTCGATCTTAAATGTGAGGTTTTGCAAAGCCTGCAGGAACATCCCGATATTTTCTCCACTTGCTGTGGTAGACCTCACCCGGATAAAATAACGATCGCCACCTGCAGAATCTTTAACGGGTTTTATAGAAACGATCGCTGCCAGGTTTCCTTTTTCCAGATCCTTGCGCATGGTAGCCGTATCACCGAATGTTACGATACGCACAAATGGACTTTTCACCAGGCTGTCGTATACTATATTTTGCGTGTCAGAATCGCTTGCTACAGCGATCCGGTGACGCTGGACGCCATCACTTCCAAAAGCCCCAAAGATCAAAATGAAAATGATCGGGAAGAGAATACTGAAAATGATCGCGCTGGGATTGCTGAAAATCGCCTTAAAACTGGCCCTTGTCATGGCCCAAAGAGCCTTGGACTGGCTATATTGCTGGGGCATTTGAAAAAATTAGCGCAAAAGTATCTGAAACCGTTTTACCGGATATTAAATGTAAAAGGCAGCCTCGCCTGCGCTTCGTTGCACATCGAACGGATGGTTTTCATTTCCTCGAACAAACGATACTGTTCTTCACCTAGTTCTTGTTGAATTTCCGCGCGGATATCGAAGGGACTTGCTTTTTTAAATAGTTTATCGAACAGGTCTTCACGCGTGGGTATTTCCTGTATATGAACATTTTTCACTTTGCCCATCCTGGCTGCGCAATCGATCGCATCCTGCAGTCCGCCAAATTGGTCGACCAGACCAAGCTCTTTTGCGCGCAATCCGGTCCATACTCTTCCTTGCGCAATGGTCTCCACATAGGCAGTATCTTTCTTTCTACCTGTTGCCACTCTTTGTTTAAATGTCGTGTAGATTTTTTCGATCTCCTGTTGTATGATCTGCTTCTCTTTATCTGTCATCGGGCGATAGGGAGCGCCGACATCAGCCAACGGACCGGTCTTGACCCCATCAAATGTGATCCCTAATTTATTTTTGAAAAAATTCTCCATGTTGGGAATGATTCCAAATACGCCGATCGAGCCGGTGATTGTGGAAGGATCGGCATAAATGCTATCCGCTGAGCAAGCGATGTAATATCCACCCGATGCTGCCACGTCTCCAAAACTTACAACGACCGGCTTATCTTTCCTGGCCAGTGATAATTCCCTCCAGATATTTTCACTTGATAATGCACTGCCTCCCGGAGAATTCACCCTGAAAACAATCGCCTTGATCTCTTTGTCCTGCCTCGCTTTTCGAATTAAGTTCCTGTATTCTTCGTCTGCGATAACTCCTTCCATGCCTTTGCCGCCAACCACCGGCCCTTCCGCATAAATCAGGGCGATATTACCACTGCCTATTTTTATTTTCCGGGCTGCTTCCTTGTAGTTACCCATTGTAATGAACCTGAGCTTATCTTCTTTTTTCAAACCCAGCCTGGTCCTGATCAACTCCTTTACTTCGTCATCGTATTTAGTTCCATCAACCAGTTGATGCGCTAACGCGTCACTCGCATTTAAAACTTTTCCTTCTATGGCGAGCTGCCTGAGCGTTGAAGTATCTATTTTCCTGCTTGCTGCGGTCTTCAGTAGAAAATCATTATACAGGTCATTCAGCCAGGCCGAGGTCTGTAATTTGTTTTCCTCGGTCATTTTATCTGAACGAAATGGTTCCGTAGCGCTTTTGAATTTACCTGCATAAAAGATCTGGGGTTCGATCTGCAATTTTTCCAGTGTGCCTTTTACGAAAACAACTTCGGAACTAAAGCCAAACCATTCTACAAATCCCTGTGGATTCACAAAGATGCTATCGGCAATATTGGCAATGGAATAATCGCGTTGCGTGAGGATGTCACCATAAGCATAAATAAATTTTCCGGAGGTCCGGAAATCAGCCAATGCGTTTCGTAGTTCATTGCTCGACGCAAACCCGTTTGGATTGCCTTTGCTAATGATGTAAACACCGGAGATCTTATTATCTGTCTTGGCCTTTCTAAATAGTCGTACCACCTCATACAACCCCGGAATGTTCCCATCTTCATCAGCCAGCAGGAGAGAAAATGGGTTCTCCTGGGATTGCTCACGGTAATGATGCCGAAGATCAAGCACCAGTACCGATTTATCCTCCACACGTGGACGTACTTTTTTGGTGAGCCCGCCGACAAATAACACCATAACGAGTAATATCAGCAGGCTGAATACAATCAGCGAAAGTAATGAGGCAAAAAAGGCCTTGAAAAAACTTCTCATAAACAGTGAATTGATGAAGGTCAAAAGTAAAGAGAAATGTAAGGGAAAAACTAAGATTTAATCGAGAAAAATAACGTAATACAGGTGAAAAATAACATGTTTGTCGGGTAAGATGCCAGTAAGTTTGTATTAGCAGAAACTTTAGCTACATTGAAAATAGACAATTGGCAATAGACAATAGGCAACCATGGCAGCGAAAAGTTTTAAAGAAATAAAGGTTTACAAACTTGCTTTTGAACAGGCAATGGACATTTTTGCTACATCGAAGAATTTTCCCAGAGAAGAAACTTATTCCTTAACCGGTCAAATCCGTAAAGATTCAAGAAGTGTTAATACTAATTTGGCTGAGGCTTACCGGAAAAAAAATATCCTGCACACTTTGTTTCTAAAGTTTCTGATTCTGATGCGGAAAACTCGGAGACTAATGTTTGGCTTGACTTCTCATTCGCATCCAATGATATCGATCAGAACAAGCACCAGCAAATGATCGCAAGAAATGAAGAAATAGGCAGATTGCTTTGTCACATGATAAATAACCCCGAAAAATATTAAACCACTTTTTTGGTCTTTCCCTATTGCCAATTGCAAATTGCCGATTATATTGGCTACTCTAATGAACACAGCTTTTTTATTAATTGGGGGTAACCTGGGTGACCGAAAGCACAACCTGGTGAGAGCCTGTGTCCTGATCGAAGAACAATGCGGAAAGATCATCAATCGATCTTCGGTTTATGAAACAGCAGCATGGGGAAAAGTCGATCAGCCTTCTTTTCTCAACCAGGCGCTGGAAATAGAAACGGACCTGAATGCAAGACAATTGATGCGCCGTATCCTCAAGCTGGAGAGATCCATGGGCAGAACAAGGAAAGAGAAATACGAACCGCGGATAATAGATATCGATATTCTTTTGTTCAACGATGAGAAACATAATTATCCTTTCCTAAAACTTCCCCATCCCGAACTGCATAACAGGCGTTTTGCCCTACTGCCGTTAAGTGAAATCGCTGCACACAAAAATCATCCTTTACTGAATAAAACAATAAAGCAACTTCTTGTTGAGTGTACCGATCTGTCTGAAGCCACCCCGTTGACTTGATTTTTTCCACAAAATCTTTTCCGAAACCTGTTTTGTTTTTCCTTTAGTTACTTTGGCATTCCGAACATGAATTATCATTTTATTACTATCGAGGGGAATATCGGGGCTGGCAAGACCACGCTGGCGCATCTTCTTTCAAAACATTTCAATGCAAGATTGATCCTGGAAGAATTCGCTGACAACCCGTTTCTACCTAAATTTTACGAGAATCCCGCCCAGTTCGCTTTCCCGCTGGAATTATTTTTCATGGCCGAACGCTTTAAACAGCAAAAGGACCTGCTGCAGCAAAAGGATATGTTTCAAAACCTGACCATCTCGGATTACCTGTTCACCAAATGCCTGCTCTTTGCCAAAGTGAACCTGCCGGATGATGAATTCAGGCTATACCAGCGGCTTTTTGAAATTATTCACCAGCAACTGATCTCTCCAGATATTTTGATCTACCTGCATGCCCCGGTGCAAAAGCTGCAGGCCAATATCAAAAAAAGAAACCGCTCTTACGAACAAAAAATTCCCGACCAGTATCTATTCAATATCCAGGAAACCTATACTCACTATATTAAACAGCATAAGATCAAAACCCTGTTTGTAGACACTACGAATGCCGATTTCCTGGGTAATGAATCGCATTTGCAAACCATCATTACCGCACTCGAAAAAGAATACGAAGATGGACAACATTATATTACTTTACCATAGAAACGTTACTCCGTTAATCCGTTAACACGTTTATTAGTAAATGGGAGAGGTTAGTCAGAAAAGGTGGATAATCATTAACACTGAATTTTCCTGGTTTATCATCACTCGCATATTTTTCATCGCTGGCTTAAGAATGACGCCGGTGCTGTTGGGTTGGAGACTGTACCAGGTGACCGGAAGCAAGCTCTCGCTGGGAATTCTTGGCTTATCAGAAGTAATACCCGCCGTGTTGCTTGCGCTGCCTGCGGGAGTCAAAGTAGATAAAAGCAATAAACACCGCTTACTAAGTACCTGCATTATTATTTATTTCCTGTTGATGCTGGTTTTGCTATGTGTTACTTCTTCCTGGTTTGAGAAAAATACGTCTCGGAAGATCATCGAGTGGGGAATTTATGCGGCCGTTTGTGGTACCGGGATCGTAAGGGCCTATAGCGGTGCAGCTTTTAATTCTTTTCTCGCCCAATTGATCCCTGGCTCTTCCCTGGTAAGAGCAGTATCGGTTAATAGCATGATCTGGTTGGTGGCTGCAGTGACCGGGCCCGCATTAGCGGGGGTCCTGATGGGTTACACAAACATCAGTTTTGCCTTTGCCATAGTATGCCTTTTTGTATTGATCTCGTTTTTCCTTTTTCAGAAAATTTCGGCAAAACCAGTGAGCTGGCAGCCGGGAAAAAGTAGAACCTGGGATGCCGTGAAAGTGGGATTGAGATTCGTTTACAAACAGAAAGCCTTATTGGGTGCAATGAGTCTCGATATGTTTGCGGTACTGTTTGGAGGAGCTGTCGCGTTATTACCTGTTTTTGCAGCGGACATTCTTTTTGTAGGCCCGGAAGGATTGGGCTGGTTGGTGGCCGCAACTTATCTTGGGAACCTCGTGGCGATCGCTTTCATTACGTGGAAGCCAATGAGAAATAAACAGGGTTATAAATTGTTGTGGTCTGTCGCGGGATTCGGTCTGTGTATTCTCTTGTTTGCAATATCAAAAAATTTCTGGCTGAGTTTCGCTGCCTTGTTCATGAGCGGTTTATTTGATGGGGTCAGCGTGATCATTCGTGGGACCATCGTCCAATTGTTCGTTCCTGATGAAATGAGAGGTCGTGTGGCTTCAGTGAATTCGATGTTCATCAATTCATCAAACGAATTAGGTCAATTCGAAAGTGGTGTGGCCGCGTCCATCATGGGCACAGTGCCTTCAGTGATCTTTGGTGGATGTATGACCCTGCTGGTAACCGTTGTTACCTGGTTCAAAGCGCCTGTTTTGCGTAAATTAGAGTATTAGTCAAGTTGACCGGTTAACAAGTTGAAAAGTTGACAAGTTCTTTATTGGTTGTTTAGGAATCAAATTTTCTACTAAAAAATGGTTCAATGAATAGAAGATCATTTATTCGAAACTCGTCGCTGACATTTGCCGCGCTGAGCCTGGCAGATCGAAATTTTCTTTCTCTACTGGTTGAAGATCCGTGGAAGATCAATATGCTGACAGAAAATATTGGCATATTCACGGAACGGGGTGGAACGATTGGATTCCTGTTGTCAAAAAAGGGGATCGTTGTGGTGGATTCGCAGTTCCCGGACCAAAGCAAGCATTTAATAGATGAACTTAAGAAAAGATCAAAAAAAGATTTTGAGCTACTGATCAATACTCATCATCACGGTGATCATACAGCGGGTAATATTTCATTTAAAGGGATAGTTGATACAATCCTGGCCCATGAGAACTCGAGGAAAAACCAGGAGAATTGGGCCAGGCAAAATAAAAGCGAGGATAAACAGTTGTATCCTGACCAGGTCTATACGGAAACCTGGTCGAAACAGTTCAAAAAAGAGACGATTTCGCTGAATTATTACGGGCCTGCGCATACAAACGGGGATAGTATCATTCATTTCCAGGAAAGCAATATTGTTCATATGGGCGACCTTGTATTTAATCGCAGGCATCCCTTTATAGATCGGGCAGCCGGGGCGAGTATCAAGAATTGGATCGCAGTTTTGAATAAAACCGTCACAACGTTTGATACGAACACACGCTTCATTTTCGGGCATGCAGGAACAGGGCATGAAGTGACGGGCATTAAAGATGACCTGAACAGGTTTGCAGAGTACCTTAACAATCTGCTTCATTTCGTAGATAAAGAAATAAAAGCCGGGAAAAGAAAGGAAGAGATCTTAAAGGCTACAGAGATACCCGGTTCACCGGAGTGGAAGGGAGATGGGATCCAGCGTCCACTCACAGCAGCGCTCGATGAACTGACTGCTAAATAGTCAAGATGAAAGTACTTTTCTTTCTTGTTGTCGCCCTAATCATTTACGGTTTGATCGTCACATCCGGCAATAACAAAGAAAAGGATCACTGATGAATTTTTTCCATCAAATTTTCCAATACCAGCCAGGTGATCGGACAGAAGGTGGAATTCTTTAGCGTAAGAGATTGTCTCTTGATAAAAACATCCTCATCCGTGTAAGGAAATCGTTTGCAATCTGAAGGACGCTGACTGTAGATCGAACAAAAATTGTTTTCACCCAGGAAAGGGCAAGGCCGGGTTTTTGTCACAAAATCCCCATCTTCATCAACGCGCAGGTATTTTTCTATGAATTCACTTTCCCGGAGTTTCAGGTAGCGGCTGATCCGCTTTATATCCGGGGTTTTGAATCTGGGTGAATAGTTTTTACAGCAATTGGCGCATTGCAGGCAGTCCACTGCAGCAAAGGCTTCATTGTGCAGCTCAGGAAGTTGATTTAACACCTCATTCGTATCGACCAACTGCAAATAACGCTTGTAACGCTTCTGTTTTTCATTCGACTTCTTCTGCCAATCCGCTTTTAGCCGCTCCTTATTTTTTTCCGGGTCCATGCCGCAAATCTCCAGCTATTTGCTCCAATAATCTCGTTAATAATCACAATAGTTTTCTGCCCTTCAGGTCATAACTTTGCCCCCGGAAAATAAGTAATAAGTAATAAGTAATAAGTAATAAGTAATAAGTAATAAGTAATTAGTAATTAGGATTAACTAAAAAATGCCCGGAAACCGGAAACTTAAGACCGGAAAACAGATTTATGAACTTCTTCGAACAACAGCAACAGGAATTTAGTCCAAGGCATATCGGACCTGACGATACGGAAAAAAAGCAAATGCTGAAAACTATCGGTGTTGCTAATATTGACGAGCTGATCAATAATACCGTTCCATCTTCCATTCGTATGGACCACCAGCTGAACCTGCCGGAGGCCATGAGTGAACACGAGTACCTGGACCATATAAAAGATATTTCACTAAAAAATAAAGTCTATAAAAACTATATCGGCCAGGGTTATTACAATACTATTACTCCTTCAGTGATCCTCAGGAATGTTTTTGAAAACCCGGGATGGTATACCCAGTACACGCCCTACCAGGCAGAGATCTCGCAAGGCCGGCTGGAAAGCCTGTTAAATTTCCAAACCCTGGTGAGTGATCTCACGGCCCTTCCAATAGCAAACGCCTCGCTGCTTGATGAAGCAACCGCTGCATCGGAAGCAATGGCAATGTTTTTTAATTATCTGAACAAACAGGAACACATTGAAAGGCCAAAATTTTTTATAGACAGGGAAATTTTTCCACAAACAAAGGATGTTTTATATACCCGCGCAAAGCCGGTTGGAATTGAGATCGTGGAAGGAGATTATCATACGGCCAGCTTCACCCAGGAATATTTTGGGGCTATAGTTCAATATCCGAATAATAAGGGTTCTATTGAAAATTACCAGGATTTTATCAAGGAAGTACATGCTAATGGCGGTTTTGTGGCCATGGCTACTGACCTGCTTGCACTCACCTTATTAAAAGCGCCTGGAGAGCTGGGCGCCGATTGCGCGATTGGTTCGGCGCAGCGTTTTGGAGTGCCGCTGGGATACGGGGGTCCGCACGCTGCATTTTTTGCGGCTAAAGATGAATTCAAAAGAAATATTCCCGGTAGGATCATTGGCGTGAGCATCGATGCCCAGGGAAATCGTGCGCTGAGGATGGCGCTGCAGACTCGCGAACAACATATCAAAAGAGAAAAAGCCACTTCAAATATTTGTACGGCTCAGGCATTGCTGGCTAACATGGCAGCTATGTATGCCGTGTTCCATGGACCACGGGGATTGAAAGCTATTGCCACCAGGATCGCGACAATGACCGGGATTGTTGCCGAAGCAATCGAAGAAAGGGGTTTTGAACTGCTGTCGCGACAATTCTTTGATACGATCGTGGTAAAGACAAATAACCCGTTAGCTATTCGACAGAAAGCAGAACGCCAGCAAATTAATCTTCGTTATATCGATAGCCAGCATATCGGCATTTCCCTGGACGAATCCACTTCGTTGCCTGACCTGTTTGATCTGATCAATTGCTTTGAAAACGATAAAGATCCTGTAGCATTTGATGTGCAGGAAGATGTGGATGCAAGTTATATCCCAGCTGAAATGAAAAGGACCTCCTCCTTTTTAACTCACCCGGTATTCAATACTCATCACAGCGAGACCCAAATGATGCGGTACATCAAGCAACTCGAGAACAAGGATCTTTCGCTGAATACATCGATGATCTCACTGGGTAGCTGTACCATGAAACTGAATGCCGCATCAGAGATGATGCCATTAAGCTGGGCGCATTGGAGCCAGATCCATCCATTTGCACCCCCAGACCAGGCAGCGGGATATCAATACATAGTAAAAGAGCTCAGCAAATATCTATGTGAGATCACTGCATTCGATGCCTGCAGCCTGCAGCCCAATAGCGGAGCCCAGGGTGAATATGCAGGATTGCTTACGATCAAATCTTATCACGAACATCGCGGTGAAAAGAACAGGAATGTGATGCTGATCCCCATCTCTGCGCATGGAACGAATCCGGCTTCAGCTGTTATGGCAGGTATGAAAGTAGTCGTGGTAAAGGCCCTCGACAATGGATATATCGATATTGAAGACTTGAAGGCCAAGGCCGCAGCGCATAAAAAAGATCTTGCAGGGATCATGATCACTTATCCCAGTACATATGGCGTTTACGAAGAAACGGTCAAAGAAATTACTGGTATTGTTCATCAGCATGGAGGCCTGGTGTACATGGACGGCGCGAATATGAATGCACAGGTTGGTTTAACGGCCCCGGGTCTGATCGGTGCAGATATTTGTCACCTGAACCTGCATAAAACTTTTTCGATACCGCATGGAGGCGGAGGCCCGGGGATGGGACCTATTTGCGTAAAGAAATTTTTGGAAGAATATTTACCCGGGCATGTGAATCTCGAACCTCGACCCTCAAATCTCGAACCCAGAACTAATGCTGTTTCGGCAGCACCTTATGGATCGGCGAGCATACTTCTAATCAGCTATGGATATATTAGGATGCTTGGAAGAACGGGTGTAAAAGCTGCTACCAATTATGCTATCCTGAATGCGAATTATATGCGAGCCAGGCTACAGGACCAGTTTGATATCCTTTATACCAATCACAACGGGCAGTGCGCTCATGAATTCATCATTGATCTCCGTCCTTTCAAAAAATCGGCGGAAGTGGAAGCAGAAGATGTAGCCAAACGACTCATCGATTATGGCTTCCACGCCCCAACGATGAGTTTCCCAGTGCCCGGAACGATCATGATAGAGCCAACCGAGAGTGAAGACAAAGCCGAACTTGATCGTTTCTGTGATGCGTTATTATCCATACGTGATGAGATCAGGTCGATCGAGGAAGGACAGTCTGACAAAAAAGATAATCCATTAAAAAATGCCCCTCATACTCAGTTTGAAGTAACTGCAGATGATTGGAAACATGCTTATTCCAGGAAGGAAGCCGCTTTCCCGCTTCATTATGTTACCCTGAATAAATTCTGGCCGGCGGTGGGAAGAGTGAATAATACATACGGGGACCGGAACTTAATTTGTACCTGTGAGCCAGTAGAGAGTTACATGGAATCGACGGCATGAATACAGTTTGGTGTTTAGGGTTTAGAGTTTCAGAGTTTTAGATAATTAATCTTAATAACTAAACAAACTCTAAACTTCTAAAGAGCGTTCCATTTTTGTTTGAATTGATTCAAATAAAAATCAACACGGGTTGATAAATTGGCATGAAGTTGTTCTCGTAATGAGATGTTTGAATTCTCGAGGATCTTTTTCACCAGGGCATCCAGCTGGCTTTTTAATGCATAACCGAACTTAGCTGCCTGCATCCGGAACACATTTTCATCGTGGTTGCGGTTCAGTTTTTTGATACACACACAGAATTCATTATAAACGGAATTATAGATAGAAGTCGCGGCTGAATTGAATTCATCGAATTGCGTTTCACTGATCTCTTTTTTCACTTTACATTATCAATTTAACATTCACTGCACTTGGCCCTTTATGTTGAAAAACCACTTCGAAGCTGACCTTACTGGATCTCGTGATTCGGTCACGGCACTCATTTATATGAACAAATATGCTTTGTTCATTACCGAGGTCCCTGATAAATCCATATCCTTTTAATTCGTCAAAAAAAGTTACAATGCCGGTCCTGATGAGTTCGGATGGGTCAAGCGGTTTTTGTTTCGGGACGCCGATCTCTATATCCTCGACCTTGATCTCTTTTTTTCTTTTGGGGTCCGGAGGTTGGGAAGAAATATTTCCATTCTCATCGATGTAGGCCATCATGTCCTCAAGCGATTTCCCCTTGCTTGATTGCTCCTGTCTTTGTTTTTTCCTGTCCTCTTTGTCTTTTTTGGCTTTTTGCCGTTGCTTTTCGCGTTCTTTTTTATTGTAAGTTTCTTTGGATTTTCCCATATAATTATGTTAGTTAACTCATCGCGTGTGTACGCCTATTAAACGGATAGCCGGGTGATCTCGGTACCATTAAAAATGCGGGCAAGGCTTTCATCTTTGGACTCAGAATACATCTGGATTTTAGCTCCAACTACTATACGCCACAGGTTTTTTGATTTCAGATAATTAAAATCCGATGCCTTGATAAATAGACCTTCCAGGTTTGGCCTGGTCTTAAAACTGATCTTAACTGGGGATTCCCCGGAATACTGGGCCTCCAGGAAATGCTGAATTTGTTCATTTGTCATATTGGTGATCTTGATTTGTAAATTCTGTATTTTTTTCAGGGATAGTATTAAACATGTCACGAAGCCAGTTAAAGACCGAGATCTCGCTCAGGCTACCCGTGGGCAGGTGATGAATGAAAAGCGACTCCATTTTCCGACCCTCATGAATACTTGATTGCTCAGATACCGAACCATAAAAATTAATAAGGAACAATACCTGTTCCCCATTGAATCTGTTGAATGTGCGCCGACTCGGCCCACCTGTAAATTTAGCAGATTCATCAGCGCCCGGCCAATCATATGCACCCAGCAAATGTTCTCGCATAAACCACATAAACACAGTTTTAAAATGAAAAAACAGTTGAAAAAAATAGAAGAGTAAAAAGAGGGGAATAATTACGGTCCTAAAGTTTCAACCAATGACCACTAAGTTACCATTTTTATCCCGTTCTGCCTATTCGAATTTTAATGGTTGGTGCAGTATCAAAGAAAAGGGTAATAATTCCCACATTACTAATGGCATAATCCTTGAACTTTTACTCAAAATCCGTTACAATGAAACTTTCGACATTAATATTCCTGCTCTTTTTTAACCTCCTTGTCATCAGCAGTTGCCGAATGGCAGAAACAGGTTTCAGGACTGAAGTATGGTGGGGTTCGTTCCTGGGAGTCGCAGTTTCACTTTTATTTGTGATCGTTTCCAAAAGAAGGGTGGGGTAAGTTAATAGGGTAAAAATTTTCACATTTCAATTAATACGCAATGAAGACAAACGAAAAAACAATAAAGACTGACCCCGGGGACCTGGAAGATTCCAGGGATGATATCAATCATATGCAACCGGAAGAAACAACGATCGACCTGCCGGATGTGAAAGACATTCCCGGCCAGGAACATATTCATCCAATGCCCGCAGGTGAAATGGCGGATACAACTATTTCTTCAGCGGATGAAGAAGGAAAAGGAATTGCCGGACTGGATGATGAAGAAGATGAACTGGATAATGAAAGCAACGTTACTTCTGAGGAAAAAGATCTCTTAAGCCAAAGCAGTGTTTCCATGGCTACCCCGGATGACCAACAGCTGAAACAAGCGGCTTTGGACAATGTAGACGAGGAGGGCGAACCATTAAATGAAAAAATCGATCAGAGTGGTTCGGACCTGGATGTACCAGGAACTGCTGAGGATGGAAGCTCGGAAGATGACGAAGAGAATAGCCAGTTTAGTCTGAATGATGATAAGGAGGATGAAATAACCAATAGGCAGTGAAATCCCAAATTCCAAATCTCACTGCAACAGAAAGCTACCAGGCCTGGAAACATTTTGGTTGAATTTGAAATTTGGAATTTTAAATATTATATAACAGCTCCGAACCACTAAATGGGGCTCATAAACGTTGGTGATATAAAGGGATTGTGTTCATGAATTGGGTTGATTTTTTTCTGATTGCTGTCATATTCTTATCCGTACTTGTAGGATGGCGGAGAGGATTCGTCCGTGGCTTTATTGACTTGGTCACCTGGGCTGGTACTCTTGTCCTGGCCTATGTTTTTTATCCTTATACAGCTAAATTTTTGGACCAATTCCTGAATCTGAATGTCTGGCTACTTCCCTTGTCATTTCTGCTTACCGCTATCGTCGTCAGGATTGTCTTCAGCCTGGTCGAACGCACATTGATCAGGACCATCCCCAATCATTTGAACCGAAACCCGGTCAACCGGTTTTTTGGTATCATCCCCGGGGCGATCAATGGCTGGGTCTATGCGATAATCATCTCGGCTGTCTTGTTAGCCCTTCCATTGAAAAAAGAGATCACCATGGAGACCCGGGACAGCCAGCTCGCCAGCAAACTGGCTGTACAATCAGAATGGGCCAACAAAAAACTTGCCCCGGTTTTTGACCAGGCGATACGACAAACGATCAACAGTCTTACGGTTCAACCGAATTCTGAAGAAACTGTCACACTTAATTTTAAATACGACCAGGGTATACCGCGACCTGACCTGGAAATGAAAATGCTTGAGTTGGTTAACCAGGAAAGAAGAAAACACGGAATCCCGCCACTAAAAGCAGATCTCGAAATGACAAGAGTGGCCAGGGCACATTCCCGGGATATGTTTGAGAAGGGTTATTTTGCGCATATTAACCTGGAAGGAAAAGATCCGTTCGACCGTATGAAAGAGGCCAGGGTGAAATTCCTGTCGGCTGGTGAAAACCTGGCTCTGGCTCAAACTCTTGAAATAGCGCATAAGAACCTGATGAACTCCCCGGGTCACCGCGCTAATATTCTGAACCCCGCATACGGCCGACTAGGTATCGGTGTACTGGACGGCGGATTCTATGGATTAATGATCAGCCAGGAGTTCAGAAATTAATTTTCCATTTACGATTTTAGATTTACGAATTAGGGTGTGCTCATTCTTATAGATTATAGCTCGACTAAATTTGGACTCACGATTCACGATTCACGATTCACGATTCACGATTTACGACTCACGATTCACGTAAAAAGCAGACATCTTAACTTTACCGCCTTAACTTATTTAATATGGACCAACGCTACATTAATCTTTACGACGAGTACACTCACGCCCCTCTGTCCAGGCAAGATTTTTTAAGAAGACTAACGCTGCTTGCCGGCGGCACTGCAGCAGCTATTAGTATTTTACCATTACTGGAAGTAAATTATGCCAACGCTGCCATTACTAATGACGAAGACCTTTTTACAGAGAGGATCAGTTACCCGGGTGTAAATGGAGAAATGCAGGCCTATGTTGCCCGGCCATTAAAAGAAAAAAAATACCCGGTTCTCGTGGTTATCCATGAAAATCGCGGATTGAATGCACATATTGAAGACGTGACCCGTAGAGCGGCCAAGTCGGGATACCTTGCCATCGCACCCAATGCATTAGCTCCTCTCGGTGGTACCCCCGCCAATGAAGATGAGGCCCGCACGAAATTCCAACAACTAAAAGCCGAGGATAATCTTCAGAATTTCATGAAGGTGTTTGATTATATATCCACACGTAAAGATGCCAAGAATAAATATGGGTGTGTCGGTTTTTGCTGGGGAGGCGCCATGGCCAATAACCTGGCTGTAAATGTTCCTTCATTAAATGCCGCTGTTGCTTTCTACGGCCGTCAGCCTGCCGTTGAAGATGTGCCAAAGATCAGGGCTGCTGTACAACTTCATTATGGTGAACTGGACCAAAGAATCAATGAGGGGATACCGGCTTATGAAGAAGCGCTAAAAAAAGCAGGTGTAGAATATGAAGTATATATCTACGAAGGCGCAAACCACGCTTTTCATAACGATACCGCTCCAACCCGGTACAATGAAGCGGCAGCGAAACTGGCCTGGGAAAGAACAATTAAGTTTTTCGATAAACATCTTGACTAGATTAAAACTGAATCCCAATACCAAATTGAAACGGGGATTTGGGATTTGTTTATTTGGTATTTTGAACGATGCGGCTGAAAGACTATTACGCGATCCTCGAATTGCCCCCGTCGGCCACAGTTTTGGAGATCAAAAAAGCTTATCGAAGGTTGGCTCATCAACTTCACCCGGACAAAAATGCAAATGATGCGGGACAATTCGCGGAGATCAAGGAAGCATATGAAGTGTTAACCAACCCTGCCAAAAAAGAATATTATCTCCAACATCGCTGGTACCAGCAGAGTCTTGGTAAAAGAAAATTTCAAACAGTATTTACACCGGTAAACCTGTTACAACAAATTCTTGAACTTGAACGATTCGCGTCCAGGTTGGATGCTTACCGCCTGGATCGGGAAGGACTGTTTAATTACGTAATGGACCTGGTGCCTGATGACGTGATCAACAAACTCAACAAGTTCCGGGAAGTGCAGGTGAATCAACAAATCATCCACGGATTGCTAAAATCTACTCAACATTTCACGCTGTTGCAATTGAATGAACTTGGTCAACAGGTCAGGAAGATCGAACCCAAAGAATTTGCGAATGAACAAGTCGAACTGACAATCACGAGGAAAAAGAAAGGGCATTACTGGGACCGATCAAGGATATGGATCGTTATTACTGCTGTGATATTGCTTTGCATCGTAATTTTTTTAGCCGCTAAATAAACAAATAAATTACCTTGTATTTTGTACCTTGACCTCGAACCTTAACCTTTTTTGCTTGGCTTGTTCTTGGTTCTTTAGTTGAATTCTCATAGCTTCATTTTGTTTCCGCCCCATCCGAACAACGATCCAGCCCGTATATTTTTTTTAAATTAAAACAAGTAAACAATGAAAAAAATTCTGCTCATTGCAACCGCCTGCCTGTTTATCATTTCATGCAGTGACAAAAAAGGTGAACAAAAAACCGCGGGTTCCACGGACACGAGTGGAACCTCCGGCAACAAAACCCCTCCGGCCGAATTTGCCGATGCAAAATATGTGGAGATAGGTAAAACGATGCTTGCGAGCTTCGAAAGCGGGAACGTTAGTGAATGGCTGAAATATTATGCGGATGATGCTGTTTACAATTGGTCCTCCGGCGACAGCCTGGCCGGGAAAACGGCTATTGAAAAATATTGGTCGGAGCGGCGCGGGAAGGTGATCGACAGTATTAAATTCAGCAACGACATTTGGATCCCGCTTAAAGTTAATACACCGCAGCGCGGGCCCGATGTGCCTGGTATATGGTTGCTCAACTGGTACCAAGTGGATGTAAAATATAAAACAGGCAAATCGTTGATGTTCTGGGTGCATACCGATCATCATTTCAATGCGAATGATAAGATCGATCGTACTATCCAGTACATTGATATGGCGCCGATCAAAGAAGCCGTTAAACCGTAGTTCAGTCTTTCAGTCGGCTGTCAATAGCCCACATAAAAAATCCAGCTGAAGTTTGTTGGCTGCCAGTTGCAGGCTGACAGGCTGAAAGACTGTTTGGCTGACCCGGCCTTTTATTTGCATTCGATTACAGAAATGGACTAGCTATGATGAGCGCTTTTATTCTGTTTGCCGCCGTTTTAATCTCAAGAACCAGTGAGGCCGGATCGTTCGATCCCCCGGTGAAGGACAAGGTGATCGCGATCTCAGTAAACCAGTACAGCCAGGCAATCATAGGTCGCGACACGCTCACGATCGCCGACCTGGCCAAAGAACTTGAAACCAGACTGTGGAAAAGCTTCCTCAGCACCGGTAAGACTTACGATGCTATTCAATTGGATTTCGCGGAAGGAGTTTCCCAACCTGTTAGAATGGCTACGATCGCTGCCATCAAAACAGCGCAAAATAACGTGTTGAAAAACATAAGTCTTGAAAGGGATGATAAGTTGTTCGATGATCTTTCGGCTGATAAACAGCGTAGAATAAAAAAACAATTTCCTGTACTTTTCCAGGAGTTTTGACGAACCCATATCAGACGAGGTTTCCACTTTTTTCAAATTGAAAACCTCTACCTGTAGATATTGTTAACCCGATCGACAATCATTTCAGGGGTTATCCCATCCATACAACCAGTACTGCCATGAACCGGGCATGGTTTGTTTCCGAAAACAGATGAAGGGCGGCAGGGATGAGCAATTTGAACGGCATTGTCCATGGATTGCCCCCAACCATAAAAACCAGCAAATGGATGAGTGCCTCCCCAAATAGAAACAACAGGTATTCCAAACAACGAAGCAAGATGCATATTCGCCGAATCCATACTGATCATCAATTGTAATTGGGAGATGACATTCAGTTCATCCTCGAATGATAGTTTGCCGGCCAGGGAATAAACCCCCTGCATTTTAACTGACCACTGATCTAAAACCGCGGCTTCCCCGTGACTTCCAAATAAAAGAATGCCTGCCCCAGTCGACACAAGTATTCTAACAACTTTCTGCATTTGGCTAACTGGATATTGCTTTGGAGCATGTTTGGCAAATGGTGCGATCCCGATCAGGGTTGATCTATCTGGAATAAATGATACCAATTCATTCCGCGGATTGATTTTCCGGATCCCGGTTGAAATATCCAAATTCACGGCCAAGCCTAATTTTTCAAACACCTCAGCATACCGTTGGAATGTAGTTTTGAGCTGACGAAGTTTTTTATTTTTTCTCGCCGTCAGTTCTTTTTTCTCTTGCCGGCCCTTATCGATCACCGCTTTAGTTCCGGGTAACAACGAGCGAAGCAAGTTCGACCGCAACGAACCATGCAGGTCAGCGATCGCATCAAAAGAAATATCTTTCCTGACATTACGGCTCAACCGGTATAAGCCAAACAGCCCCTTAAAATCAGTTTGGACATTAGCAGGATAAAAATGCAGTCGCTCAATATCCCTGAACAAAGGCGCAAAGAATGGTTGACTGATAAAGGTTACCTGCACGCCGGGATATTGATGTAACAAATTTTTCAGGACTGGTACAGTCATGGCTACATCACCCAGCGAAGAGAAACGAATTACCAGGATATGTTTGGGAGGGGTCAACTTTTATTTTTCTGCTGGTACAAAACAGGGTTCAGGCTTTCGTCATTATACATCTTCATTTGACGGTATACTTTCATGACCTTTCTGCCTGCCGCCAGATCATCCATCAATTGCTGAATGGCACTTGAAAGATCTTCTTCCTGTTTTTTCAGGACTTTCCATTTTTGTTTAGCTTTCTCACGATGTTCCCCGGGAGCATCCGGTCGTTCCGCCTCGGCCTCCATATGCCAAATTTTCAATTCCAGGATAGAAAGCCGGTCAAAGGCCCAGGCCGGGGTTTCTGTATTCCATGTAGCTCCTGGCTGTGGTTTTATTTCTTTGTATTGATCCATAAACCAATCATCCATCAATTCTACGAGTTCTGTTCGTTGCTGGTTGTATTTATCTATTTTTCTTTTTAGTTCGAGCGCTTTCGCGGGATTTATCGCAGGATCACGTATAATATCTTCCAGGTGCCATTGGATATTGTCGGTCCAGGATTTTTCGTACAATAGATTTTCTATCGAACCGGGAGGATATGGATTACCGGATGCCGCATCCACAACATCCTGTTGATGATAATCACTGATGCATCTTTTAACAATGCTTATGCTGTTATGCAGGTTCATATAAGTTTAAGCTATTTCAACATAATTCAGGTCCTTGCCAAAAGTTTCCTTTGAAAGCGCAGCAGCAATAACCGTTACAGTCATAATAATAATCGCGGCAATAACTCCACCGGTATAATAATCGGTCATGCTTCTCAGTCCTTTAAATAAGGGGAGGATCATTACGGTCAGCATACCTCTGACCATATTCGGAATAGTGGTAGCTGCAGTTGCTCTTAGGTTAGTACCAAACTGTTCAGCTCCCATGGTCACGAATATGGCCCAGAAACCTGTGCCGAATCCAAGCCCGGCGCAGATCCAGTACATCCTGGCAGCGGTCCCGTTTTGTGCGGTAAAAAACAGTACCATAAATACTGCGGTAATAAAGTAAAAAAGATACAACGCTTTTTTCCGGCTGCGGAACCATTGACTGACAAAGCCGATCAAAATATCCCCGATCGAAATAGCGGCGTAAGCGTACATGATGGCCTTCCCGGGATCAATGCGCTCCTGGATGCCCATCACTTTTCCAAATTCGCTGGAAAAGGTTACCAGTACGCCGATCACAAACCAGGTAGGAAGTCCGATCATGATGCTTAATAAATATTTTTTCAGCCGTTCCCAGTTGTTGAGCAGCATAAAGAAGTTGCCCCGCTTTACTTTTAACTTTTTTATTTCGTGATACATACCCGATTCAAAAACAGATATGCGCAGGATGAGCAATAAGAATCCCATACCACCACCGATGAAATAACAGGTGCGCCAGTCAAAATTTTCTTTCATGATAAAGGCGACAACGGCGCCTGTCAATCCAATACCTGCTACCAATGAAGTCGCGATCCCCCGTTTTTCTTTTGGAGTCAATTCGGCCACCAGCGTAATACCAGCGCCCAATTCACCTGCCAAACCGATCCCGGCCACAAACCGTATCCATTTATATTGATTTACATCCTGGACAAGTCCATTCAGGATATTTGCCAGGGAATACAGAATTATGGAACCGAACAAAACACTCAGTCGTCCGCGTTTATCCCCCATAACACCCCAGATGATCCCCCCAATAAGCAACCCGGCCATCTGCCACATAATGATCCCCTCCCCTTCGGAAGTGATCTGTTCTGCGGTTAATCCGAGTGATTGCAGGCTGGGTATTCGGATGATGCTAAATAATAATAGATCATAGATATCAACGAAATATCCAAGAGCAGCAACCAGCACAACGATATTGAAAACGGACTGGGATCGCTTCTGCATTTCAAACTTATTTTTCTGGCTCAATGGGAACAACAGGTTTCTTTGCAAAAAATAATTTATACAAAACCGGTAGCGTGGTGACCAAAATGATCCCGATCGTTATGGGTTCGATATAATCCTGAAGGCTAAAACCAAATTTTCGCTGTACCCAGCTATTCAGAAAATATCCACCGAGCATCATGGACGAAACCCAGGCTACGCTACCAATAATATTATAGAATATAAAATGGGCTGTGTTCATTCTTACAACACCTGCAACTATTGGAGCAAACGTGCGGATGATCGGAAGGAATTTGGCCAGGAAAATGGTTGCCTTTCCATACCTGTCATAAAACTCCTTCGCGCGAACAAGATGTTTTCTTTTGAATAACCATGTCTCCCTTCGTTCAAAAAGCAATGGACCCGTTTTTTTTCCAAACCAGTAACCCACTATATTTCCCAACACGGAAGCAATCATGACCAGGATTACGATGATCATCCATTGATACGCAGGCACAGCGGCATTTTCAGGCAGATTTGTTTGAAACAATTCATTTGCCAGCTTATTCATATACACACCGGCTGCAAAAAGCAGGGAGTCACCCGGGAAAAAGAAACCCACGAACAGACCTGTTTCGGCGAAGACAACGAGCAATAGAATGTAAAAACCACCGTAATCAATGATCCAATTGATAAAGCGATCGATAAATCCTCCTGACAGTAAATAAAAGTCTAGTAAATCAATCATAAAATTTGTTAGTTAAACTAGCCCCTGATCGCATCCGCTTCCTTTTCATCAAAGGCCAGGGCCTTCTTATCATCAAACTCACCTTCCCACCGGGCGATGACACAGCTGGCAAGCGTATTACCGATCACATTTACCGAGGTCCGCGCCATATCCATTAATTCATCAATGCCGAAAATGGCCGCAATGGGCCACAATGGTAAATTAAACTGGTCGGCGGTTGCAATCAGGATCACCAGCGACGCACGCGGCACTGCCGCCACTCCCTTACTGGTTAGCATTAATACCAGGCACATGGTAATTTGCTGGCCGATGGACATATGGATCCCCGCGGCCTGTGCCACAAATACGGAAGCCAGGGAAAGATATAAAGTGGTCCCATCCAGGTTGAATGTGTAACCTGTGGGAATCACGAATGAAACGATCTTTCTCGGCACGCCAAATTTTTCCATATTCTCCATAGCCTTTGGCAAGGCAGAATCTGAACTGGTTGTCGCAAATGCAATGGAAACCGGTTCCTTGATAGCGGAGATAAATTTTTTCAAAGGCAACTTGATCATCAGGGCAATCGGGAGTAGCACCAGGAGAAGTAAGACAGTAAGGGCCGCATACAGTGTTATCACTAATTTCAATAAATTTTCCAGCACACCAATTCCCATGTGTCCAACAGTCACTGCCATCGCAGCACCGATACCGATTGGAGCAAAGAACATAATAATATTAGTGAAGCGGAACATCGCCTCTGAAAGACTCTCACAAGCCCTCAACATCGGTCTTTTCTTATCTTCTTTCAATAGGGCAAGACTAATGGCGAAGATGACAGAGAATACCACGATCTGCAAGACTTTTCCGTCGAGTATTGCTTTAATGAAATTGGAAGGAAATACATCCACGATATGCTGGTCCCAGGTCAGGCCCTTGGTTTCCGGCAGTTTATCTAAACCTTCCGGCTGAATGATCCCCACCCCTGCCTGTGAAAGATTGATCGCTATCAGCCCGATCGCCAATGCGATCGTAGTCACGATCTCGAAATATAATATGGATTTCCATCCCAGTCTGCCAACCTGTTTCAGGTTGGAATGGCCGGCTATGCCCACGACCAGTGTAGAAAATAAGAGTGGAGCAACGATCACTTTTACCAGGTTCAGGAATATCTGCCGGAGAAAAACCAGCGTTTGAGAAAAAGATGGGAATTCATAGCCGATCAGCACACCTGCCACCATCGAAACCAGGATCCAGGCGGTCAAAGTTTTCCGGAACCAGGCATATACGCACAGAGAAAAAACAAAGGCCCAACGACTTACCGATAATGCACCATATGGAATATCGGCGATCTCATACCAGACCAGGGAATGAAGTATAGCGGTGATCGCCAGTAAAACAAGGATGAGTATCCCTGAACTGCGTTTGTTCATAATGTTGACCTAAGGGTCTCAAAAATAGGGGAAAATGGCCATGGTTTATGGTTTACGGTTTCCTGTTAACGGTTTATAGTTTTTAATTTATTGTTTATAGTTATGAGGTCTGAAAATATCATGACAGATGAACAGATACACGATAATTGATTAACCAATTCACGAATTAATCAATTAACCAAGAAATCACTATTTTGAACTTTCAACTCCAAACCAACGCTATGGGCGAAGAGCTAATTGGACCTAAGGAACCTCCAGGTCAACAGCAAGGGTTCAAGCAATCACTTGGATTATTTGATGCCACGATGATCGTGGCCGGTTCCATGATCGGGTCCGGTATTTTTATTGTCAGCGCCGATATCACGCGAAACGTCGGAAGTGCAGGCTGGTTGGTCCTGGTCTGGGTGATCACGGGTTTCATGACAATTACCGCGGCAGTTAGTTATGGTGAATTGAGTAGCATGTTTCCGAAAGCAGGGGGTCAATACGTCTATCTAAAAGAAGCCTATAATCCATTTACTGGTTTTTTATATGGCTGGAGTTTTTTCGCCGTGATACAAACCGCAACGATCGCCGCGGTTGGTGTGGCCTTCAGTCGTTTTACAGCTTATCTTATTCCTGGGGTTGGTGAAGGCAATATCATAGCCGACCTGGGATTTGTAAAAATTTCTGCAGCGCAATTACTGGCTATCGCACTAATTGTCTTTCTGACCTTCACTAATACAAGAGGTATCCGGGAAGGAAAGATCATTCAAACCACGTTTACCAGCGCAAAACTCCTGGCGCTGTTCGGCCTGATCATTTTTGGATTCCTGCTCGCGAAAAACAGTTTCTGGGCAGAGAACTGGCAAACAGGACTTGATGCAGTAAAAGCAACTCCCGATAAAGGTTGGGAACCGATCTCCGGTTTGGTATTGATCGGAGCAGTCGCGGTTGCGATGGTTGGGTCGATATTCAGCAGTGATGCCTGGAACAATGTTACGTTCATTGCCGGGGAAATAAAAAATCCGCGAAGAAATATTGGACTTGCATTATTCCTTGGAACATTGATCGTTACTATTATCTATATCTGCACCAACCTGATGTACCTGAATGTGCTGCCGTTACAGGATATCGCTTATGCAGAAAACGACCGGGTCGCCGTAGCTGCTTCCCAACAATTCTTTGGCGATGCTGGCACCATGATAATTGCTGTGCTGATCATGGTTTCCACCTTTGGCTGCAATAATGGATTGATCCTCGCGGGGGCAAGAGTTTATTATGCTATGGCCAGGGACAATCTTTTCTTCAAAGCCACCGGCAGACTTAATAAAAATGCCGTACCTGAATATGCTCTTTGGTTACAATGTCTTGTGGCTTCCCTGCTCTGCCTGAGCGGAAGCTATGGTGACCTATTAACGATGATCTCGTTCGTGGTTGTGTTGTTCTATATCCTAACCATTATAGGTATATTTATTTTACGAAAAAAAAGGCCGGATATTGAACGTCCTTACAAAGCCTTCGGGTACCCTGTGCTTCCTGTAATCTACATCATCCTAGCACTAGCATTCTGTATGGGTCTGGTTTGGTATGCGCCGAAGTACTCATTATGGGGATTGGCGATCGTATTGTTGGGCATTCCATTGTATTTTGTTGCCGTTGCTGGAAATAAAAAGGTCAATAAACCGGCATCTTAACCTCAATGCTTAATTTTAGTTATTCAATAAAAACCAACTTATGAGTTTATTCGTCAGGAAACCGATGGCGGCATTATTAACTGAAGCTAAAGAAACCGGCACGCATACACTAAAAAAAACATTAGGTCCTGGGGGTTTGGTCGCTCTAGGTATAGGTGCTATTATAGGAGCTGGCCTTTTTTCTATAACTGGGATGGCCGCAGCCAATCATGCAGGTCCGGCCATTACACTTTCTTTTGTAGTAGCGGGTCTTGGTTGTTTATTCGCAGGCTTATGTTATGCAGAATTCGCTTCAATGATCCCTGTAGCAGGGAGCGCGTATACTTATAGTTATGCTACTATGGGGGAATTCATGGCTTGGATCATTGGATGGGATCTCGTGTTGGAATATGCTGTAGGTGCTGCCACGGTAGGAATAAGCTGGAGTCGTTATCTGGGAAGGTTTTTAGAAGGCTTTGGTGTTCAACTTCCCCCCGATTTGATGGCGGGTCCCTGGGATGGTGGTATTATTAATCTCCCCGCTGTATTTATTATTATATTGATGAGCTTACTTTTAATCAGGGGAACCAAAGGTAGCGCTATTGTAAACAGTATAATTGTTGTATTAAAGGTTGCAGTAGTACTGACCTTCATCATTTTAGGATGGCAGTATATCAACAACTCGAATTACGATCCTTATATCCCTGATAATACAGGAAAATTTGGCGATTTCGGATTTAGTGGAATAATCCGGGCAGCCGCCATTGTCTTTTTTGCCTATATCGGCTTTGATGCCGTAAGTACAGCAGCACAGGAAGCCAAGAACCCGAAACGGGATATGCCGATAGGCATTTTAGGTTCTTTGCTGATTTGTACTGTACTATATATCCTGTTTGCGCATGTCATGACTGGCGTTACAAATTATAAAACTTTTGTTGGCCAAGATGGTATTGCACCTGTCTCTGTAGCTATTGATCATATGGGAACAGTGGATCCCACTACAGGAGCTCTCAAACCAGATTATCCTTGGCTGAACCGAGCTATCGTAGTCGCTATCCTTTTTGGATATTCATCAGTAATACTGGTGATGCTGATGGGACAAAGTCGAGTATTCTTCAGTATGAGTAAGGATGGACTCATACCCAAGATATTCTCTTCTGTAAACCCTAAAACGCAAACACCTGCGAAGAATAATTTACTCTTCATGCTTTTTGTGAGTGCTTTTGCCGCATTTGTACCTGCAAGAGTAGTGGGAGAAATGACAAGCATCGGGACATTGTTCGCATTTATACTGGTATGTATAGGCGTTTGGGTAATGCGTAAGAAAATGCCGGAGCTTCCAAGAGCATTTAGAACACCAATGGTTCCCTTAATTCCTATTTTGGGTATCGCAACCTGTTTGTTCATGATGGTATTCCTGCCAATGGACACATGGATACGTTTGCTGGTATGGATGCTGATCGGTCTTGATATTTATTTATACTATGGCGTTAAGAACAGTCATTTGGGCAACGGTACAACCAGCAGAAAAGGCATGAGGATGGCCCGTTACACTGGGTTAGCCCTTGCTGTACTTTTAGTTATAGTAGGGTTGCTGCATCAGAACACAGTAGGCTTTGACACCGACAGGACCTTAATGTATATTGCTATTGCTTTTGCTGTGGTGCATTTAGCCCTTTATACAAGTAAATTAGGCAGGGCTGAAGATAAAAATTGAAAAGCCTCGAACTTCTTTACAACCGTCCTGGGAATCCGGGACGGTTTTTTTTGTTTTTTCCATGAGCTGACAATACCATTCATAAAAAATTTTGTGGTATCAACGAAATTTATCGTAGATTAGTTTATTCGTTTTTTTTAACCAAACCTTTTGCCATGAAACGAGTAATTCTACTTCTGCTCGCCACAGCACCGATTCTTCTTACTTCCGCCCAATCACAAAAAAGCAAACCCGTTGAAGGATTTGCGATCACTTCACAGGTCAAAGGTCAAACCGGGTGGAATGAAGTACGCCTGGTAAATATCCTTACAGGTGAAGAGATGAAAACTGTGTACAAGAACAAACAGGAGGTCGAGATCCTGAATGCAAGGACCAAACAGGCTGTGGCGAAAAAAGATGGAAATCTTTCTGCGTCGATCATGGTTAAAAAGATCGTCAACCTGGACAATGAGCTGAATAACCCCAGCGGCGTTACCCGGACGATCTATAAAGAAAACCGGGTTGTACAGTCTGATAAACCGTTTGCAACGAATTCCGCAGCTATGGCCTATGATAAAAAACATGAACGTCTTTATTATACACCAATGAGCATTGCCCAGCTTCGATATATCGACCTCAAATCGGGCAAGATCTATTATTTCGAAAATGAAAAATTTGGCGCTGTCAGCGGACCCAGTGATGTGGGCAACCAGATCACCCGCATGACCTTTGCCTCAGATGGTAACTGTTATGCGCTTACTAACAATGCCAAGCACCTGATCAAATTCACTACACCGAAGCGTGTAGAAAAAACAGAGATTACTGATCTTGGTGCGGTAACTGATAACCCCGCCAATGGCAAGAGATCCGTTCATAGTTCATCGGGTTACGGAGGAGACATGATCGCCGATGCACAGGGTAATTTATACCTGATCACAGCTAATCATCATATTTTCAAGATAGAACTTAGCAGCAAGACCGCAACCTACCAGGGTACTATTGTAGGGTTACCGCAAGGTTTCTCCACGAATGGAGCCATGGTTGAAGCCGGAAGCAAAGTGATTGTTGCCAGTTCTCAGTCTACCATTGGGTATTATAGTTTCGATCTGAAAACATTCAGGGCAGAGAGGATATCAGGCGGCCAGCAGGTATTTAATGCTTCCGATCTCGCCAATGGTAACCTGGCATTTGACAAGCAAAAGAAAGAAAAGAAAAAACAACAACCAGTGGAATCAAAACCAGCTGTTTCTGAGCAGAATGACGTAGCAGTGCAAAAACCGGTGAATCCC
>Ga0196964_10000212_pt1 | contig 42766 bp, 34 predicted proteins | sample S1_10metaG_FD_148615 | JGI IMG/M metagenome (GOLD analysis project Ga0196964, IMG submission 148615) | Soil microbial communities from Anza Borrego desert, Southern California, United States - S1_10 | ecosystem: Environmental > Terrestrial > Soil > Desert | place: USA: California | collected...
AGAACCGGATCGATTGCTGCTGCTGTAACATTAATAGCTTCTGTTATGATGACTTATTAAGCTACAAAAAAAGAGCAGAAACTTTCGTTCCTACTCCTTTTTATTATCGGACTTTTTCAGTGCCCTCGTTCCATACCGGGGCTTTTTGATGCTGATCAGACGGACAAGTGGTGTAGAAATACACCTGTTTTTGGAAACACGGGTGTGAGTTCTTACCGCATATATTATATTTAAGAGTTGGCTATATTGGCAGCCGGCTGTTGAAAACCATAAAAACAACGCCTAAATACCGATAACCAATGCGAAAGTATTCGGTTCTGATATGCATCATCATCTCTGTGTTTTTCCTGGGAATTGCCACCTCGCTTTACCCAGGCGGCTCGATCCTCCACAAAAATTCTGTTGGATTCGACTGGTCAGAAAATTTTTTCAGCAATTTATTTCTGGTGAACGCGCTGAATGGTGCTCTAAACCCCGCGAGGGTCTGGGCGCTCGCCGGTATGGTCTTCCATTCGGTTGGCTACGGACTTTTTTTATGCATACCTCTCGAAAGATGCCCCAGAAACATACAGCGGTGGTTTTAAAGTCGGCTGGCGGTGTGAACATGATCCTTACCTTTCTGATAGCGACGTCCCTGCATGACCTCATGGTGGCGGCGTCAAGTACACTGACCATGATCGGGTTATTTTACATTACAATCGTGATCCTGAAGACGAAGTTTCACTGGTTGAAGTTTTTCTGTATCGGGAGTCTCATTCTGTTCTATTACACTTTATTTCTGTATGGTGCCGGAAACTGGGGACAGCTGGCTGTGATGCAAAAGCTGTCCTTTCTTTGCTTTATGTGCCTGGTGTTGACAATCGAGTATTTCACTAATGGCGACGATTTTCAACCGAACAAGTCCGACCGGGCGGCAGTAACGGCGGCAGACCGCTGAGAGCAGCTTTGAAAAGCCGGGAATTGTCTGCATCTCCCAACTACCTGTGTATCAGTTGATAGTTGCCCTTCGTCCGCTTAAAGGACATGGCGGAAGGGTTATCCAAACCTTTCCCCAAACATTTCTTTGTTACTAATTTTTTATTACTTTAATGTCTGGTTTTTCTCCAATTGTTCTTCCGGGGCGGCTGAGTGGGTTGAGGGCACATGAATGGAAGAACACCGGCCGGAAAAACGCAGCTAAATAAGGCTCTGTCATTTTCTGTAATAAGGATTGATCAACAGCAGGAGTATGCCGAAAATCCTGAAAAGAGTAGGCGTCATCTTAAATGCCCAAGAATGAGAAAAGATTTTTACCTACGCCTTTTAGCGGTATTTTCTTTGTTTCTGCTGCCGATGGCCGGCACCGCACAAACGACGGTGAGCGTCTATGCGACCGGTACTCCCGGTTCCTATAACACCGGATCGGTCAGCGTAAACGGCCTGAAGCTGGACGGAAACATTGACAGTGTCAGCATCGGAAACGCCAGCCCTTATTTCACACAGTTCCGCGGGTGGGCAAGCTTCGATCTTTCCGCCATCCCGGCCGGCGCCACCATTACTGCCGCTACACTTTACTTTACTACCTACAACGGTACTACGAGCTCGGGTGCCACCAACACCATCTCCGGCTTCGTAGGTTCACCCGCTACCATGACCGGGGTTAACCTGTTCAACGCTATCGGCGGGGGAACCACGATCAATTCCTCTGCCTGGACCGCAAACGGCCTGCAGACGCAGCCATTAAATGCAGCCGGGGTCACATTGCTTCAGTCAAACCTGGGGGGCACGGTCAACGTAGGTTTTATGCGCGCAGGCTACCTCGCCTATTATATCTATGGCTATCCTGCTGCGACAGCAGACCAGCCGCGCCTTGATATTACTTACTCGGTAACAAACCTTTGCAATGCCGTAACCTCTGTGGTGGCAACCGGTCCGTCTTCGGTCTGTGCAGGCACCAGCTTTACGCTTTCTTCGGCCACGACGCCTGCTGCAGCCAACTATACCTTCCAGTGGCAATCCTCTCCCGCAGGCGGTGGTTTGTGGACGAACATCTCAGGGGCCACCAACTCGACCTACACGACGTCGCTGGGTGCGTCCACCGATTACCAGGTGGTTGTTACCTGCCCTACTTCCGGTTCCTCCGGCACCTCGAACACCGTAGCCGTAGCACAAAGCAACTTTAATACGTGTTACTGTCCTGCGACGGTCAGCTATACGCTGAACGATGAGATCACGAATGTGACACTGGGATCCATCAATAACACAACTGCCTGCGCCAGCTTATCAGGCACGCAGGGCACTGCTACCGGTTTCCCGGATATCAACAGTGACTTCACCGCGTCTGCGGTGCCTGTGCCGAGCCTGATGCAGGGTGTTTCGCACCAGTTGTCGGTAACCATGAGCTCCTGCGGTGCGACAAGTACAACGAGGGAATGTAAAGCCTATATAGACTACAATCAGAACGGGCTTTTTACCGATGCGGGGGAAGAAATCATCGTTTATCCCCATGGCAATCCCGGTAATACAGCACATACGGTAACGGTCAGCTTTAACGTGCCCTTATCAGCGCCGACGGGCACTACACGGATGAGGATACTGCTCGGACAGGCGCTGGGTTCTATCGTATCTCCCTGTGCCGTGCTCAACAGCTACGGAGAGGTTGAAGACTATATGGTTGAAATCGTTCAGGCGGTTGCCTGCAGCGGTACGCCGACGGCCGGCACTGCTACCGGACCTGCCTCGGTTTGCCCCAACAACAATTTCAACCTGAACGTAAGCCTTGTGGCGATAGGTACGGGAATTACGCTTCAATGGGAATCCTCGCCTGCAGGGGCCGGCACCTGGACGCCGATTACCGGTGCGACGAATACGGTGCACACTGTTACCGGCGGCATCACGGCAGCAACAGATTACCGCGCGGTATTTACCTGCGCGAACGGGGGCGGGCAGGACATCTCTAACGTTGTATCGGTGGCCATGAACCCGTTTTATCTCTGTTATTGCGGTCCGGCTACCGGCGTGCAGCTGAATAATTTTGCATTGAATTACCTGACCAATGTCAATATTCCGGCCACGACCTTAAACAACAGCACGACTGCAACCACGGGATATACCCAGTTTTGGCCCACTACGAGTACTACTACGGCCGGCCTTGTCCAGGGACAACAGTATACCCTGAATACTACTCATGCTTACAGCACTTATTATACAGGCGCCTGGATAGACTATGATGCAAGCGGCACCTTTGACGCTTCGGAATTCATATCGTTGTCCACCACCGGAACCACCGGCAGCGCTACGTTTATCGTGCCGCTTACAGCGACTCCCGGACTTACGGGTATGCGCCTGCGGCATTATTATACGGCATACAATTCTGGCCAGGCATGTACAGCCTCGCTTGATTATGAAACGGAAGATTATATCGTAGACATCGTGGCCACCACACCGTGTTCAGGTACTCCGGCAGGAGGTACGGTGTCAGGTCCGTCTTCTGTCTGCTCCGCAGTTCCGTTCAACTTAACGCTTTCAGGCTTTACAATTGGCCAGGGTATCGCTATCCAGTGGGAATCTTCGCCTGCCGGTATGAATACCTGGACCAGCATCCCCGGTGCAACGAATGCCCTGTATAATGTAGCCTCACAGACTTCAGCAACCGACTATCGTGCAACGGTAACCTGTGCCAACGGTGGAGGGCAGGACAATTCAACGGTATGGGGAGTGGCTCAGAATCCGCCTAACCAGTGTTACTGTCCGCCCCAGTACAGCACGGGATGCACTGTTGGCGATGACATCAACTCCTTTACGCTTACCGGCGAAAACAGCACCGCTTTCAATGATCTTAATACCGGCTGCTCCACCGGCGCTTATGACGACCGTACCGCGCAGACTCCTGTGGAGCTATACACCGGTACAGGCTACAGCGGAACCGTAACTTCCAACTACAGCAGCGGCCAGAACCTGCGCATCTGGATCGATTTTGGCGATGACGGTGTTTTTGATCTTACCGACCAGGTAACCGCACAGAACTACGGTTTCGGTGGTTCAACACCTGTAACTTATTCCGTAACCATTCCTGCTACCGCCACGCCGGGACTGCACCGGATGCGCGCAAGGAATGTTTATTCCAACACCCTTTTTGATGCCTGTGCCCTGTACACCTACGGCGAAGTACATGATTATATGGTGAATGTTGTCTCGAATCCGCTTACGATTAAGCTGGAAAACATCAGTGCCGCCAATGGGGGCAGCCGCAACCGCGTCAGCTGGAATACGGCTTCGGAAAGCACCGGTGATTATTTCGAACTGGAACGCAGTGCGGACGGCAGCCTGTTCACCAGGATTGCTTCTGTTGAAGCAAAAGGACAGCCTTCGGATTACACGTACTGGGATGAGCATCCTTTCAGCGGTGTGAACCACTACCGCCTGAAGATGTTTGACGGGGCCGGCAAGTTCGCCTATTCAAAGGTGGTACAAGCGACCGCGAAATCAGGCGGTTTTGTGGTAGAAGCCTTCCCGAACCCGGTTTGTGAAAAGCTTACCCTCAGGGTTCACGGCAGCCGGGGGGATAACGCATCAGCCAGCATTTCAGACGTTACAGGCAAGGTAATAAAGCTGATCTCCGTTGAAGGCGACAACACCGAGATCGATATGAACGGCATGGCTCCGGGGGCTTACCTGGTAAAGTACTCCGACAACCGGAACAGCCAGACCATAAAGATCAACAAGCAATAATGGTTCAGGCAAAAGCGAATGAAAAGATACCCCGGAATCACCGGGGTATCTTTTTTTTTACCCGAAACGTCAGCGGTAAGGGTCTCTATACCGTATAGTGCTGCGCTATGACACCTCCCGGAAAGATCTTTGTATCGGCCAGCTTCAGGTAAAGAGGCGTTTCCAGACCGGAGAAGATCGGCAGCCCTGAGCCCAGCGCAACAGGATGAATAGCCAGATGGTATTCATCAATAAGTCCGGTGGCTATAAGACTTTTCATAAAGCCGGCACCGCCGATGGCTACGATTGGTTTACCGGGCACTGACTTGAGGGTCCTGATAGTCCCGGCAAGGTCTCCGTCGCAGATCATTGCCTCTTTCCAGGAATCCCCGGCAGCTGGTCTTTTGCCGGATTTCGGACGCGCGCTGCCTGCGCCTTTGAATCCGCTCCGGGTAAATACAGCCTTGGGGATCTCGTTCATCGGTGCGGCAAAAGGACCAGTCGCTGTCGGCCAGTAAGGGGCCATCGTCTCGAACGATTTTCTGCCCATGATGATCAGACCGGCCTGCCTGATGGCTGCCACACTCCATGCCTGTGATTCGGCGTCACCTGTTTTGAAAACCCAGTCTTTCCCACCGTGGGCATCACTCACAAATCCATCGGCAGAGATTGACATCTTCATGATTAATTTTCGCATCCTGAGATATTTGTTATGCAAATCTACCCGCCTCCCTATTCCGGCAGGGTGGGCTGAAACGACAATTCTGAGGGCGTTTGCGGCATCTTTATACTTGTCTGGCAGCTTTCATCCGGTCTTTTGCCGTTCACAAACAAAAACACACCGCTCGTAAACAGCAGCCGGCGTTCCACGGAATTTAGGTCAATATTTACAACAGGTTATTAAAGCACGCGCGCGCAAACAGTTTTAGAAACCCCCGTTAACAATTTAAAAGCCTCAAAACATGAAACGTTCCATTTCCTTAAAAACAGCGCTGCAACATGCAGGCAGGTTATTCTCCAAAAACGCTCTGGCAGCCGCCCTGCTGTTGACGCTCGGTGCAGCAGATGCTTCCGCCCAGCATCCCTGCCGGGTAAACAGCCTGGTGATCAATACCGGCTATGATCCGGCTACGAACACCACGCTCGGTAACCAGGCTTCCGACCCCCGCTGGAGCATTACCGCGCTTTCCGCTGCCATCGCGCCGCTGGCACCGCAGTCTCCCTCCTATTCAGCGATCGTTGTCGTCCCGAATTCGGGGAACGGTACGGGCTGGTGGAGCGCCAGCAATGCCATGAGCCGCTGGCTCACTTTCAACAACCAGCTTAATCCAGCCTATCCGACCCAGTCCGGGGTCCCTAACAATACCTACTCTTTTACAGCTTCTAGAACATTTACGCTGTGTACTGCTGATAATATTTCGTTTTCCATGAACGTTGCCAGCGACAACTATGTGGAGGAGATCAGGGTAGACGGATCGCAGGTGTTTACACAACCTGTCACTACCGGCAATGCCAACCTGCAGGCATTTACCACGGTCCCTACGTTTTCCCTCGTCCTGTCTGCAGGCACCCACACAATAGATGTGGTGGTGAATAATGCGGTGCAGCAGCACAATGCAAACCTGCACGGATTCAATCTCTTCGGCAGCATTACTTCCCTGACCAACAGCAATTCGATCGTCAGCGAGGACCCTTCCTGTGCCAGCTATGTCTGCTGCGATCCGGATTTCAGGTACTGTGCTGTTTCTTCTGATCCCTTCACTTATGAATTTACTCCTGTCAGCCCGACCCAGCAAAGTGCGTTCGACTGGTATATTGATGGTGCCTATACGGGCTCGGGTGCGCTTCAGCACACATTCCCGGGAGCTGGTAACTACCTGGTTTGCCTGATCATCAACAGGGAATGTTACAAATGCATCAATCTTTGTATCGACGCTCCGCGTCCTGCGGAAACTACCGGTTTCGGTGACAGGGGTACTTCCGGATCGTTGCCCGGAATAAAAGTTTACCCTAATCCTACCAGCGGAGAAACACAGATCGAATTTTTGAACAAGAGCAAAGGACAGGTGACTGTGAAGCTCTACGGGATGGACGGACAGCTGCTCTCTTCACAGACGCATACAATGGATTCAGGGAAGCAGAAACTCCCGGTCGACCTGAAGAAGCAAAGTGCCGGAGTGTATATGATCGAGCTTACAGACGGTAAAAATGTGACCAGACAAACCGTTGTCAAAGAGTAATGCCGTATATTGATAAGGCTCAGGAAGGCTTCACCGCTTTCCTGAGCCTTTGCCGTAATACCCGTATAGCGTTACCACCTGCCGAACCATGAAGCAAAAAATGTCAGTTGTCCTGATAGACGATGAAGTAGAAGCCTGCAATAACCTGCGCCAGATGCTGGCGGAGATCGCGCCGGATTCGATCGAGATAGCCGGACAGGCCCAGAATACGAAGGATGCGGGCGCCATCATTGATCGTTTAAAGCCCGACGCCGTTTTTCTGGACATAAGCATGCCGGTCGAAGACGGTCTGCAATTCCTGGACAGGTTATTCCCATTCGATTTTGAGGTGATCTTTGTTACGGCGTATGATATCCATGCGATAAGGGCATTCCGGCTGAATGCTGTCGATTATCTCCTGAAACCCCTCCATACGGAAGACCTGGCGGATGCCGTCCGGAAGCTCGGTCAAAAACTGGAACATAAACGACTGACCAGCACGGATACCGCAGACTTCCGGTTCCTTTCCCGGCAGATCAGGCTTCGGGAACCCGCACGGAGGCTGACGCTACGGGACGGCAACAGCGTTGCGTTTGTCGACTTCGGCGACATCCTTTACCTGGAAGCCAAAGGAAGCTATTCCAGGATTATTTACAGGTCGGGAAAACAGCATCAGAGTATGGTCATGAGCTTCTCGCTTTCCGAGTACGAGGAGATACTGCCTGATGATCTGTTCTTCAGGTCGCACAGATCATACCTGGTCAGCAGGGCCCATGTTTCCTGCGTCAAAACCGGGGATTTTTGTACGGTCGTGCTGAGTAATGGAGCGGAGCTGCCTGTCAGCCGCCGCCGCGCGGCAAATTTTATCGGCTTTCTAAAGCTCGGAGATGCCACAGGGATAATGCGATGATATATGTCAAGGTCTTTTTTCCTTTTTCTGGTCCTTTTTTGTCCCGTCCTGAATGTATCGGGGAAAGACTACGCAGCCATACATTATACCACTAAGGACGGGCTTCCGAGCAATACGATTTATACGGCGTACAGGGACAGCGAAGGTTTCCTGTGGATGGCTTCTGACAAAGGCGTTGTCCGGTATAACGGACTGAAGTTCGAGCTGTTTACGATTGCAGACGGGCTGCCGGACAATGAGGTGTTTTTCTTTCAGGAAGATAAAAGGAAACGGCTCTGGATTGCGACATTTAACGGCGCGCTTTGTTATTACAGCAAGGGGGGATTCATCAGTTCGAAAACATCAGCCGGCTTAAAGCTCCCTTGCCGGTCGCAAACCAAGTATATAGATGCGGAAGCAGACAGCTCCGTCTCAGTTCTGCTGATAAATCCGCTGAGCTTCGTGACTGTCAGGGGGGATAAAGTATCAGTCTGCAATATTGACCGCTCGTCACTCGCCAACAGGGTAGTGCGCCGTGTGATCAGGCGCAATATCTCCGAATATGAAGCCTGGGTTGGTGATCAGGTGCTGCGCTTTGACAGTTCCGGGAATTTTATCTCAGCCCGGGAAAATGCCGCGGATGGATTGCAGTACTGCTTCAGCCAGAACCAGCAGTATTATTACAACGAGGAGTATTTATTTTCCAGCGAGCTGCGGCCATTGCTGGAGATGGCATCCGTGATCAGAGAAGGAGTGGCCGTCAATACCGTATACCATGACGGAAGGGATTTTTTTATCGCCACCAGCGGGGGAATATTCTACGGAGATGGTCAGTGCCTGTTTCCCGGCCGGAATATTTCCTCGGTGACACAGGATATTGAAGGGAACTACTGGATCTGTGTACTGGGTGACGGAATTTATTGTTTGCCCGCCGGGTTTCGTCAGACGGAGCAGTATAATGGCGTCTATGCGGGAAGGGTAGTATATGCTCACGCATTTAAAGGCAGGGTGCGGTTCGTTACCTCAGAAGGGACGCTTAGTGAATTATATAATGAAAGGGCTTACGCCATTCATCCCGAACCAGGGGGCAGCACCATATTGCATCAGCAGCATAAACCTTCGTTCTGGAGCAATAAGGATGGCGGGCTTGTAGGTGTCAGTGACTTGGGTTTCGTTTCCGTCCCCCCGCCCGGCAGCCGGACCCGTTCGATGACAGCCGGCGGCATCCGTGCCGGTCATTTTTCCGTAAAGAACCTCCAGGTAAAGGAAGGCGTCGTCTATGTAAGATCGCATAATACGATCCTGGCAGGCTCATTACCGAAGCCTCCCGGGAATGTCCTGGAGCTGCGTCCGCTGACTGCGGTTTCAGATAAGCGACTCTTTGACATGCAGATCGACAGGAAAGGTACCATCTGGGCCGCTGCCACCGACAGGATGTATACCCTTAATGCCGGCAGGCTGGCGGCGCAGTTACCCTACGATAGCCTTGCCCTGAAATGGTTCGCGTTCCAGGGGTGTTTTCTGGTCGGATGCTCCCGGGACAACGTTCTTTATATATGCGACACAAGGCTGACCAGGCCCGTAGTAAAAACGGTGGCAGATCAAAGCTGCATCTGGGAGGCAGCGATCCCTCTGGATGAAAAGCGCATGCTCCTTGTCACCAACAGGCAGTACCGCATGCTGACGAGGAAAGAAAGCGCAAGCGGGGTGGACTTCACAGTCTCGATCATTGAAAATCCTTTTATCCCTTTGTCCGCTGAAGCCATCTGCTCAGATGCCGCTTATTGTTATTTTCTGAAAGAGGGATCGGTAACACGCGTTCCCTTGGATTACCTGGTATTGAATTCAGGCAGCCCCAGGACTATTTTAACGGACCTGGTCACCAGCAGGGGGCGTTACAGCCTGCCAGATGAATCCGATGCCGGGGTCAGGATTTCATACGATGAAGGGCGAAGTATCACACTGAATTTTAAAGGGCTTGCGTTTAATGCGGCTGCGCTGAACTATGAGTATTCGGTATCGGAGGGCAGGCAGGAGAAATGGAACCGTATTTCCACCGAGACGGTCGAGCTGTTTAATATGAGGTACGGACGTTTTACGGTCAGGGTAAGAAGCCGGAACGCCTCCGGCCATTACGGTGAGCCAGCCACTCTGCTGCTGATTATCGAGAAGCCGGTCTGGGCCGAGGTATGGTTTATATCCCTGGCATGTGTCCTGGGCTTATCAGTGTTAATAATGGCGGTGCGGTACCGGTATAACGAACAGCTCAGAAAAAAGGCAAAAGAATATGATCTGGCGGTAAAGGCGATCAGATCAGAATACAAAGCGCTCAACGCCTTGATGAACCCCCATTTTATTTTTAACAGCCTTAATAATTTGCAGGCGCTCATAAACAGGAATGACAAAGGCGAGGCGAACAAGTTTTTACATCATTTTTCCAGCCTAATCCGCAGGAATATGCATAACGCCAGGGAGGAGTACGTTTCCCTTCAGAAGGAACTGGATCTTGTAGAAAATTATCTGAGCCTGGAAAAACTCCGTTTTAAAGATTTTCTCAATTACCGGGTCTGTATCGGCGAGGACGTGGAAACCGAACTGATTATGCTGCCGCCGCTGCTGATCCAGCCGCTTGTTGAGAACGCTGTTATCCACGGCCTGCTGCCCAGGCAGTCCCCGGACGGACTCATTGTCATTACGGTAGAAGAAGATGCAGACAACATCCGGATCGAGGTAAGAGACAACGGGGTGGGGATGAGCGCCGGGGAAGATAAGAATGCTTCAGCCCGTTCTTCGCTCGGGCTGGAACTCATCAGGAAGCGGATCGCCTATCTGAACGAACTGGGGAAAGAACATTTTTCATTCAGCATCATGCCGGCCTCCGGCAGCGGCAACCCATTGGGTGGAACAGTTGCGACTATATTGATAAAGCCAGCCGCTTCACCCCGCCGGATAAAAGCGTTTAACGCAGACCGTGCAGTTACCGGTTGGAAAAAATGATGACCGTGGTAACCGGTCGTCCATAAATTACTTCCGGCATAAACCTGAAGTTGCAGGCTAGTCTACTTCATTGTCTCGCAGCTCCCGGGTGAGCTTGGTGAACCCGATCACGGAGCCGTCATCATCATGAATGGCTGTGATGACAATGCTTCCGAAAAAAGTACTGCCGTCCTTGCGTACCCTTCTGCCTATATGCCTGGCCCTTCCTTCTTCGCGCGCCAGGGCCAGCAATTGCTCGGGCAGTCCTGCCTGGCGGTCCTGCGGCAGGTAAAAAATACTGAAGTTCTGCCCTATGATCTCCGATTCCGAATACCCTTTAATCTGCTGTACTCCTTTGTTCCAGGTGAGTATCGTTCCATCCACATCCAAAAGCACGATCGCATAATCCTGTATTTCTTCGATCATACGCTGATGCAAGCGCTGTAACTTCTCTGCTTTTGATGAGCTTCCCATGTGGCCGTTTATAAGTTCCGATATGTTTTGTGATGTGAAAATAGCGATATGCACCCTGAATGTTCAACAAAAAATTCGTGCTCAGGATTTTTCCTGGCCGGAGACGCTGGATGGCTCGGTTGTTTTGATGCACTCGGCGGGTATCAGCTTTTCCAAAGGATTGATGGTCAGGGCGTAATTGCGCAGCTGCCGTTCCGCAAAATGCTGAGCCGATCATTAAAGAAGGGACGTGTAAAAAAGAACGAGTAAATGTAAAGAATATGGCAGGTTAGGCTGCTCAGTGGTCGCCAAGCACCCCGGGCAGCTTTAACCTGCTTTTTTTATGACGCTTTCGTCTATGGGCGAAGCAGCATTTATCAGCATCAGCAGCAGTCGGGTGGAATGGGTCTCCCCAGAAGGTTATTTTTGTGTGGCGCTGCGTGAACAGGCTACATCTGAGACCCGCCGGTCTGCCTGCTCAGTTGCTGTTACATAACTCTTCTTCAATTTTGTGGACGTTTCCGGTGCGCGTGTAGTTGACCACTGTCGTCAGTATTTCCACCAGCACCCTGTAATTGGCCGGTTTGGTAATCAGGCATACTGCCCCCAGATCTTTTGCTATCTCTTTATCCCGCTGATGGTTAGAGGTAGAGTACATAATCACCGGAATTCTCCGGAGCGGTTCCTTCAGCTTCAGTTCCTTCAGGCATTGCCAGCCGCTCATGCCGGGCAGGTTTATGTCCAGGAAGATGACATCCGGTAAGCTGACCACGGGTTCAACCAGCTTTCGCAATGCATCCTCGCCATCCTCGGCTGCCTGGTACGTTACATTGGGGTCTACAACGGAGATCGCTTCCCGGAACAGCTCCCGGTCATCAGCATCGTCATCAATAAGAAGAATGTTCCTGGCCATGCTTATTGCAACATTACGTTTTTATGTTTTACCGGCAGCACTACCGTAAACGTTGCACCTTTGTTTCTTTCACCGGTAGCTTCGATCCTGCCGCCATGGCGTTCGGCTATCTTCTTGCACAGCGATAGTCCCAGGCCGGTGCCTTCATATTTATCCTTTGAATGAAGACGGGTAAAAGTATTGAAAATCTTGTCTGCCTGCTCGGGATGGAAACCGATACCGTTATCAGTGATCCGGATGTAGGCAAATTCCGTGTCATCTTCTTTATTGACCCAGGCGCTGACGGCAATCACCGGCGCTTCTGTCTGCTTCGCAAATTTCAGTGAATTGTTGATCAGGTTGTAGAACAGCTGGTAAATGAGTACTGAGGCACCCTGCAGGCTAACCAGCCTGCCTCTGGTAAGCTTCGCCCCCTTCTGCTGCATCAGCAGCTCAAGATCTGTTTCCACATTAGCAAAAACCTCGTTCAGGTCTATATCCTCAATCGCCTGCTGCTCGGAATCAATCTTCGAATAGCTCAGCACGCCCTCGATCATTGCGATCATCCGGTCTGTAGCATGCTGCACCTTTGTGACGAAGCTTTTGCCCTGGTCCGGCAAAACCTCGCTATACTCATCCTGGAGCCTTGTTGCGAAAGTCTTGATCTTGCGCACCGGTTCTTTCAGGTCGTGGCTGGCAACATGGGCGAACTGCTGCAGGTCCTGGTTCGACCGCTGCAATTCCCGGGTACGTTCGGCAACCAGGTTCTCCAGCTTTTCGGCTATCGTTTTCTGATCGTCAATATCCGTGTTGGTGCCTACCCAACGCATTACCTTACCTTTAGAATCCTTTACAGGATGCACCCTCACCAGGAACCAGCGATATTCGTCATCATGCCGCCGCATCGGGAAGGTGAGCTCAAACGGCTCTCCTTTTTTCCAGGCGCCGGCCACCGTTCTGATTACCTCCTGAGCGTGCTCGGCGTGAACCACCTGCTGCCACCCGGTGCCCTTCATCTTTTCAAAATCGCTGCCGGTGTATTCATACCAGCGGTTGTTATACCAGTACACCGAGCCTTCGGCATCGGCCATCCAGGCAAGATTCTGGATACTGTCGGCCAAGGTGCGGAACTGCTCTTCGCTCTGCTGCAGGCTCTCTTCCGCAAGTTTTCGTTCATGGATGTCTATACCCACGCCGACATAACCCATAAATTCTCCGGTAGGCATAAACCTCGGATTCCCTTTGAATGTATGCCAGCGGTATACGCCGTCATGCCTGCGCAACCTTACTTCCGGCAGGGTATAAGACTGCCTTTTTTCAAAGGCCGGAACATAAATATCCAGGATCTGCTGCACATCGTCCGGGTGCACAATGCCATCCCAGGCCCTGCCGAGGGCTTCCGCAAATGTTTGTCCTGTGTAGTCGAGCCATTGCTTGTTGAAATAGCTCATGGTAGCTTCGGCATTCGGCTCCACGATATAGACGATCATCGGACTCTGGTCTGCCAGGGCGCGGAAGCGCTGCTCACTTTCCAGAACAGCCTTTTCTGCCTCCTGTCTTTCCTCGATATTCTGATACCACTCCACGATAAGACCCGCGGATTTTGAGAGCATCGAAACGATCTCGATATCCTGCTGTGAAGGTGTATGGACGTTCCCGTAATAGAACGCGAAGGTGCCCAGCACTTTTCCGGATGATGAGAAGATGGGAGTAGACCAGCAGGCATGCAGCCCGTGCGCCAATGCGAGATCTTTAAAGTTTTTCCAGAGCGGATCGGTCGCGATATCAGAGACAACCACCTCCCTGCCAAAATAAGCCGCAGTGCCGCAGGACCCGACATCCGGCCCGATCTCTATACCATGTATCGCGTCATTGTACGCTTTGTCCAGGCTCGGCGCCGCTCCGTGCAGCAAATGCTTTCCTTCTTTGTCCAGCAGCAGCAGGGATGCCTTTACCGGCGCTATCGTGCTTTTCTCCGCAGTCTGAATGATAGTATCCAGCACCGCGTGAAGATCCGCGCCATCAACAGCCTGCTCGAAAGCCTGTTTCTGCCCGGCAAGTATGGTTTCTGCCCGTTTGCGGTCCGTGATGTCCTGCATAGACCCCAGCATTCTGATTGACTTTCCGTTTTCGTCGTGTATCAGGAAGCCGCGGTCAAATACGGTCTTATAGGTTCCGTCACTGCACCTGAACCGGTATTCTTCCGCCCAGGAGTCGCCTGCCGCGTCAATCACTCCGTGGATACTGTGCGATACCCGGTCCCTGTCGTCCGGATGTATGGTTTCCACCCACCAGTCTGCGGTTTCCTTCACCTCATCCTGACCGTATCCGAACAAAGTGTAGATAGCGTCGTTCCAGACTACCTCATTCGTCAGCAGGTTCCAGTCCCAGATTGCATCCTGTGTCGCCCTGGACACGAGGTCAAATCTTTCATGACTCCTGCGGAGTGCGTCGGCGGCGAGCTTATGTTCGTGGATATCTGTAGTGGTGCCGTACCATTTTACGATGTTTCCCTGTTCATCCTTCATGGGCACGCCCCGGGCCACAAACCACCGGTACTCACCGTCATAACGGCGCAGCCTGTACTCCACCTCATAATCGCCTTTTAGCTCCACCGCATTTCGCCAGATCCTGAAAGCGTGCTCATAGTCATCCGGATGCAGCGACTGTGTCCAGCCATCACCTTTTACATCGTCGAAGCTTAACCCGGTATAATCCATCCAGCCCTTGTTGAAGAACGAGGAGTACCCGTTGGCCTCGGTGGCCCAAACGAGCTGGGGCATCATATCGGTTACAAACTTCATTTCCGTTCCCGACTGCTCTATTCTTTTCCGTGACAGAACAGTCTCGGTTACGTCGAGGGCGAAATTGAGAATACCTTCGATCTCGCCTTTCATGCCCCGCAGCGGCTGGTACAGGATATTGAAATAACGCAGCACCATCTCTCCGTCCGCGTTTCTCAGCTCTACGGGCACTTCATCCATCGTCACCGTACGTCCGGTGCGGTACACATCGTCCAGCATCTGCATCACTACATGGCCCTGCAGTTCCGGTAATGCCTCCCTTACGCTTAATCCGGTATAGTCCTTGTCGCCCAGGATTTCCTTGTTTTTCGGATGGAATAATGCGAACCGGTGATCAGGCCCGGTCAGGATATTGATAATTGCCGGCGCCTGCAGGAATAAACGCTGGTATTGCTGCTGGCTTTTTCGTACCTCCTGCAGGATCTGGATATTGGAGAAACTTCCCGTTACATAGTCTGCTACGAGGGAAAGCAGCGATTGGTATCTTTCATCGAGCAGGCGGTAAGGGTTGCAGCCTACTACCAGCAGGCCAAGCGGATCCTTCGAATAATTCTGCAGTATGGGTATGGCGATGATCTTATCCGGACTGTCCTGCCATGCGCCTTTCGGGAGCTTGTCCGCATCCTTGCCCAGGTCCTGCAACGTCTGGATCCGCCTGGTGGCAACAGTATCGGCAAGCAGGCAGGCAACACGGCCGGGATCATTCAGCGCTATTTTCTCCGGAAACCAGCTGCCGTCTATCGGCTCGGACGAGCCGGCGAGTACGGCTTCATTTTCACCCACGGTATAAAAGAGGGCAAACGGAAAATCGTGGGGGTTGTTTTTCAGCGCGGCCATCGTTTGACCAATTATATCCTCCGGTGACAGAGCGTCGGTCAGGTTCTGTCCCAGCTCTGACAAAGTTTTGAGCTGCCTGGCGCTCATTACTTTTTCGGTATCATCCGTATTGGTGCAGATGATACCACCTACCGTGCCGTCTTCGGCCTCCAGTGGGGTGAAGGCATAGGTATAGTAGGTTTCCTCAGGATACCCGTTCCGCTCCATGATCAGCAACTGCGACTCGATATAAACGCCTTCGTTCTTTTCCATTACGGACTCGAGCAGCGGTGCGATGCCCGGCCAAATCTCCTTCCATACCTCGGCGAGCGGAGTGCCAAGCGCCCAGGGGTGTTTGCCCCCGACGATAGCCTTATAAGGGTCATTATAGAATTTTATGAGATCCCTGCCCCAGCCAACCCAGATCGGCTGACTTGAAACAAGCATCATGCGTATTGCCATACGCAAACTCTGGGGCCAGGTCTCCGGGGAGCCCAGCGCACTCGCTGACCAGTCGTAATTTCTGATAAGTGCGCCTAATTCGCCGCCGCCGGTAAGGAATTTGGGCAGTTCGGGCGTTACTTGAGGGATCACAGTTGATTCCATAATGATAAGTTGCAGGGTGAAGTGTCAGATTCTTAAAAAACCATGCCTAAGTATTTCAACTTCAATGGAAAAATCCGTAAAAGCAATTGAATGTTCCTTGTATCCGGTAGTCGTCCGGATTGCTGTTTTTTAATTCAGGCCCAGCCTTGTGTAAATAGACTCACAAACCGTATCAATCGAATTGCGTCTGAGTTTTTCGATCACGATCTCCAGCATTTTTTTGATCCTTTTGAAATCGTACGATTTGGTGACGAAGCAGATCGCTCCGAGCTCCCTGGCCAGTTCCCGGTCGGTCTTGCGGGAAGAAGTGGTATGAATAATTACCGGGATGTCCTTATACCTGGCCTCGGCCTTCAGTTTCATCAGGCACTCCCAACCATTCATCCCTGGCATGTTCAGGTCCAGAAAAATAATGTCCGGCTGGTCTATTTCCGCGCTCTCAAGCTTTTCCAGCGCCTCATATCCGTCCGTAGCGTTGTAGCATACGGAAGATGACTCTATAGAGGTCAGTGCCTCCGTAAAAAGGCTGCTGTCGTCGCTGTCATCATCAACAATCAGGAACTTTCTCTGATCTTTAGTCTGGCTTTGTATCATAGGTCGGTCCGGTTGGTTTACTGCAAAAATAAGAAGTTTTAAAGCTGCAAATTTTTGTTTCCGCCTTTTAGCCGCGTCCGGAAAGCGCCGCGCAGCCGGCTTTGCGAAACCCGGTCTGGTTAAGACCTAATACTCAATATGTTAGCTTGAGTAAAAAACTGGTCCGAGCGAGCAATTTTTTTTAAAAAATGTTATACCGGTACATACGTCAGATATTGGCCCGGTTCCCATTTTCCTGTTGTGTGTGCATTGCGGGTGCAGGGTATTACCCTGCCAGCCTGTTCGCGGCAGGTAAGGGGACACCTCTTGGCACTATGACATCAACTATTTATTATTGCGGTGGCGTAATGCTTAAGTATATTTACCGGTATGTCACACGCACCTTTGCGGATACTTATTGCGGACGATGATCAGGAAGACCTGGAGCTGCTCGGGGAGGCACTGAGGAATACTGGGTCACAGCTTGAACTGACCACTGTGTTAAACGGAAGTGCCGCGCTGCAGGTTCTGAGAAGCGCTGAAGACGACAATTTGCCTGCACTCATTGTGCTTGACTACAGTATGCCATTAATGAGCGGGCTGGATGTACTGAAGGTCATTTGCAACGATTCCCGTTATGAGCGCATACCTGTGGTCATCCTGAGCACTTCAAATTCTCCTGCTCATATCGAAGAATGCAAAAATCACGGCGCACTGGAATATTTCGTGAAGCCGAAGTCCATACCCGAATTAGATCTTATCGCGCAGAAGCTTATCGGGCTTAGTATCTAATACTGATCTCCCGCCGGAAGATAGATATCAAACCTGGCCCCCTGGTTGACGCTGCCCGTGGCTGCTATCTGGCCTTTATGGTTCTGGACTATTTTTTTACAGATAGCAAGACCGATCCCCGAACCTTTTGTTTCTACTTTATTACCAAGCCGCTGGAAAATTTCGAATATTTTCCCTGCATATTCCTGCTCGAACCCGGTACCGTTGTCTTCCACAGATATCCTGTGATACCTATGCCCGGCTGTGAGCTTTAATGCATCTGTGTGCGACGCTGTGACAATGTCCGAGTCTATCCTTATCCTGCATTTCCTGGTTTCATCGCGGTATTTGATCGCGTTGCCGATGAGGTTGATCATTAGTTGTCGCAACTGGAACGGAATGCCGGTAACACCGGGCAGCTTGCCCACTGATACCTCTATATCCTTTTGAGCAATTTCGTCCTTATACTCCAGTATTACTTCATCCGTGATGGCGTTCATATCTACCCGGGTATAGCTCTCCACAGTAGACGTTGTTCTTGAATAGGCCAGCAGGTCATCTATCAGCTTTCCCATCCGGGAAGCCGCATTCAGCGAACGCTCCAGGTAGTCCATGGACCGGCTGTCGAGCTTATTCGATTTATTGTCCTTGATGTATGCCCCGTAGATATTGATCTTTCGCAATGGTTCTTTCATGTCATGCGAAGCGGCATAAGCAAACTGTTCCAGTTCCTTGTTCCTGAACTCCAGCTCGGTGCTGTATTCCCGTAGCCGGTCTTCCGCCAGTTTGCGTTCTGTAAGGTCACGGGTTACTTTCGTAAAGCCTATGATTGTTCCCTGGTCGTTGTGAAGCGCTGTGACGACAATGCTGCCCCAGAAGCGGCTGCCGTCTTTTCGCAGCCGCCAGCCCTCAATTGCTTTTTTGCCATTGAGTGTCGCCTCTTGGATGATTTTTTGAGGAACTCCCTGCTCCCGGTCTTCCGGCAGGTAAAAAATTTCAAAGTTCCTGCCGATGATCTCCTCTTCTTTATAACCTTTGATCTTTTCGGCTCCTTTATTCCAGTTCAGTATGGTTCCGTCTTTATCCAGAAGGATGATCGCGTAGTCTTCCACCTCTTCCACCATCCTGTGATACCGTTCTTCACTCTGTCGCAGCTCTTCGTTTTTATGCTGCAGGTCGTGGGTTTTTTCCTGTACTCTTTTTTCGAGCGTCGCTGCCAGTGACCGATAGTTATGTTCGCTTTCGGTGATTCTTTGTTCGGCCTGCTTTATTGCAGTGATGTCTATCAGCATATTAATGGCGCCGATCATGTTGCCGGACCCGTCGAACAAAGGCTGAGGATGCGGAGCAACGTTGCGGAACACGCCATCCGGGCGCTTGATGATGATTTCTTCGCCCCTGACTGCGCGGCGCTCTTTCAGGCAGACCGCCATCGGGCAGCTATCCAGCGGCAGGTCGGAGCCATCCGGCCTGAATATCTGGTAAGAGCCGCACCAAAGATCCTTGCCGATTTCCGGTTCCCTGCCCCAGAGATCTGCAGCAGCTTTATTGTATAGGGTGATCCTTCCCTCTTTATCGGTTGTATACAGCGGAGTGTCCAGGCTTTGAATCAGGTTGCGATAGCGCGCTTCGCTTTCCCTGACGGCGATCTCCGCTTCCCTGATCGGCGTAATGTCCTGGAATACATTGATGGCGCCTACCCGGTTTTGATGTTCGTCGTAAAGCGGTTCTATATGAATATTTGCATAGAACCTGGATCCGTCCGGCCGTTCGGCCAGCGCTTCCATATTATGAAACGACCGTCCCGTTTCCAGGGCTATGGCCATGGGCGTTTTTTCGGGGGGAACGTAGTTGCCGTCCATTGTCCAGACCTTAGCGCAGGCGCAGAACCGTATCGGGCTATCCTGCAGATCGGGACGGTATCCCCAAAGTGCGGCAGCGGCATCGTTGAAATAAGTAATCTTACCCGAAAGGTCGCAGGTGTAAATGCCTGCAGGGATGGTATCCACCAGGTTCCTGTATTGTGCCTCGCTCTTCAGCAGCGCCCTGTAAAGGTTTTTCTGTTCTGTGACATCAACGGTAAAGCACCGTGTGTGAATGAAGCTGCCGTTTTCCCGGTACACGTTGGAACTGATCTGCACAGTTCGGGTACTGCCGTCCTTACACCTTACCACCGATTCGTACCCGTTCAAGGTTTCATTGCTCCGCAAACGGTATAAAATATCTTCTATCCTGGCGGGGTCCACATGGAATTCGGAGATATGATGGCCTATGTATTCATCCGGAGAGTAGCCCAACATGCTGAGCTCAGCCTTATTTGCCCAGATGATGGTACCGTTTTCATTCACCCAATGGAGTCCTACCGATGCGTTTTCCACATAGTCTTCCAGCTCCCTTGTTTTCCGGTCCAGCGCTTTCTGGGCTTCTGTTTGTTCCGTGATATCATCGAAGCAATTAACCAGCCCCACCACATCGCCGTCAATGTTCTTTATCGGAGCGATGCTGACCCTGGCTACCATCCTGGATCCGTCAGGTCTTTCGAGGATGATTTCATGGTTCTTACGGGCCATCCCGTCTTTAAGGCAGGCAATCAAAGGATTGCTGCTGTGAGGCATATGTTCGCCATCCGGATAGAAGAGCCGGAATGTGCCATTAAAAATTTCATCCTTGTCGCCCCACGAGGGTACCCGTCCCCACATTTCAGTGGCTTTCCCATTGTAGCGGATTATCTTTCCGGAAGTATCACAGACATAAACCGACACCGGCAAAAAGTCAAGAACGGAGCTTTCCTTGAAAAAATCAGTGTCCAGGATATCTGAAGGGAGGAGCGTGGCCTGGTCATCTATCATAGATGTAATTATTACTCTAAGTTACGTAATAATAGGTCCTTATGCCAGCAATTCTTCAGGGCTGCGCGTCATTAAAACCCTTTGGTTTTCAAATGGCTGGGTGACAGGCATTTACCTCTCGGACATTAAAATGCGACCGTTATTTTTAATTCGGTCCTAACCTTTTGGTTTAAAATAAGCTGTATTATCCGGCTTCTTCCAATACCTCGGCCCGGACACCCGCCGCGGAAAGCACTGCATTCAGAAACTCCTCCGTACGCTGTTTTTCGTAAGCAGGATGGGCGGTGTCAATACGCGCCGTGATCAGCCAGGCGCAGTCTTTGCGGTGCTCATTATAAAATCGTCCGTTCAGGTCTTCGTTAGGGAAAAGTTCAAACCAGGTACCAGTGCTTTTGTTGAGGTTCCAGTAGAAGTGCTTTATGGCGTGCGGCAGTCTTGCCTGCAGCATTGATGCGCTTGTCGCCCTGGACATCGTCCTGTCCACCGTAGCCAGGTAGTTATTGATTGATGCAACAATCGTCTTTTCGTCTTTTTTATTGCACAGGAGTCCCCAGGTAGTTACGGGTTTCATCTTCATTAGTTTTGCATAGCGTTCGATCAGTGTGTTTTCACCCCTTCCCGCTCCAGCTTCGCAACCTGCATTGCTATGAATTGGGGCAGGTAATTCGGCGTACAGTTCTTCGATACCATTTCTCCTTTATACAATCCCGTGCGCTCGCCGAGGCTGACGCAGCGTGTCCTGTACTCCGGCTGGAAAATACCGATCTGCCCGGCCGTAAAGTTCATAGCCCATTGTACTTCCGGTTCTTCTTCTTCGATTCTTTGCTCTATGGCTGTGAGCAGCGCTTCCGAGTTGGGCGGAGGTGTTTGTCCCATCCAGCGGAGGCGCGCCTGGTAATACCAGAATATCCTTCTCTGTAATGGTGAGTGGCTGTGCTCCCAGGATTCCATTAGCTTAATGGTCGCTTTGTTTTTGGAAAGCTGGTTGGCCATCAGCCAGTCAATGAGCTGGGTTCTTTCTGCTTTCGGGTGCTGCTGTATGTCGCTGTCCAGCCGGTCAATCACCTCCGGCGTCAGCTGCTTCACATCCATGATCAGGATGGCCAGTTGCCGTGGCAGAAACCCACCCGCTTCCCAGAGCTCCGTTGCCAGGATGTGGTCCTTTTTTATCCCCCTGGCGATCGTACGCAGGTCACCCAGCTTCGTTGAGTTATTGCTGATTTGACTGAGGATGTCTGCTGCTTTGGAGGATCGGTTCATATTGCCGCTGTTTATGCTGGTCCATTCCCGGCGCAAGAGCCGGACGGAGCAAAGTTAGGTCGAAAGAGCAAAGGGAGATTGGTGAGAGTGCGGACCCTTGCGTTCAGCCCTCTAAATCTCAGGAAGAACGCTCCTGCGCGCCCCTGCCTACTCCTCCCAGATTCCGTTCCCTGCCGTAAAGACAAAAGGCTGTCCGTCAGTGACCATAATAGTGTGTTCGTGCTGGGCTACGAAGCCACCTTTGTTGCCGATGAGGGTCCAGCCGTCGCTTTTGGTACCTGCGATGGCTGAATGGGTGGAGATGAACGTCTCGACAGCGACGACCGAGTGTTTCCTGAAGACCTGCCTGTTGAACTTGTCATAATAATTCGCAATCGCCTCCGGCTCCTCGTGCAGGCTTTGTCCGATGCCATGTCCTGTCAGGTTGCGGATCACCGTGTAACCCCTTTTCTTTGCCTCTGTTTCAATCAGTCTGCCGATCTCTGATATCCGGACACCGCTCCTGATCTGGCTGATCGCGGCCCGGAGTATTTCTTTTGATGCCGTCACCCGCCTTCCATGTCCATGGATGTCTTTACCCAGCACAAACGAGCCGCCATTATCCGACCAGTAGCCGTCCAGCTCGGCGGATACATCTATATTCACCAGGTCACCTTCCTTTAGGATTTTCCCGGCCGACGGTATGCCATGCGCAGCTTCCTCGTTGACACTGATGCAGGTATACCCCGGGAAGTTGTAGGTAAGCATTGGTGCTGAGCGTGCACCCAGTTCAGCGAGCAGCGCGCCTCCGTATTCGTCAAGCTCTTTTGCTGACATACCCGGGCGGGCATATGCCCGCATCTTCCTGAGGGTGAGTGCCACGGCATCGCTGACGCGTTGCATGCCGGCTCTTTGTTCTTCGGTCGAAATAGACATTGGGTGCGTTTCAGAGTCAAAGGTAATAATATCCGATCTGCGTCCCGTATATTCCGCTCATTGCAAAAGCATCCGGAACCGGTGTTGGATGAAGTCTTCTCCCGTCATCATCGGCGTGCCGGTCTCCTGATTTCGAATCCCGGGAAATGAAACTTCCGCAGGAAATGTGGTGTGATTATGTAGTCTGCCGGTCACAGCAGGAACAGGTAAGTCCAGCCGGTCCTGCGGGCGCAGACATTTGATTTTCCCGCCGTCGCCTCTTTAACCGCATTTTTCCTATCCACGGCGGGTGTTCGTACATCTGATGCAGTAACAATTCCTGCAATGGTATAATTCTTAAAGCTTGCCAAATAAGAACCTGTAGTTCAGGTCAACCGTTGGCCTATGCCCTTCGAAAATTCAAACGGATCGTTTAAGTCCGCCATCCTGGGCGCTGCAGCAGGGATGCTGGCTGCCAGCTTTATGTTGCCCGGAGAAACACCTCCGGCCCGGAGCAGAAACGGCTCCCGCAGTATTGCTTCCCTGGAGCCGGTGCGAATAGGAGGCACCGACCAGTGGATACTGATCCGTTCAGAAGATGTAGTAAATAATCCGCTGCTCCTTATTCTGCATGGCGGACCGGGCACTTCGGAGCTGGGCTTTCAGCGGCAGTATACAAGAGCGCTGGAAGCTTACTTTACCGTGGTGAACTGGGATCAGCGGGGCTCCGGCAAGTCGCGCAGGGCCGGTAAGGATGAATCCATGATGACCATCGGCAGGCTGGTCGAAGATACCCGGGAGCTGGTACAACTGCTGCTGGCGCGGTTCGGAAAGAAAAAGCTCATCCTGCAGGGGCGGTCCTGGGGCAGCGCGCTGGGCATGCTTACCGTATCAAAGTACCCGGAGCTGTTTGATGCGTATGTCGGCATTGGGCAGATCTCGGATATGAGCAGGAGCGAGCAGATGTCCTATCACTGGACCCTGGAACATGCACGGCGTATTGCTGACAAAAAAGCGATCCGGGAGCTTGAGGCAATGGGACCGCCGCCGTATTCGGGTGACTGGCTCAAATCGTTTAACACACAGCGGAAGTATGTGGCCAAATATGGTGGTGAAATGTATGGCAGCGGGCTGGGAGGTAATGTGGCGATGCTGCAAAGCATCCTGTTCTCTGCCGAATACACAATGGCCGACCGGCTGACTTATAACAGTTCCGTGCAGCGATCACTGCGCCTGCTGCATCCGCAACTGATGGAGGTGAACCTGTTCACGATGGCGCCGGGAGTAGAAGTGCCTGTGTTCTTTGCCGAGGGCAGGTATGACCGTGTAGTTCCTGCCGCATTGTCGGCCGAGTATTTTGAAGCGCTGCAGGCGCCGCATAAGAAGCTGACCTGGTTTGAGCGCTCAGCCCATATGCCGGATATAGAGGAGTACGATCAATTCCACCGTCTGTTGCGGGAACAGGTGCGTCCGCTGGCGACGTATGCGCCAGGGGTTTAAACCGGCAGACGGGTGTTCATTGACAAGGAGTAGCACGGCGCTATCTTTGTCGCTGGCCTTGCATTCAGTTCAGACGCAATTGCCTCTGACTTTACAACTTCAGCTCCCCTGCGGCTGAGCGCCGCAATCCTCCCCCAATTTGTCGCATCCACCCATTTTAGATTTCCCCTGTCCGAAACACCTTTGTACTGTTACTGCTGAGGGAGCAGCGATGCGGCAGCAGTGGAGCAGCGACCACTTAACAAACGGGCGTTACCGAAAAGCCATATGAGTAGGGGCAAAACGAAAACATTATGTCAACAAACAGCGTATCACTGCACAGAATGATCAAAGCAAATCCCGGGAAGGTATTCCGGGCATTTACAGAACCTGCGGCCATTGCGTCCTGGCTGCCTCCCTATGGCTTCCTTTGTACGGTACACGAGATGGATGCAAGAGAAGGAGGCAGCTTCAGGATGTCATTTCAGAATTTTTCTACTGGTAATGGTCATTCATTCGGCGGAAAATATCTGGAGATCAGGCCCAATGAATTCCTGAAGTACACGGATACTTTCGACGATCCTAACCTGCCGGGCGAAATGACCACCACCGTCTGGCTGCAGCAAACCATCGCGGGCACAGATCTGAAAATCCTGCAGGAAGGCATTCCTGCAGCGATCCCTGCAGAGATGTGCTATCTCGGCTGGCAGGAGTCGCTGGAAAAACTGGTCAGGCTGGTAGAGCCGGAGATCCCGGATGCATGATGCCGGCAGCATGCCTGATCTACTTATTATCAGCCAAGATTAACTGACGCGGGTGTCTTACGGACCAGAGGGATGTATTGGGACAAACAGGCACTGCCTGTTTGTCCCTTGCTTTTAGAAGCTTCGCATCACCCTGAAATAGCTGCCGCCAGTAAGAACAGCTCAGTCCTCCCTGGGAGATAACGAACATCAAGCCCCAGAACACACAGTCTTTTTTTGTTCGCATCCTGGTCGGTGCTGCCCATCGCTTTCCTGGCAATATCCGGACCGCTGCATTCATCATCCGTATCCTGATAAACACCCGGGACTATTATACCCATTCTCTCGCGCATCCGTACAGCATCGCCGAACACCCCTTTCCCACTTCTGTAAGCCTGCTGCTTTTGTTGATCAGCCTTATGTCGTTTTGTTACTAACATTTTATGCATCTAATGCGTCATTGGAACTATACCCAACACCTGAGATGAAGAATTACCTTTCCCTTTTGCTGGTCTTTCTGCTCGTACCCTCCTTTGCTCTTGCCCAGGGTGGCACCTGGACCTGGATGCATGATGGCTCCGTTCCATCCTATGGCATTAAAGGCGTGCCCGATCCTACCAATTCCCCTCCCGACCGGTATCAGCCCGCATACTGGACGGACAAGGACGGCAATTTCTGGCTTTTTGGAGGTGTCAGAAACATCATGGACCTGATGAATGACCTCTGGAAGTACGATGTAGCTTCCAATACCTGGATCTGGATGAACGGCCCGGATTGTCTTAACGCGCCGGATCCTGCCGGTGTCTTTGGCACCCAGGGGGTGCCTTCCCCTTTGAACTATCCGCCCGGGCGCGGATATGGCGCCAACTGCTGGACAGACAACAATGGGGATCTCTGGCTCTACGGCGGCTCAGGCCCGGGCGGACTCCGGGACGATCTCTGGCGATACCATATCGCCACCAACGAGTGGACCTGGATCAGGGGCGGTCCGGCATGGGGGAATCCTCCCGTGTTCGGCTCGATGGGCTTCCCGGCAGCGGCCAATACACCAGGCGCACTGGAAGAAGTGAAATCGGCCTGGGTGGACGGGGCAAATAACCTCTGGATGATGGGCGGTTCGAACAACCTCGCATCCGGAGCCTATGCGACACTCTGGAAATACGATATGAACCTGAACATGTGGACCTGGATAAAGGGCAGCAATGCCCTTAATGCCGGGGGGAGCTACGGTACCTATCGTGTCGAGGATCCCGGCAATGCCCCGAAATCCCGTACCAGCTATACCCGCTGGAAGGATCCCCAGGACAATCTCTACCTCTTTGCCGGAGGCAACCTCTCGGTCAATACCGGAATTGAAATGTACAACGATGTCTGGCGATATAATATAGGTGCCGGCAACTGGACCTGGATCAGCGGCTCCAGCTCTGCCAACGATCCTGGCGCTTATCCGCCGCAGCAGTGTACTTTTTACGACAACTACTTTCCCCATGCCCGTGTCGAGAACCAGACAGCTCAGGTCGTGAATGGCTGCGCGAAGATCTATTATACCTTCGGGGGCTTCGATCTGCGCAATGGTACCGATTACAACGATCTCTGGCTGTTTGAGGCCGATAGCTTCAAATGGGCGTGGATCAGTGGTGCCAGTGCCCCCAATCAGCCCGGGGTTAAGGGCACTCTGGGCGTACCCTCAGCCGCCAATGTGCCTTCGTCCCGGGGAGGTGTTGCGACCTGGGTGGATAAGGATTACAATCTCTGGATCTATGGCGGCATGAGTGTGAGCAATCCCGGCTACCTCGGCGACATGTGGCGGTTTACGCCTGATCCGTCCTGTATCGATATCAGAAAGTACGTGAGCAGTGGACTTCATCTGCCTGACACCCTTCTTTGTCTCGGGGACTCGACAGATATGTATCTTCCCCGCCCATCAGTTGTCAGCTGGATACCGGCAGCCGGTGTGACTCCGAATGCCGACACAAGCATGCTCATATTCTCACCTCCTGCAACGACGTCGTATACCGTCTATATGCAATCCGGCAACAGCTGCGTAGCTTCCGATACCCTTCATTTTACGATCCGGGTGCTGGAAGTGGAGGAGCCTGTACTCGATCTCCGCGATACGTTGCTCTGCACGGATGATACCGCGGTGCTGACCGCCTCCGTGGCTAACCTTAACGGCAATATGCAGTTCAGATGGGAGCCGCAGTCGAAATTTTTATCGGACAACAGGCTGCAGACCGTCACTCTGGCTGGCGGTGAATCGGGTAAGCTCTCCGTTACGGTAACCGATGCAGCGGGCGGCTGCATGCAGGAAGCCAGCGACTCGATGATCGTGTCCAGGGCGCCGATAGCGCTGGTTCAGGTGACGCCCGACCAGACCATTCGGTACGGGGACAGCATTCAGCTGCACGCGGAGGGAGCCCTGTTCTATACCTGGCTGCCTGCCGCTTATCTGAATTACCCGAACATCGGCAGCCCGATGGCCTGGCCGGCAGCACCCACAGTGTTCACTGTATACGGATTGAATAATGAGGGATGCCGTGACACCGCTTATGTTCGGATCGGTGTTGACTATGCAATGCATGAGCAGATCCCTTCTGCCTTTAGCCCTAACGGCGACGGTAGAAACGATGTATTCCGCATACTTGGGCTGAAGCACCAGCGGTTGCTGGAGTTCCGGGTGTTCAACCGCTGGGGACAGGAAGTGTTCAGTACGACCGATCCTGAGACCGGCTGGGATGGAAGGTTCAGGGGCGTGATGCAGGATCCGGGTGTTTATCACTACCTGATCCGGGTGGCGATTCCGGATGGTGATGCACGGGTGTATAAAGGTGATGTCACGCTGGTGCGCTAATCCTGAAAAACAGACAAATGATGATAATGCTAAGGAAAATATGCTGCCTGCTCTGCTTTACCTTGCTGGTGGCGGCTGCAGAGCAGGCTGCTGCCCGGCTGCAGCGCTTTCAGCTAAATGGCGGGGTGGGCTATAAAGACGCAAACGGAAATGTGATCGTGCCGCCGATCTACGAGGCGGGCGGCCCGATGAAGAACGGTTTCGCGATCGTGATTAAAAAGGGCCGGAGTGGCTATATAGACGCTTCGGGACAGCTGGCGATAGACTTCCTCTTCGAAGACGCTTCGCAGTTCGAGGCAGGAATTGCATGCGTTAAATCCGGCGGACGCTATGGATATATCGACAGCAGTGGCAGGTGGCTGATTCCCCCACAGTTTGAGGCCGCTTTCGGCTTCAGCGGCGGAAGGGCGCGCGTATACAGGAACGGTAAATGGGGCATGATCGGTTATGACGGGAACACAGTCGTGCCGGAGGCTTTCGATTTTCTTTCTGATCTTAGCGGTGGATTGGCAGTGGCATCCTCCGGGGGCAAATTTGGTTTTATAGACGCGGACGGAAGGGTCGTGATCGGTCTCCAGTATAAAAATGCGTTTCCTTTCGATACGGTAACCGGCAGAGGCATGGTGCAGACAGGAACAGAGTTCTGGTTGATTGACCGGGAAGGACAGTTGCTGAGCCGGATTGAACATCTGGGAGAAAATGAGCGAATGAATAAGCAACATGACAGAACCCGGGAATGAACCGGAGCGCGCCTCCTGCCGGCAAGGTAAAAAACCAGCGCATGACACTATATGAACAGGAAATCAAAAGGATCAGATCCACGCTTTATGCCAATGAAGCACAAATCAGGTCTGTCATTGCCATCAAATCCTATATTGACAATCACCTCCACGAGCCCCTGGACCTGAATACGCTTTCCAGGAAGCGTCATACGTCAAAGTTCCATATGTTGCGGCTGTTCAAAAGATATTATGGTACAACACCCCGACAGTATATGATCGACCGGCGCATAAGCCGGTCGAAGGAACACCTGATCAACGGGATGACGGTGACCGAAACCTGCTTTGCCGTCGGATTCAGCAGTCCGGGATCGTTCAGCACACTGTTCAGGGAGAAAACAGGCTGCTCTCCACTCAGTTTCAAAAAAGGCAATTTTGAAGAAGTGAAATCAAATGGCGGTTCGGAACTTTCAGGTGTTAAAACAGAAACCAACATAAAATGAGAATCCGGATCGTAAGTATTCCCGTCGCTGACCAGGAGCATGCCCTGCAGTTCTACACCGGCAAGCTGGGCTTTGTTAAGAAAGTTGATGTACCCCTGGGAGCAGACACCAGGTGGCTGACCCTTGTGTCGAAGGAAGAGCAGGATGGTCCTGAAATCCTGTTAGAGCCTGCGCCCAATCATTTTGAACCTGCGAAGGTTTACCAGCATGCGTTATTTGAGGCTGGTATTCCGTGTACCCAGTTTAATGTAGTCAGTGTCGAGGAAGAATATCGGAGATTGATGGAAGCGGGGGTGGAATTTCTGATCCAGCCTACAGAAATGGGTACGGCAAAAATCGCTGTCTTCAACGATACCTGCGGCAATTATATCCAGATCGTGGAGGTGCTGTAGCGGCAGCGTCACGTGTGTGGTCTGATTACCGGAACTGGATGTCCCATTAATTTTTGTCAATGCCGTCTGTCATCGTAATAAATGGGTGGCACCGGCATGCTGCCCAATAATGAGCAGGCAAAAGGGCTGAAGCGTAGCTTTTTTTCCTGATAGTAATACCATCACAGGCAAGGGTATTTCAATCATGATCGTTATTTTTGGAAAAGAATCCGACGATTATGGAGCTACAGCTGCAAATAAAGATGAATCCCAGGCTATACGTCCGTGATCCCGAATCGTCAGAGCTGGGCAGGAACATTGTCAGCCACGGCATCAGCATGATCCATGAGATCGGATTCGAGGATTTTACATTCAAGAAGCTGGCTCAGCGGATCGGTACGACAGAGGCGAGCATTTACCGGTATTTCGAGAATAAACATAGACTGCTAACCTATGTCACTACCTGGTTCTGGACCTGGCTGGAGTACCAGCTGGTGTTTCATACCAACAATGTAAAGGAAGCTTCACGCAAAATAGATACCGTGCTCCGGCTGCTTACCTTCCAGGAGGCTGACCGCTATATGATGGAACATATAGACAAGAATATCCTGCACCAGATCGTAATCTCGGAAGGGAACAAATCGTACCTGACAAAGCATGTCACGGAAGATAATAAAGCAATGCTGTTCAAGCCGTATAAGGATCTTTGCCACAGGATCGCAGAAATATTCCTGGAATACCGCCCCGGCTTTAAATACCCGCACTCACTGGCCAGCACGGTCATTGAGACTGCGCATCATCAGCTGTACTTTAAGGATAACCTGCCCCGGCTTACAGACTTTGGTAAGGCGAAGGATGCGGGGGAACTGCTTTTGTTCCTGCAGCATCTTGTTTTCAGTGCACTGGATCACACCCGGAAGGGAAAGGGTAAGACTACCTGAGCTGTCCTGCCGCCCATAATAAGGCAGCATAGCTCTTATGCCATTTCGTTTTCAGTTCAATGAGCTTTTGAGAGGTTTCCAGTACTTTATTCTCCCGTGAATTGAGTATGAACAGCGTGCTTTCTCCTGCTTCGAATCGCAGCCTTTCTCCCTGCAGCAGCCGCCGGTAATTCTGCGCTGCCTGTTCGTAGATGTTGATCTGCCTGCTGATCGCCACTACTTCGTTATGGTACATTTTCACCTTATTCTCTATCTGCAACGACTGCAGATCGCGATCCAGCTCCGTTTCGCGAATCTTTATGCCTGCTGCCCGGTAGGCGCCCCTGGCTTCCCTGAGAAATAAGGGGATACTCAGATCCACCCCCAGCTTATAATTGTTTTCAAGGAAGGCGGCGCTCAACCCTTCAGGCGCTCTGTAGCCTCCGCTGAGCCAGTTGGCGCTGATACCAAGCTTTGGCAGCAGGTACTGCGCCTTCAGTCTCCGATCTGTTTCCAGCATGCCCAGCTTAAAGCCCATTCCCTGCAGTTTCGGATGGGCAGTCCGCGATACGGCGATCAGCTCCTCAAGTGAGGGGATCCCGCCCGGCTGCAGTTCTTCTGTCGCGGGCAGTACCGATCCGTCCCAGCTGAGCGGCTGATCATTTTGCAGCCAGAGAAAGCCGGACAGCTCCAGCCCGGCATTCTGGTAGGCCAGCTAGGCTTCATTCTGCTGTATATGGAACTGCTGCAGCTGTGCCAGCGCTTCGGTCGTGTCTATAGCCGGCCTTGCCCCCTGTTCAAATTCCAGCCGTACAAACCGCAGCCGTTCTTCATTTACCCTTATCGCTTCACTGAAGATGTTATACTGGAGGTAAGCGCGGACCCAGTTCCAGTAGGCAGACAGGGCATCATATAAGAGGTCGTTGACGGTAGCGAGCTGCTCTGCCTCGCTCAGCTTGCTGAACAGCTGTGCCTGCCGCAGTGTTGCCCGTCTTCTGTCCAGCACGATCCCGTTCGCATTGAGCTTGACGCCCGCGTAGCTCGTTACTCCCAGGGTCGTTTCTGGGCTGACCCGTTCGCCATAGACTTCCTCTGCGCCCGCTTTCAGCTCGATCCCATACCAGGTGGGGATGGTAACCTGCGGATTGAAATAGCTGTAGTAAAGCTTGCCGTCAAAAGTTTTCCGGTCCAGACCGGCTTCCAGCACTGGGTCGAACGCGCCCCTTGCCTCCTGTACGGCCGCCCTGGAGCGTTCCACAAACAACGAAGCCTGCCTCGCAATGGGGTGATAGCTCCGTACAATGCTGAGGTATTCCTCGCGCGACAGGGTATGCTGAGGCTCTCCTGCCTGCAGTGAGAGGCAGCCTATTAACTGGAGTATCAACAGAAATCTAGCCTTTCTTCCTGCCATCGTCTGCAACCTGGGGTTTATAATAGTCCGGAGGAAAGCCGTTGATATTGCGCCAGAGCTCATACCACACGGGCACATTCCGGAGCAGGGCAATGCCCGAGGCGCCGGCGCCCATCTTCAGGCTTCTGGGCCAGGGTTTTTCTCTGGGGTCTTCACTGACCAATACTCTGAATTTGCCATTTGGACTAACGGCGTTTTCGATCGCTACTACTTTCCCGCTGAAGGTGCCGTAAGAAGCTTCCGGCCATCCGCTGAAGACTATCGCCGGAAATCCATCGAACAGGAAGCGTACCCGCTGCCCCGGAGATAAAAGCGGAAGATCAACGGGCCGGACAAACATTTCAACTGCATAATCGATTTGCTTCGGTACGATTTCGACCAACTTTTCTCCTTCCTTGACGATTTCGTTGATGCCCGCCCGCGATGCCCTTACCACCTGCCCGCTCTGCGGGGCGAGCAGGTAATACTGCCCCGCCCTGATGCTATAGTTGGCGTATTGATTGGACAGCTTCGCCAGCTCACCCTTTCCCAGGGCAATCTCGCTTTGCGCAGCGGCGATCTCACCCCTGGCTTTCAGTATTTTCTCATTATACTCCTGTTCGGCCTGGCTTAGTTCCAGAGCAACATTGGAAAGGTCTGTTCGCGTGTTCTGCAGCTTGATCTCTGCGCTTATCTTTTTAGCCAGCGTATTCTGCAATGCCTGGCTGCGCTGTTCCAGCTGCACCATGGAAGCAAGCCCGCTGTCGCGCATAATGCGCAGGCGCCGGTATTGCTCTTCCGCAATCCTGTGCTCACTGCCGGCGGCGACCAGCTCCATGCTGTCACTGACAATCTTTAGCTCCAGCTGCCTGATCTTATTGCGCAGCTGGCGAAGCTTCAGTTCCTTCGCCTGCTCGATAGCTCCTATCTGCGCTACAGCTGCGTCCGCTTTGAGACGGTAAGAGCTGATGGAAGCTGCTTTCGCATCAATCTGCTCCTCGGTCCTCCCCAGCAGGTGAGGATCCAGGTAGTTATCCTTTATCTCTGCGAGCCTGACGATTGTGTCTCCGGCCTGCACATAATCTCCTTCCTTGACATACCACTGCACGATCTTTCCGGCGATGACGGTATTGAGCTCCTGGGGGCGCTGCTCCTGCCTGAGCGTAGTCACCGCGCCGCGTGCGCGGATATTCTGGGTCCAGGGCAGAAACAGGATGACGATCAGCAGCCCGGCGATGCCGTAGAACCAGTACCTCACCTTGCTTTTTGTCTCTGCCCGGTAAACGGTTTTGAAAGACCGGAATACGGTATCCTTATTTTCCCGTTCAATGATTTGTCTGATCTCCCGCATATTGTCTTTCTATTATTGCTTCTACAGAACCCTCTTTCAGTACTATAGTCTTGTCGCACTGGCGTCCGAATTCCTGATCGTTGCTGACTACGATGACCGTGGTATCCGGGAGCTCCTGCAACAGGTAGTTCTGGATCCGCTGCCGGTACATTTCTTCCAGTCCCAGCCAGGGCTCTTCCAGCAACAGCAGCTTAGGACGGTGGACCAGTGCCCGCATCAGCAATATCTTCCGGATCACCCGGCCGGAAAGATGCTGCCCCGCAGGGTGCAGCATTGTATCATACCCTTCCCGCTGGGAATTGATAAAAGGCTTTAGTCCGACCAGCGAAGCCAGCTTTTCCATCTGCGCAATGCTGACCGTGTCATCGCCCATACAGATATTATCCCTGAGGCTGCCCTGGAATATATCCTGCAGGTGCAGCATAATGGCTGAATTAGACCGGAGGGAGCTGATATCATAACTGTTGACCGGAATTTCATTGATATACAGGCTGCCCTCAGTAATGGGGTAGACGCCGGTAAGCAGCCGGAGCAGGGTTGATTTGCCAGAAGAGTAGGAGCCCTGCAGGCAAACTTTTTCTCCGGCGCCGATTTCAAACGAGACCTGTCTGAGCACCTGCCTGCCTTCCTGATAGGAAAATGAAAGATTCCTTGCCGTTACTGAAATCCCTTCACTTGTATCCAATGGGATACTGCCTGTCTGTTCGACAGGCTTCTCCGTGAGTTTGGTGATCTTTTCCACGGAAGTGAGCACGTCATAAACTTTGTCAAGGTTAATGATCAGTTTTTCAACGGAGCTGATCACCATCAGGATTACGATTTCCGCAGCAATGAACTGTCCGATGTTCAGCTGCTGGTTCACGAGCAGAATGCTCCCAATGATGAGCATGGCCGAAGTGATGACCACCTTGAAGCCTATCAGGGTCCAGTACTGGAAAACAAGGATCCGGAAATGGGCTGTCCTGGATTTGAGGTAGCCGGCAGTATGTTCGTCAGTCCTGTTAATATGAAGCCTGTTTCCCCTAGAAAACTTAAGAGTGGTCACCACTCTTGCCAGCTCCTCCAGGTAGCCCGCTACCTTGTACTTATAGTTGCTTTCCTCGATGCTGGTCTGGATACCTTTATTGCCGGTAGCGCGGAGGATTAAGTAAAGAACCAGCAGCAGGGTCATCCCGAAAAAGATGAAAACCGGATGGTAAAAAGACAGCAGGGTCAGTCCGAATATGATCTGGATGGTGGCTGCCGGTACATCCAGCAGAAGCTTTGAGATCCCTTTCTGAAGCGAGACGGTGTCAAAGAATCGGTTGACCAGTTCCGGCAGGTAGTAACCATCTACATCCTTGAGGCTCAGGTTGGGAATGGTATGGGCATATTGAAAGGAGTAACGCACAAACAGCTGCTGCTGAATCTTCTCGATGATTTTCATCTGGTTTACCTGCAGCAGCCCGGCCACGAATACGCCCGCAATGACAAAAACGATCAGCAATATCAGGGAGGTGGAGATGGCTCCCCCAAGCACAAAGCCAATGATGGACTGGATGCCCATAGGCAGGGAAAGCTGTACCAATCCGCTGATGATGGCGTAGAAATAGATAGCTGAGATCTCCTCCTTCTCATACTTAAGCACCTCCAGCAGTTTCCCGAATATGGTAACCTTGTTTGCAGCCATAACAAATATGGTCGCAAATTAAAGTATTTATGCTTTAAATGATAGCTTTACTATTATAGAAGTGTTAAATGCTATTATAACGGCACTTCCTGTTTAAGTACCCGATGAAGTTTAACTGCGTCAGTTTGGCATGACAAACCAGCTGCTGCTGCTGTATCCGGAGGAAACACCGTTCGTGCATTTGGTATCGACATTCCATTCATACGTCAGACTGGGCTGCAGGGTCAGATTTATATAGTTGGTGGCTGTGGTATGGGCCGTCCAGGTATTGCTTCCGCTGGCGCGTATCCGTACAGTATAGCTTTGGGCAGTGCCGGCACCCGTCCAGTTCAGTCTTACAGATGTCCTGGAGATCTGGGTCTTTCCGAGATTTGTTGCTTTGCTGCAGCCGGTGGTAGTCGTCGTCGTTGTGGCATTTGCGGTTGAAAATGAGGCCTGTGCGGAATAGGGAGAGCAGTTTGCCTTTACCTGCCAGACATAGCTGGTGCCTGCCGCAAGCCCGCTCAGGGTGGCAGCGTTGCCGGTTGTGTTTATGGAGGTCCAGCTCGTAGCGGATGCGGAACGGTATTGCACCGTATATCCGGTGGCGCCAGGGGAGGCCGACCAGCTAAGAGTCGCCCCTGTTTGGCTCAGATTGCTACTGGCAAGCTGGGAGGGTGTAGCGCAGGTTGTCGTCGTCGTTGTCGTGCCGCCAGTGGTGGTAAAGCTACCATTGGCAGACCAGCCGGAACACTGTGATTTTACCTGCCAGACATAGGCAGTGCCAGCGGATAGCCCGCTAATCGTCCTGCTGGTGCCCGAAGTATTCCCCGCACTGATCCAGGTAGTTGCCGCGGCCGGGCGAAACTGAACCGAATAGCTGGCGCCCCCGGTAGCTGCCCAGCTTAAAGTTGCTGATGAAGCAGTAAGATTTGTAGCCGTAAGTCCGCCTGGTGCCGGCGTCGTTGTAGCGGTAATACAGGCTGCGTTGCTCACTGTTTGCCGGATCAGGTTGCCCGGCTGCAGTCCGAACCCATTATTGAAATTGATACCGGTGGGTTTTGTATGGCAGTAGCTCATGACGGTGCCTCCATTGAGCGGAGCGGGCCCGGTGGTACAGCCACCTTCAGGTGTATAGCAGTTATCCAGTGGACCGCTGCTCCAGGAGCAGGAGTGGGTATGCGGCGATCCAAGATTATGCCCCAGCTCGTGCGCGACTACCTGCACCGTCCAGCTATAAGTCGGAAAATTATTATAGGCTGTATGCACCTGGCTCACACCATAGCCGTAGGCTTTATTACACAGGGTGTTGATGTAGGCGACACCCCCGCCCACAGACCTTGTAGTCAGAAAATGAGCGAGGTTACCGTTGTAGCTGGTTCCGCGGTTGGTTCTGAATGCGTTTAAGATATTACCGGTACTGGTCTGGGAGACATAAGGGTCCGGCGTGGTCCATACAAATATCTGCGAGACCTGTACCGCGATGTTCTCGTTGGCATACAACGTGGCTACCTGGTTGAAAAAGCCCATAACGTAATTGGATACGTTGGTGATATTGCTGCCGAAACTCTGATACATAGCGTAGTCACATTCGAAATAGATCTTAACGACCTTGCAGCCAATTCCTTCATATAGGGTTGTGACCGCCGGTACCTGGTAGGTCACATTCGGTGTCTGACAGACGATGGTAGTCGGGGCAGTCACGAGCTGATCATTATAGACCACAAAATCAACACCTTCTTTAGTAATCACGAAATTCCCTTCATCGGTCGAAAAGAAACCGGAGATATCCCGGGGAAACAGGCTGACCGATGCCAGTTGCGTCGTGTCTCCGTTTACGATGCCCCGGTAATGCACGCTTTCCACATTGTGAATACTTCCTCCGTTTGTTCTTACATTCATATTCTCCTCAGCGATAGTGACCCTCGCCAGATTGAGCGTATAGGTGCGGTCGCCATAAGGTATGGTCAGATTCAGCAGCTCGGGACGTGTCCGCAGAATGGAGTTCAGCTGGTTGACGTTAGCGCGGAGGTTATACCGCTTGTTGCGCTGAAAATCAGAAGGTGCGGATTCAAGTATTTCGGATCGGACAGGATTTTTACCCCGCGCGGTTTCCTGGTACCAGCGGCCAACATAAGCCGGCTTCCCCTGTCCGGATACAAGATTTGAAACAGATAAAAGCACAATAATCAGGAGCAATCGGTTTTTCATGGTAACCAGGTTAAGATTCAACATTTTATACCGGACTTTGGCTGCCCGCAACAGGGATAGGACATCATTAGCCGTCTGAGCAGTGGAGCATTAAAAATATGCCATCGTATCGCCAGGACAGCAGCTGGAAAACCGGGGGCGGCGGGCGGGCAAATCTTAGCGACGCACTGTATTAAACAAAAAACCACCTCCGGAGAAGTGGTTTTTTGCCTGACATATGTTGTAAATGACCGTCTTACTTCCTGATCACCTTCACGGTCTCGACACCGGTCTTTGTCCGGGCACGGATCAGGTAGACACCGGCCGGTACCTCCATGCCGGAATTGTTGCGTCCGTTCCATACAAACTTCCGGTCACCACCAGGCTTATGGCTTAGAATGATCCTGCCTGATATATCCAGGATGATCAGCTCTTCCACATCCACACTGAACTCAATAGTCAGCTCTGCAGTGAATGGATTGGGATAGCATTTGAGTGTGGCCTTCGCCTTATCAGGATCATCAACATCCAGTCCGCCGCCGCCGCTGCCGGGCCCGTTTTCGTTCACGCTGGAGGTGATCGTGTCCCCGGTCTCAACGGCAAGAAATGCCGTATACGCACAGAGCACCCGGTTGCTGATGCTGGAGTCGATGATTTCTGTTGTGTACATCCCCAGGGCATTCTGACCTTTAAGGTCTTCAATATACAGGTGATTCCAGGCCTGCCGGCTGTGGACTGAGGCAGTGTTTACCGAAGAAAGAGGCAGCTGCGCCGTCACCATGCCATTGCCGGTCATCACCATTACGTCAACATTGCCCGTGCCGACGGTGCCGATATACCTGCCTGTTTCGACATAGGGTGCCGAGGTACAAAACCTGTTAAACTGGGTCACATCATAAATGGAATGCTGAAAGCCGCCGGACAGCGGAATGCTGATATCGAAAGAGCTTAGATTGGTGCCCATATGCTGATAGGTCTTGCGGAGGATGTTTTTGACATCCAGTTTGTAGTAGGTGAATGGATAACTGTATACGGTGCCGGTATACTTGTAGCTATTACCGCCGGATGCCAGCGCCAGCTTACTGAAGAACAGCTCATTGCCCACGAATGTAGTGCCGTTGCTCCAGTTGTTTTTATAACTGGTGTTGAGGAGGTGCACTTTGTTGCTGAAACCACCCAGGAAAGCATTGATACGGTTGAAAGATGAATCTGCCTTAGCCTGTGTGTTCATGCTGGTACTGTTGGAGAACATGATCACCTGTGCGTCATTGCCAGGCTTTGTTTTGCAAAACGCAAGAGCTGTTTTTATCAGCTCTTCATAGACCTGGATGCTGTTGCTGTTGATCGCGTTCGGCAGGGAATTCATCGCACTGCTAATATTTGCAGCGTCAGCCGCAGACCAGCCTGCGGAGGTTTGCTGTATGGTGTTCGTTACATCCGTATAGAAAATATTGAAGGAGTCAGTGCTGTTGCAGTTGTTCCTCAGGAAAGATTGAACATATTTTCGTACCTGCTGAAACGTAAAAATATCATAATTCAAACTGGTGTTTTGATGATCCAGGATAAAAACGATGTGTTTAGGACTGGTAGTTCCTAACACGGTTGCCGGATCCACCACCAGTTGATAGATGCCTTCGTTGACCCCGGTAGCGTATGTGTTGAGCATGACACCGCCCGAAAGGTTGGTCTGGTAATTAAGTGTCAGATCGTTTTCATACGCCAGGTAAGGAATCTGGAGGGTTTCTTCGTTGGTGGTCGTAGAGATAATGTAATTACTGTAGGGCTGTTCGGACAGGGAAGGTTGAGCATATTTATTGTCATACTTCACCCGCACCGTTACCGGTGGCTTCACCAGGGATGCATTGAGAATCTCTGTAGGCAGGGGCACGTTCACTTTGTTTTGCAGCCAGGTAAAGGGAACTGAATAGACAATTTTTACTTTTCTCGGATAGGACGTGGTCAGCGGGAATACGTTGAGCTGGTACTGATTCTCTCCCGTTTTGAGCAGAAGTGAAGGATCCCGTTTCCGCATGACGATCCCCTCATAGATCTGTATCGCCCTTCCCCGCTCTACGATATCCGCCTGTATGATTGTAGTGCTGTCCAGCCAAAGCCAGGAATTGTGAACAAAACTGTTCGCCGGCAGCTCAAAATCGAGCACCGCCTCCAGCGAGTCTGTCGGAAAATAGTTGTTCTGACAATGAATCTTGAACGTAAATTCCACTTGCGCGTACACCCCTTTGGGCGTGATCACTACCTCAGGACTTGTAATAAAGCCCTGGGTTTGCTGCTGCCAGGTAAAGTCAGGATTGTTGATGCGTAAACTGGTTTGCGCCAAAACGCCGGTACAGGCGAGGATCGCCAGGAGGACAAACAGGGATTTTTTCATAAGAGCGGTTTTTGTGATATAAATGTAACGGCTATTTGTATTAGCGGCAATTATCTATGTCATGGCAGTATCATATTATCAGTATCAAGTATCAAGTATCAAGTAGCAACTAGCAGGTAGCAACTAGCAGGTAGCAGGTAGCAGGTAGGGTGATGCAGCGTTATGTGTTTTCGTATTCCGGGAATGAGGATGCTGTGAGGTATATTCTGTCGCAATCGGGTTTCGGGATTGTCGCTTCTGCACCCTTTGGGGTATCCTCGTCTGGTGTATGTTTGCATTATCAATTCATCGAAAAAAACAAAAACAATGGAAACAGCAAATGCAACCGCGATTACAGTAGCAACCACCGTCAACGCACCGATCGAAAAGGTATGGGAATGTTGGGGTCAGCCGGAACATATCACGAAATGGTGTCAGGCCAGTGACGACTGGCACGCGCCCTATGCTGACAACGATCTGAGAACCGGCGGATCATTCAAGACCACCATGGCAGCCAAGGACGGCAGCTTCAGCTTCGATTTCGGCGGTGTATATGATGAGGTAAGGGAGAACGAGCTTATCAGCTATACCATGAGTGACGGACGTAGTGTCAGAATCGTATTTACACAAGGCGAGGATGGCGTGCATATTGCCGAGACATTCGATCCTGAGAGCACGAACCCGCGGGAAATGCAGCAGGCAGGCTGGCAGGCGATCCTCGATAATTTCAGGAAGTATGCGGAAGCTAATGCCTGATCGGTGTATTACCATTTATAAAGAACGCCGCTTCACCTGAAGCGGCGTTCTTTATATAGCGGCAGGTTCATTAGAGCGGGGGATTGCACGCTATTGAATCTCTATCTTTCTGCTTACCTCGCCAGCACGGCTGGTTATGCGTAGCAGGAATCCCTTTTGACAGGTGTGAAACGTTGATAGTCTCTGTAAAGGGTACGGCTGCAAAGTAGTTTGCAGCGGCATGCACTATCCGACCCATAACATCCGTCAGCGAGCAAGCGTTTATCCCGCCACGTACCTTCCGCTCACGATAGGGGGCAACCTCATTTTTACGTTTTTGTTTCGTAACAGGCGCTCTGAACAGCGTTGGGTTACATCAATGTGGCCTTAACTTTACTTTCTTCAAACTGATCATAATGCACATAGCCATTCTTTCCGCCAGCGTCCGCCGCGGACGCAACAGCCACAGGGTAGCTCTTTATTTCCAGCGGTATATCACCGGGCAGGGGCTCGCGACCGCAGAGATCGTTGACCTGCTTGGCTACGGCTTTCCGGTGTTCGATGAAAGGCTGCAGTACACGCCCGACCCTGCAGCTAACGTAATAGATTTCCAGCAGCGGATAGCCGGCGCGGATGGCGTGATCGTCGTGACACCCGAGTATAATGGCGGCTACCCGGCCAGTCTAAAGAATGTAATTGACCTTCTGTATAAAGAATGGGTGCGCAAGCCGATCGCGCTGGTCACTGTCTCCGCAGGACCATTCGGTGGTGCACAGGTTACCACATCGCTGCTGTTTACGCTCTGGAAGATCGGGGCATGGATGGTACCGGCAATGTTTCCGGTGCCTAAAGTGGAGGAAAATTATGATGAAGAAGGCAATGCAGCCGATAAGCCGGCCACTGATAAAAGGGCGCAGCGGTTCGTCGGTGAGCTGATGTGGTGCATGGAGGCTAAAAAGCGTATGGAAGACGCGTAGCCTGTTTTTCTTTAGCTGCGCCGATGGCATTATTTATGAAGGAGTTAAGACAGCAATAGAGAACTATATATGCTGCACCCCTGAAGATTGCCCGATCATCGGTAACTTTAATGGCAGTGCCTGTCGGCGGCACGTTTTCCCGGCCCTTTCTCTCGATTGTTCAACGCAAAAAAAGTATCCGCCATGAGAAAACTATTTACATGCCTTTTCGTCATTTTCAGCTTTCTGCACCTCTCCCTGGAGGCCAGGGATGACAGGGCAAAATCAGCATCCAAAAAGAAGCAGCCCAGGAAGACGGTCCGGATAGAGGAAAAAAGCCAGCAGGTATCCCCCGCGGGTAAAGACTGCGATCCTGGCCACGAACGCCAACCTTGTCAAGCTTGCGGCAAAGCAGGTGAAAGTCTCCAACAACAGGGGCAGGGCCAATGCGGTGCTGCCTTATCATTCCCACCTTGTTGATACATCCATGATCCTGCACCTTGATGTACAGTACCAGAATGCAAAAGAATTCTATACTGACAAAACACCGTCCAGGAAATACATCATTACCATCCAGGGCGACCAGGCAAATTTCGCCGTGCGCTATACTTCGCACGACAAAAAGTTTACTGTCCGGTACAGCTATCCCGACTACGAGCTGAAAAGGAAGCCTACAAAAGCGGAGATGGAACAGGAGATCATGAATGCACTGGCTGCGGTAAACCGGAAAGGAAGACAGCAGAAGCTTAAGCTGGAGAACTACTAGATAATATGCTGATGTGCTGAGACAGTCTGTAAAAGTACAGATATGTGTCAGTAGCAGTGGCTTGGCTTATCATTTCTGTTCATGCAGCACCAGCATTTTACCTGTTCTCTTCCTGTCCCGCTGTTCCTTCTGTACGATCTGCCGTGTTGTTTTCCGCCCGCCTGAGCTTTTCTTTTTCTTTCCCCACCATATGATAAAGCCGCTGGCGGGAAGGGTTGCGCAGATGAAACTGGCAAAAAACGCAAGCAGCTTGCCGGGCAAACCAAGCACCGCGCCGACATGGATATCATAATTCATCCTGCGCAGCCTGTCCGCAAAGCCGGATTTTTCAAATGGCTTTGCATAGATTCCGGTGGCTGGTAACAACTCTAGGGTGTATTGGTCGTAACAGGTGAACTGCCTTTTGTAGTAAGTGCCTTCCATGCTGTTTTCATTTACGGCAATAATGTCGGTCTGCGACATCGGCAGTTGAAACTGCAGGGAGCCCATTTCATTGCCGCCTGCCGGACGAAGCTTCCGCCAGAGCCGGTCAATTGGCGGGCTGGTATCCACCCTGCCGGCGATTTGCAGGGTGTCCGATACCGGACTGTCTTTCCCGGGCAATGGTTTGCCACCGGAGGTGATCCAGTAAGAGGATCTGCTGAACCATTCAAAACCCCATACCAGTCCTGTGAGTGCCAGGATCAGCGCAATGGATAGCACGTAAAAACCCAGGACATTATGAAGGTCATAGTTAAGCCTTTTGAAGCGCGCGCCCCATTTGATCCGGAAACTCTTGTCAACATTAGCCTTCTTCAGGTTCTTCGGCAGCCACATGATAAATCCGGTAATGAGGAGTACCACGAAAACGAGCACTGCACCGGCCACCACCGGCTGACCGATCTCTTTTGGCAGCCAGAGGTAGAAATGCCCCGCCAGGATGATGCGGAAGAAATCCTGCTCCAGTATTTTCTCTTTTAGTACAGCACCTGTGTAGGGGTCCAGATAGATCATGGTATACCCATTTTCTTTCGACTGGTAGGCGGCAATGGCTGCTTTGTTACGGCTGCCGTAGTGTATGCTTTTTATTTTATGCTCACCTGTGT
>Ga0196964_10000213_pt1 | contig 42747 bp, 88 predicted proteins | sample S1_10metaG_FD_148615 | JGI IMG/M metagenome (GOLD analysis project Ga0196964, IMG submission 148615) | Soil microbial communities from Anza Borrego desert, Southern California, United States - S1_10 | ecosystem: Environmental > Terrestrial > Soil > Desert | place: USA: California | collected...
CATCAAGGCCACTGGCAGCACTGCCGGGGTTGGTTGCGTGTCTGAGTTGACCCGATGAACCAGCTCGGCGCACCTCAGAGCATAGCCGTCGAGCAGGATTGGCTCGCTACTGCCTACGCACAGACCGATGCGGCCTGCGGTATCGTGGAAGACGACATTACCGAGCTGTGGCGCTACGAGGGCGACAACCTGGTATGCGAGCGCACCCAGGACGTTGAGCCTTACCTGGAGGCCAACAAGGCGGCGTACAACGAGGTTTCGAGCTGGCGTCCGTTCGCAGGGGTCGATAGTCGCATCGTGGCCGACATCCCAAACGTCATCATCGAGAAATGGATTCGCGAGGAGCGATTCAATATTTTCGATGAGACTCAGCCTGACTATCAAAAGAACCTGCGGCGGCTGTTGAACTCCAACGAGTACCGATTCCTGCGCGTGACGCCGGGCAGGATCTGATGTGGCAATCATCTCAGGATACGCCAGCCTTCAGACCGCGATCACGGATCACCTGAAGCGCTCGAATCTCACGACTTTTGTCCCGAACTTTATCCAGAGCTGGGAAGACAGCTTCCTGCGAGATCCGAAGAACTTCGGCCGCTGGATGGAGGCTGCGCTTTCCAGCGCGATCGCAAGCTCTGTCATAGCCGTACCCGCAGACTATCTCGGCCTGAAAGTCGCCTATGTGAACGGCCAGCGCCGGCCGGCGCTTGAGCGCAAGTCTCTCACGCAGATGTACGGCCGGTACCCGAGAGGCGTCGCCGACACCGGCACGCCGGTTTGGATCTCGCGCGACACAACGAACTTCGTATTCGGTCCGCTCCCGGACAGTGCCTACACCATCAAGGGCACGTACTGGGCTAAGCCGACGCTGTTGCGAAACTTCGCGGCAGACGCTGCTGCCCACTGGATAATCGTCAACGCCTCGGACCTGGCGTTGTACGGTTCGCTCCTTTCCGCCGAGCCATTCAACAAGAACGATGTGCGCATCCCGGTGTGGCAGGCGATGTACGACCGCGCGCTTGAGAGTTACCGCCAGCTGCACAAGGAAGAGGACGATTCTGGGAGCCCATTCCAGGAAGTACTCGCATGAGCCGGCGTTCGGATGGCATCGTCAAGTACGGTAAGTGGCTTCCGGATTTGCCGGTGCTCGACAATCCCGGTCTCACCGAGGCTCTCAACGTGCTGCCGATCTCTGGGAGCTACGGTCCATTCCGGCCGCTCTCGACTCAGGCTGGCGCTTTGGCATCGCGGCCCTATGGGGCAATCTCCGTACTCGACAGCAGTGGGAATGCGTTCCTATATGCCGGTACCGCGACGGATCTGTACGCGCGCACCGGTGCGACGTGGGCTGATCGCTCAACCGCAGTCGCATACACGACAAGCACCCTGGATTACTGGCGCTTTGCTCAGTTCGATTCGCTGGTCATCGCGACGAACTACGCGGATTTGCCGCAGTCGCTGACCATCGGCGCCGCCGCCAACTTCGCAAACCTTGCCACCACTGGCACAGCGCCGCGGGCCCGCCACATCGGCGTGATTGGTCGCTTTGTAGTGCTCGGAAACACCAATGAGGCAGTCAATGGGATCGTTCCGCACCGGCTGCAGTGGCCAAAGATCAGCGATCCCACCAACTGGCCGACTCCCAACACGGCGGACGCACTGACAAATCAGGCCGGCGAGCAGTTCATGCAAGCTTCTTTCGGGCCCGTGCAGGCGATAGAGGGTGAAGGGCAGTTCGGGATCGTGTTCCAGCGCTCTGGCATCTCACGCATGAGCTACATAGGCGGGGATCGAGTCTTTCAGTTCGACGACATCGACGTGAGCCGCGGTCTGCTGTGCCCGAATGCAGTTGCGACGGTCGCAAAGCGCAGGTTCTTCCCGTCCAGCGAGGGCTTTTTCGTCACCGACGGCGTGAACGTCGAAAATATCGGCGATCAGCAGGTGGACAAATGGTTCCTCGACAATCTCGACAGCTCCTACCCAGAGCGCGTCTATCAGGGGGTCGATCGAGCCAATAAAGTCATCTGGTGGGCGTTCCCGGGGCCCGGAAACACGGGCGGCCGGCCAAACATGCTGCTGCACTACAACTACTTGGAGCAGCGCTGGACGCATTCTGATCAGCAACTAGAGCTGTTAATCCCAGGGCTGACCATCGCCACGTCTTTGGATGACATCGACGCCCTGTTCGCGTCCCTCGACCTGGTGACACCGCCTTTGGATTCGCCGTTCTGGTCTGGCGGTGCCGCGGCGCTGTTCGGGTTCTCGAGCGACTTCAAGGTTGGCACGTTCGCCGGCACGCCAGGTACTGCGCGCATCGATGGCCAGGAAGTGGAGCTGCATCCGGGCCTGTACACCTACGTCGGCGGCATCAAGCCGCTGGTCACTGGGACTTCGGTCTCGGTCACGGTCGCGCTCGGACAGCGCAACGTCATCGACGAAGCTGCCACGTACACCTCCGCCGTGTCGCGCACCGCAACCACCGGCTATTGCGACTTCGACAACGAGGCGCGCTACAACCGCACGCGTATGCAGATCTCGGGCGAGTTCACCGAGGCCATCGGCGTGCAGTTCATCGAGCAGGAGGCCGGCACATGACCCTACCGGTCCAGCAAAAGCGCGATCTGCCGGTCAACATCCATCTGTGGAACCTGACGGATGCCATCAACCTGCTGCAGGACGGCAGATCCAACGCCGTGGGAACGGTGACGCTTACAGCGAACACGACAACCACTGTCGTGACTGACAATAAGTTCGAAAGCTCTATGGTGGTGCTGCTCTCGCCGCTCACTGCCAACGCGGCGGCTGCAATCGCGACAACGTATGTGAGCGCTCGGACCAAGGGCAGTTTCACGCTGACGCACGCCAATAACGCACAGGTAGACCGGAGCTTCGCATATGTACGGCTCGGCTGAACTGCAAGAGCGTGCGTTCGTGGTCCCCGGCGATCAGATAGACGAAGCCTGGCCGATCATCGAGGGGATTTGCTCGCGCGTCTCGGAAAGATCATGGAGTCTTGAGGACCTGTATTCAGACCTGTCTGAGGGCAGAGCTCAGGCATGGGGGATTCGCACACAGGATGAGGTGCGTTGCATTCTAGTGACTAGAGTAGAAAATACCTTCTCTAGACGCTACGGCGTACTTTGGATCGCAGCGGGCAGTGGTATTATCGACGGGATGCGGCTTTTTAGGGAGTACATAGAGCCGTGGTTCTTCGAAGATCAAGAATGCGAATGGATTGAGATTCAGGGCCGGCGCGGCTGGGCGCGCTTGCTCCAAGACTATAACGAGTCAGCCGTGGTTCTTAAGAAGCACAGGCCGACCAGGGCGCACTGAAATGTTTTCGCAACTCAAGAAGAACGCGAGAGACTTTGAGCAATCTGGGAGCGCTCCAATTCCAGGCCTCACTGCAGCCAGGGGAATGGGCGCTGATATCCCTGGATTCAGTCCGATGGGCTTCGGGCCACAGCAGGCACAGCCGTTCATGCCGGGCGGCATCGGCGATATGTCCAGCCTGACAAATCGCATCTACGGACAGCAGCCGGCGCCCATGGTCCCGCAGGGGCTTATGGAGCTTCTTGCGAGCAACCCGAACGTCTCCAGATTCTTGGGGAGGGGCGTGTAATGGGCGGCTCATCTGGATCATCTAGAACCACCTCTACCACCGAGCCGCCTGCTTTCATCCAGCCGTTCCTGCAGTACGGCGCTGGCCAAGCACGCGGTCTTTACGAGACTGGCGGACCGCAGCAATTCCCCGGCTCGACGGTTGTGCCGTTCTCACAGCCGACTGAAGAAGCGCTGGCGCTGACCCGCGAGCGGGCGCTGAATGGCTCACAAGTCGGCAATGCAGCCCAGGGCTACGTGACCAACACCCTGAACTCGGCACCTAGCTCGAGTTTCGGGAACGCGTCAAACCCGTTTGCATCTGCTCCCGGCAGTGCCACGGGGCCGCGCGAGTTCGCCGGCGCCACCAATCCGTATCTCGACGCGACGTTCAACCGCGCTGCCGATCAGGTGCAGAACCGCTTGCAATCGAGCTTCGCGAGCGCGGGCAGGAACACAGGCGCCGCACGCGCCCCGGCTGCGCTCGAGCTCAATGACTTGGCCAACCAGGTCTATGGCGGCGCGTACGAGTCAGACCGTAACCGCTCGCTCCAAGAGCTTGGCCAACTTCGGCAGATCGGCTCCACTGAGCAGCAACAGCGCGTGGGGATCGGTGCGCAGGGCTTCGAGAACGCGCAGAACCGCTCGCTGGACGATATCCAGCAACAGCGGCAATTGCAGTTCGGTGCCGCCGGCCTCGCGCCTCAGCTTGCGAACCAGGACTACGCAGACCTTGCCGCGCTCGAGGGCGTTGGCGGTCGTATCGAAGATCTGCAGGGCCAGTATCTGGACGATGAGATCGCGCGCTTCGACTTTCAGCAGAACTCGCCGCAGATCAATCTCGACCGGTATCTGCAGCGCATTACCGGTACGTTCCCAGGGCAGGTGACGACGCAGAACACGCCGACTAATAGGAATCGAGGCGCCGGCGCGCTGGGTGGCGCGGCGACGGGCGCAAGCCTGGGCGCTTCCTTCGGGCCATATGGCGCTCTGCTGGGTGGCTTGGGCGGTGGCTTACTCGGAGCATTCGGCTAATGCCCTTCAGTGACTTCTTTCTGAAACAGAAGCTCCTAGCGCAGGGCGTCAACCCGGTATCTGGCGCTGGTGGACCCTCTACGCCCGGAGGCGCGCCTGCGAATCCCGGGTTGTTTCAGGGCCTGCTCGGTGCCGCATTCCCGGTCAGCGACGCAAGCGGCCTCACCACGCCAGAACAGCAGCGAGCAGCACAACAACAGGGCCTTTTGGGCTTCGGCACAAGCCTGCTGGCGAACTCTGGTCCGCAGCCAGGGCCAAGGCAGGGCTTCGGCTCGCTCGTCGGTCAGGCGCTGCAGGCGGGGCAGGGCGCGGCCACGGGCGGCATCAACCAGCAGATACAGCAGATGCTGCTCAGCGCAAAGATCAACGAGGCGAAGAACGGCGCACAGGGTCAAGATCCTGCGCTCGTGGCAGAGTACAAGTTTGCCAAAGAGAATGGCTACACCGGCAGCTTCCAGGAATACGCAGCGACGAAGCAAAACCAGGGACAGGGCGGGATTGGCAACTTCAATCCCGGTGACTACACGCCGGAATCATTGCAGGCTTACCTGACCTCGCGCACGCCGCAGAATCAGCTCGGCGACCCATCGTTGCTCAAGCGCTACTCGGCGCCGGTCACGGCTATCCGCAACGTGGAGAACGTGCCCACGGCGATCAATGTAGATCGCACGGGTGGCGGGATCACGCAGACGCCGCTTAGCACTCTGCCGGCAACAGCGAATGCAGCGCGGACCGTGAAAGCGGCAGAGGCAGAGGGGGCGGCGACTGGCGGCGCCACTGGAGATGCGCGGGGGGCAATCCTAAAGAGGGGCATCGCTGGCGCCCAGGTGCAGGACTTGCTGAGCATTGCAGAACCGCTCATTGAATTATCGACCGGCAGCGGGGCGGGTGCGGCGACAGACTCGTTTCTTTCATTTTTCGGATTCGCGCCTGACGGTGCTTTAGCGGCAGCGCAGCTCAAACCGCTCGAGGCCGCATTAATCTCGGCTCAGCCGCGCCTTGAAGGTCCGCAGGGCGTGCTCGACTTGAAGCTATACAAGGAGGCAGCCGCCAACATCGGCGACCCTTCGGTGCCTGCGGCAGCGAAGAAAGCGGCTCTGCAGACCATACGACAGATCCAGCAGAAGGCCCAGCAGGCAGCCGGCCAGCAGCAGGGCCCGCCATCACTTTCCGGTGCGACGCCGACCAATCGCCCGCCACTCTCCTCATTCAGGCGGTGACGCATGCCATTCGACGTACAAGGGGCACGCGCCGCGGGATACTCAGACGCTGAGATCGCTGACGAGCTCGCGAGAGACACGAATTTCGACACCGCGGGCGCACGATCTGCCGGTTACACCGACTCTGAGATCATCGCCGAGCTCCAGCCTGCTCGCCCAAGCGCCACGGCAACAGATCGTGTGCAGGCCATCGCCTCCGGCGCTAGCTCTGGCGTCGCCAGCACGCTTGGCTTGCCGATAGACACGGCACTCAATGCGCTCGACGTCGGGAAAGCGGCAATCGGCCTTGGCTATCTAGGTGCGGACAAGGTCAACCGAGCATTCGGCGGTGAGGGGGTGGTTGCGCCGCCGTTTGTAAACCGCACACGCCGAGATAACGTGCTCGGCAGCTCCGAGAACATCAAGAAGGGACTCAATGCCGTGGGAGTGGACACGGCCCCCGTCCGGCCTGATGATCGCACATCGCGTTACCTGAGCACCGCGGCCGCGCTTGGCTCCGGCATTGTCACTGGCGGCATCTACAACAAACTCGGCATACCTTCTGGCATCACTCCACGCCCTGGCACGCCGCCTGGCTCGCTACCTCCAGGATCCTCACCGCCGGCTCCGCCTCCTGGAAGCCCTGGCGGCACTCCTCTGCCTGCTCCTGTCGGGCTAAACGCTACTGAGAAGGCCACGCTAGCGGCCGGCGAGCGACTCGGGCTCAAAGTTACTCCGGGCGTGCGCGCTGGCAGTCCGACCTTGCGCCGAGTGGAGGCGAGGCTCGAGAGTCAGCCGGCAACCGCTGGACCGTTCGATGCCATCAAGGCGAATAACGCCCGCGTAATCCAGCAGCAATTTCTGCGCTCTATCGGCGAATCGGGCGATGAAGTATCTAGTACCGCACTTGCCAACGCCGCAAGCAGAATCGGCAAGGTTTTCGATGAGGCAGCCGCCAACAACAAGGTTGCCTACGATCCCCAGCTTGAAGCCCAGCTTGCGCAGATCGGATCACGGGCAGCTGCAGAGCTAACCGAGGCAGAAGCTCCGCTGATCGGCAAGCAGCTGAACGAGATCGTCACAAAGGCAGCGCAAGCCGGTGGGAACATTGAAGGGCCTGCGTTCCAGTCGATCTATTCCACCCTCGGCAGGCTCTCCAAGAACGGCTCCGGTGGAGTGAAAGATCTGGCCGGCGATGTGCGCGACGCATTGCATGAGGCGCTGATCCGTTCAGCTGGCCCCAAGGCTGCCGGGACACTTCGTGAAGCCCGCGACCAGTACCGCGTTCTGCTCACAGCGGAAAAGAGCGGCGCTATAGATCCTGGGAGCGGCACTCTGCGAGCCGGCCAACTTGCTGGCGCATTTGCGCGAAGCGATAAAGGCGGCTATCTGCGCGGATACAACGACACCGGACTTTATGACGCGCTGCGTTTCGCCAACACGCGTACCTTTGGGCCAATCGTTGGCGACAGCGGCACTGCTACCCGACTCGGCGGGTTCCCGGACAGCTTATACAGAGGCACATTGAATGCAGCCGGCAACCTGGCAACACGGGGCTATATCGCTGCCGGCAATACAGCCCCTGGCGGAGCAGTATTAAATACTGGCGTTAGAGCCGGTACGGCTACTGATCAGATAGTGCGGGAGATGCTGAGAATTCCAGGCTACAATCCCACTCCATCGATCATCGGCCTAGATGCCGCTGAGGATGAGTTCCGACGAGGCCTATACCAATAATAACAGGGCCCAATTAGATGACCGTCCGCGACTATTCGACGACTCCGGGAAGCAACAACGCAGCACCGCCCAACGGCTGGCCAGAAGGCCAAGCGCCTAGCACGGTGAACGATTGCGCTCGCCAGATGATGGCCGAGGTACGGGAAAGCTTCGAAGAGCAGCCGTACATGGACTTCGGCGATGATCCCACGCGCGTCGATAACGACACGTTCACGGTGGCCGGTGATCTGACCGCTCGGTATCCCGTCGGCGCCCGCGTCAAGTTGGTGGGCGCCACGACCGGTACAGGCCGCATCACGGTTTCAAGTCATGCTGCGGGTACCACCACCATCGATGTGGTAATGGACAGTGGCAACGTGCCGCTCACGCTCACGCGCGTTGCGGTGTATTCGTTCCACCTTGATTTGGATGCAAATCCCTCGGGGACTATCGGCCTGTCTGCCGTCAACGGTACTGCCTCGACCTTTCTGCGATCTGACAGTGCCCCCGCGCTCTCTCAGGCGATTGTGCCGACGTGGACCGCGTCCCATACCTTCTCAAAGGCGTACTCATCCGGTACGCCGTTGAGTAACGCTGTGGTTCTTTCATCGTCTATACCGATGATGGCATGGAACGATTCTGATGCCGCGGCAGACAATCGGCTATGGGAGATGTTCGCTAACTCGCTGCAATTTCAGTTGCGCGCCATCACTGACGATGTAATTACTGCATCTAACCCTGCCTTTATAGGCGTTCGAAGTGGCGCGACCATCTCGTCTTTCACTTTTCCAACCGATGCCTCTGGAGGTATTGGCGGAGTGTTCAGGGTAGGAACTGCGAACACTGCCAGTGGTTTGAACAATGTGCTTGGCCAGATCAGGACTACAGCTGCTCAGTCAGCTCTTGGAGTTAGAACTACAACTTCAGGCAATTCACCGCTGTATGTTCACAACGAAGCGACCAGCGGCGACAACTCCCTGGTCACATTCCTTACCGACGCGGCAAGCACGAGAGGCAGTATTGATTTCGACCGAGCCGGTACGGCGGTGCGCTACAACACAACCTCAGATCGAACTCTCAAGATGAACATTGTAGACGCACAGAGCGCGATCCAAGTGCTGCAGCAAATCCGAGTGCGTGCATTCAACTGGCGAGAAACAAGTGCGCGCGTCAATTTCGGATTTGTCGCACAAGAGATTAACGAAATACTGCCGGCCGCAGTTAGCCCGGGCGATGGAAATCGCAGTTGGGCTATGGATTATTCCAAGCTTGTGCCGATATTGACGAAGGCTCTACAAGAGACGATCGCGCGCTGCGCATCTCTGGAGGAGCGGATTTCCGCGCTAAAAGCTTAAATGCCGTCGGATGAACTCAATACCGGTGCCGTCCTCTGGCGCGATGTGCGCATCGATATCCAGGACCACGAGCTCGGCCCCGCTTTGCATGGCGTAGTCAATGGCCGGCTGCGTACCGACTCTCTCGTCGTTGCGCGCGATGCGGATCATGGTGGGAACGCGCTGAGGCAGGAGGCTGTAAGTTGCGTCGCGTGGCACATCGGCGAACTCGGTCAATTGGTACAGGTCGATCAGCGCGGCATTGCCAATGATACCCAGCACCGGTGCGCCAACGTTGCAGGCCAGGATCGCGTACGCGCCGCGGCTGGTGCCAGCCAGGAACACAGATCGGCCGTCGATGACGGCATCCAAGCGCTGACAAAAGCGCTCCAGCCATTCTCGACGTCCCGCCTTGATCTCGAGCGCCCAGCCCTCCAGTCCCGAGGCCTCGCACATCGGCGTATCTGCACCGTGGCAAGGCGCGTCGATTGCCTCGACCACGAAGCCTGTTTCCTTATACGCCTCAATCACATCAGAACAGCAGGTGTCACCGGCAGCCAGCGTATCTGCGGCGCTTGTGCCCACGTAAATCACAGTGATCGGTGCCGCGGCGGGGGGCGCTTGCGGGGTGGCGACCGGCTGTGGAGCCGCCTGCGCGACGGGGGCTCCAGACTGATTCATCTGGCCGCTACCACCGCCGCAGGCGCTGAGCATCAGGGCGAGTGCTGCAATTGTCGTTTTCATGGGGTCGGGAGTCTGCCATCGAGGTGTGAGCCCGCCAATAGTAATTTCGGCCAATGCCCGAGATTGACCGGTAAACAGCCATGACCACCCCCGAAGACCGCCGCCGCGAGGCTCCCGATGGACCGGAGGAAGAGATGCGAATGGACGTGCACTTAGACCGGCTCCACATACCGCCATCGACCAAGTGGGCGGTAGGCGTGCTGCTCATCGGTATTGCCGGGCTGGTCTCCTGGAACCTGCTGACGACGCTGGCGATACGCGAATCCCAGGCTGACGACAAACGTGAGATCTACATCGAGATCGGCAAGCTCCAGGCCACGGATCTGGTCACGGATGTACGATTGCGGTCGCTCGAATCCCGAGCGGACAGGGAACAAAAATGAACGTCGTACCTGAGCAGACAAAGGTGGAGCAGGGCGGTACTTATGCAGCCGGGGGCAAAGCAGAGATTCATGATCGCGCTGGTCTGTTCGCCGGAATCATTGGATTCGGCGTCGCCATGCTCTCGCTTGGCATTTCCTGGTGGGCGATCGACAAATCCAAGGCAGCAGAGACTCAGCTGCTGCTGCTGCGCGAAGACATTAGACAGCTGACCATCGACCAGGCCAAGGAGAAGTAATGCCAGACCAGCAACGCATCGTGATCATCACCCGCGCCACTGCCATGGTGCGCACCGTCGGCACCTGGATCGCCTCCATGTGGCAGCGGGTCACGGGGCGGGCATGACTGAGCGGGGTGAGTGGCCATGAAACAGCTCTACGAGTTTCTCCGCTGTCACGGCACGAAAGTGCTAGGGATCGCAACCGGCATCATCTCGGCAGTAGCCGCAGTCCCCGGTGTGATCCCGGAAAGCCAGCTCAAGTACTGGATGGCGGTGATGGGGGTGCTTGTGTACCTACGCGGCCAATTCAGCCCTGTGCAGCCGCAGGTGAAGCAGTGAAGCGTTTCGCATTGGAGTTGCCCGTAATGCGCCGCCGGCTGCGTGCCGCTCACGGCCGGGAGCTCAGCAACGGCCGCGTGCGCAAGCGCTCGCCATTCGCGGGCTGCGCGCCTAGCGAGCACTGCGGGCTGTGCGAATCTCAGCGGATGGATGCCAGGCAGACGCGCCGCCGCGAGCGATACGAGGGCCGGGATGCAGCAAGGGTGGCCGAATGAGACTGAGCGCGCTGCAGGCGTGGGTCAACGAGGCGCTGGAGAGGCCCTAGAAATCAACAGAAATCGACTGACCAAGCTGCTCCCGAAGCAGGCATCGCTTGCAGATTATCTCACGGTGCTGCGCGCGCAACTGCTGCAGCTCCCGCAGCGCTGCGGCAGTATCGCTCTGTCCATCGAAAATCCATCTGCCGTCGTGGATCTTTATCAGCTCCGCCAGCCGCTCATCTGTAATGCTCATTCCGTCACCTGCGGCGGGAGGGAAGTCTGGACTTCCTCAACGCCAAGGTAGGCGAACATCTCCCGAGGCGGGATGAATCGATAGGTCTTGCCATCTACGGTGAAATGCCCTGGCGGAGCACGATTGAGCATCTCGACAGTCTTCTCATGTGAGCGCTGGAGTGATACCACGGCGGTGAAGGCCAGCAGCACGAATCGGTCGACGTCACTCAGCCCCTGGGCATCCGCCGCTGTCATCGCGGCATTGATCGTGTTGGAGTCATAGCGCGACTCCTCAATGATCTTGCGCATGTCGGCGACGCTAATCGGCGCTTTTGAATCGTCGAATCTCAGGCCGACGGCCGGCATTTCATTGTCCCATTGTTTCATGATTCATTCCTGCGTCGGGAGGGAGGAGGGATTACCACGGCATCGGCCATCTCGGCTCCCAATCCCGTCTGGGTCTGTTCTCAAACCATGGATGCATGCCGAGCTGAAGGAAAATTCGATACTCGAATCTGCGGCGCATCCAACCACCGCGACTGTATCGCCAGCTCACGGCGCCACCCCGGGGTCAGGCAGCGCATACAGCGGCGTCACAGTCTCGCCGCACGACGGCACGCCATCCTCGGCCAAGTGCAACTCGCGCTCGCCGTTCTCGAACTCGACGAGGTAGGCGACAAGTTCGGGTTGGTTGGGATTGGTGGGGGAGGTCATGGCTCGTCTCCGTCGTCGCCCCAGTAGATAAATTCCTCGTCGAAAGCCTGCGCGGGTGTCAGGTCGTAATCCCAGTCATCGCGGCCGGCTTCGTAGAGCTCCTCTGCGTGGGATTGCTCCAGAAGGCCAGTGGCCACTGCATATTCGACAAACAGCGAGCGCCATGCGTTGCGACGATCGGCTTCAGTTGGCATTGGAGCGAGCCCGCAGCCGGCGCCCATGAATGGGGGCTCGTCATCGACTTCGGGGGTGCTGGCCACCTGCTGGCCACTGCTGGTGGGCGCGATGGGGATCGAACCTGTGGAATTCTGGCTCATAAAACCTCTAAGAGAACACCTGGAAACCGGCCTTTTCGGGGCCAAACTTCGGGAGGGTCTTAGAGGGAAATATGGCTCCCCGGGACGGATTCGAACCGCCGACCAACGGATTAACAGTCTTGCTATCGATCCGGGTATTCACTGGGAAATAATGCCTAATATCTCGCATTCTAAGACCCTGGCCTCTAATCAGCGTACCGGCTTGGTACGCAGTACCTTGCGGTACGTTGCCTCTAGCGCAGCGCCGTGTCCGAGCACTGAGTGTGCCGAATCGGTCTGAGCCTTCGCGCGCAGATCCTTGAACGACCAGCCGGCCTTGAGCCGCTTGAGCTGGCTCGCAATGCCTGAGACGCTCCAACCATAGCCGAGAGTGTTGTTGAACACGAGCTCGCAATCCGGGAAGCGATCCATCGCGCGCCGCACGAAATGCCGAACCGCATCTGACCATTCTACCGTGTGCGGCTTGCGCGTCTTGCTCTGGATGTAGCTGATACCTTCGGGCTTGAGGTGCGCTGCGCGGCTCCAGGAGATGAGATCGGTTTGGCGGCACCCCGTAAGGTAGGCGACGGCCAACAGATCCTGAAACGGCTCATTGGCCCGGTTAAACACGTCTAGAAACTGTTCGTTGGTGACGTAGCGTTTTTTCGGCCGCTCGGTGTTGCGGTGCACACCCCTGCACGGATTGAACTCGACGTACATGTGCCGCATGCCGAAGTTATAAGCCGCCGACAGTACGGCCATCTCTCGGTTGACACGAATGCCACCGCGGCCGATCCGCTTGCGGGTCTCAAGCCAGTGGGCGACCTGGTTAGATTTCAGCCTGCCTATCTCAAGGTGGCCGAAGGTCTTGTCGAGGCGAACCAGGATGTTCTCGTAATCCTTCTTGGTGGCGGGCTTCAGATGATCCATGCCATTGGCTTGGTACAGAATCAGCAACTCGGTCATTCGCGCCGGCCGCGGCGTTTCGAAGTCTGTGAGGGCTCGGAAGAGGGCGGTTCGGCCTTCGTCGATCCTGGACAGCTTGTGCCACTTCCCTTGAACGACTTTGTAGTATCGGCCGTCTTTTTCGAAGACGCCTGGAATGGAGACGCCCGCTGTAAGTTTTCCCATTGCCGTGGATCGTAGTTAGGTTCGTTTTCGTCCGGCCGACCGCCACCGAGGGCGCGGTCCAATGCAGCCAGCGTAGTCACTGGATGCCCCTTCGTGTCAATCATGTAGTGGATGCGATTCCTCGCCAGCCATGCGCACACAGCCTTCGGCCGCTTGGTAGCGGCCAGCGCGCAGAGGGTGGCGAAGTCGGCGATCATCCGCCATCCGCCTCACTCTCGTCCTTCCGGCTCTCCAGCGGAGATCTCCTCACGAGTTCTTGCTTGGCCAGTTCACAGACGATGCTTGACCGTCCGCGACCATCGGCTGCCATTTGTTGCAGTTCGCCATCGCTTACCGCTATTGGCGGCAGCGAAGCACAGGCGCACGGTTTTTTCGGATCGCCTGAAGCGCCATAGTGCTTAACGCATGTGTTCTTGTGCGATGTGTCCTTTCTGACGATCATGTCTTGATCTCCAACGCCTCCGCGATCAGCGGGGCGAAGATGTCTTTCAAGCTCTCTGGCGGCTTAAGGTCATCTAGAACACTGATCCCTACGTGGCCATAGATCCCGTAGTTGTCGATTGCTACACCAAACTTTACACACCAACGCACCGCCTCAAGCAGCAGATTGGATCGCCCGATAGCCTCGTCTCTCTGATGGACAGGCACTAGGCCAGTGTTCTCAAAGTAGTGCGCCAGGTCCGATTCCAGCTCCGCCACGCGTTCGCGCAGGCGTCCAACTTCAGCGCCATTAGCCAGCGCCTGGTCGAAGTGTGACTTTGCTTCGGCGCGCAGTCGGGCGAGCTCGGCGTCTACTTCACGTTGATCATAGATCTCTGTATCGCCGCTATATTCGTAGGCTTTGCAAGTCTTAATCACTTGCCACCTCGGGCTGCGTCGATGGCCGAGCGCAGATCATCGTGGTCAGTTCGGATCAGCGAATAACGGTTGACCCAATGCCCTGGTGACCACATGTAAGTGTGTTGCGTGCCTTTCTTTTCTAGCCAATCCAATCTCGCTGCATCCTGCCTCAGCCCCGCGTTCTCGGCGGAGAGGCGCTTGTTCTGACGGCGCTCGTGGTCTCGGTGTGCTCGGACCTCGGCGAGCTGGGCCTCCAGCAGCTCTATGCGGGCGCGCAGTTGCACACATTCCTGGCGGTACGTGTCTATGCATTCTTTTTCAGCCATTGCCGGTCTCCTGCTCAGCAAGATATTCGCAAACGAATGTCAGCGACCCTGGCTTGAATCCGCATCGACAGAACGGATAGGAATGGCAAGTCCGATGCTCCTTCTGCTCCCCCTGCGGCTGGGCGAGGGCGCGCTTCAGTGGATATGCCCGGTCGGCACGCTTGGTGAATTCGTAGATTGCATTATCCAATGCGCGCCATGACTCACATTGCGACTGCTTTGCCTCGTCCAGCCTGTTTAAAAGGCCATCGGCCTCATTCTGGGTATCTGTCTCGTCCTCATCGACAGCTTGCTGAGCCGACCATACAGCGTTGCACGCGTCCATGAATTCTCTCGCGGCGGTCGCAAGGTACCGGCCATGCTCGATGGCGTACTGCTCTGGCGTGCGGCCCTGTGGCTGCGGCTGGGCGAGGGCGGCGCTCTCCACCGGCGCGGGCGAGGCGGCGAGGGTGGCGCGCAGTGCTTCGGTCAGCTTCCTTGCCGATGTGTCCGGCTCGTCATATCCAAGCGCTTTGAGTTCTGCGATTGCCAGGTCGTCTGCTTCCAAGATCAGGCTGCAGATGTTGCGCAACTGCCGCTCGCGCTTCCTGCTGGCTTCCAGCTCAGCTTGTCTATGAGTGGCATACTCGACGCTCTGCTCAGCCTGGCGGCCCATCTGCGCAATGCGCTCCCTCAGCCCCGCCATCTCCGCGAGCATCACTTCATGCGCGTTGGCATAGCGGGCGCAGTCTTGGGCGAGGGTGTCGTAGGCGTCCAGTACAAGCTTGGCCAGCTCAGCGCGCACGACTCCGGCGGCGCAGTTCTCGTAGCTCAATGTGATCTGCTTGCGCGCATTGCCGAGCAGCGCGTTCGCCTCCGCCGCCACCGGCTTGCGCAGCTCGGTGAGTTGCTGCTTGACGGATTCGAGTTCGTCATCCATCTCACAAATGGTCTGATCGCGCACTTGAACCTTCCGCTCAAGTCCCTGGACCTGATTACGATGACCGTTCGCACGCTTGCACAGAGCGTCCACAGCTCGCACGGCGTCAACTCCGTCCTCGCTCTCGAACTCCTTCCGTATGTCTGCCCAAGGGCGGCGCAGCTCGGCGATGGTGGCTTCGCGCTCGCGAATATCTCTTATCAGATCTCTCAGTAAATTGGCTATCGGGCCCTGGCTTTGCCCGTACACGTTCTCGATCGCCTGCAGCTGCTCGTCGGTGATGGGCATGCTCATGCTCCGTTCAGTGCCTTGGCGGCTTCTTTCGAGGTCAGACCGATGACCATGCAGCCGTGCAGTGTCGCGCTGAAATAGTCAGGCCGGTACTCGAAGGCCAGACCTTGCGCTACAAGGCGCTGCATTGACGCGTAGCTGTCACAGCCTTGGTTACTGTTGAAGTAATTGCGATAGCACCAGCGCTTGCGGGGGCGCTCGCTACAGACGCCCAGCATGTGCCGCAGGTTGTCCATGTCTTGAATCAGATGCTCGGTGATCATTGTTGCTCCCCAGTCAATAGCTTGGTCTTGCGATAGCAGGCCATCGGAAAGTCGCCAACCTCGGCGCACTGGCAGCATTCGCTATCACATGGCTCGCTAACCTCAACCGGCTCCAGCAATCCATGCAGCTCTGCGAGCTCCTGGATCTCGAAGCCGTCAGGGCACGCATCAGGGAAGTCCTTGAGGATCGCGTTTGCGAAAGCTCGCAATTTAGATATTTCGCTCATGGCACAACCTTGGCTCGTGTATTTCGAAAGCCACGCGCTGATATGTAGTAAGCCTGAGTGCCGCACTCCTCTACTACCTCGGACCAGTCGTTGTACTTGGTACTGTTAGGCCCGTTAGGCAACGACTTGAGGCATTCGAAAAACACATCACGTCGTATATCCTGGTCGTAGTAGCCGCCGGTTGGCGGCGCTGGGTTTTCGCAGCCAGCCAGCACAAAGGCGGAAAGCGCTATGGATATTTTTATTTTCATGCCTGCTCCTTGTGCTTTGCCGCCGCCTGCAACACCTCGTCGACGTTCTTCTGCAGCACTTCGAAAGTCAGCGCCCACACGAAAGGATCAGCGTCCCACGCGCCGGCGCCGTTGATTGAGTCCCAGAGCCGTCTATAACCCTCAACGTGGGGGCTGCTGCCGCCATCTGGCGCAACAAGCAGCGGCTCTGCGCCCTCAGCTATCGCATCCGCCTCATTGATTTCCTGCAGCCGCTGCACGCGCACCTCGGTGATGCGCAGGGTCATGCGAGAGTGCTGGCGCGGCATGAAGATCGAAGGGCCCCAAGGCTTCGAACTTGGATCGTCATCTCTCTTGAGATACTCGGGCCGATCCGCGCGATAGGCGATCGTCTCGCCATCCTGGTCTGGCGCTTCATGCTCACGCCACGTCTCGCGCACCCACGCCAACTCGCCGGCAGCCCATGGGCACCACACGTCATCCTCATCCCCGTCCGGGTAGTCGGGCCCGACAACTCTCCAGTGATGCCAATCACCGAAGGGCTTCGAACGGTCGCCACCCGCAAATCCAAACATAGACTGGATGCCTTGCCAGTGACTGACATCCGGCTGCGGCTTTACGACGCGGCGCGTCTGTGTCTTCGTGCCGGCAAGCAGAGCGCGGATCATCGGCGCCGAGAACAGGATGGGACGGGCGTTCATGCCTGCTCCTTCGCGCGTTGCTCGGCCCGGCGATAGCGAGACTCCTGCGACATTGCCCGCGACACCAAATCGTCAGCGTACTTTCTGGCCAGCTCAGCAGCTGCGCGGGCGTCGGCCTCGGTACTGAAGCTGATCTGCTCGTGGCCTTCGAGCCTGAATGTGTTGTCGTAATCGCGATAGGGAATCATGCTGCCTCCGTCTTGATATGCCCGTGCTTTTCCAGCCAGCTCAGCCACTGACAGAGGCCGCGCAGTGCGTCTGCGTCCATCTGGGCTCGGCTGTGGGGTGATTTCGATCTGCCATCGAGCGCATCGTGACAACTGCTGCAAGCCGGCAGGGCGCAAATAGAATGCGGCTTTATGCCAACGCCGCCCAGGCCACCGCGGCGGATGTGGCATAGGACTGTGGTTTCCCGGTTGCCGTTGCAGACGGCCGGGAAGCGAAGGTGGCACTGCTGGCCGCGGGCTAGGTTCTCGATTTTCATGCAGCCTCCTGCTCGTTAGGATCCGGGATGTAAATTCCTTTCTCGGCCATGGCTTGCTGGATGTGCGCCACGTAGTCATTGAACTCGGCAGTGTTGAGCCGCGAGCTGCGGCGAATTGGCTTCATGCGCTTGCGTCCAAGGCCTTGAAGCACTTCCCAGCCGCTCCACTCACCGAGGCAAAATTCGTGAACGTCCTCTGCCGTCCAGCCGTCCAGGTGCTTCAGGATCTCGGGATACACCACGCCCCAGAGGTAGCGATTCTGCTGGTCACTCCGCCTCGGCCTGTGCTCCTTGACGACAATCTCTACATCCTTGTCACGCAGCAGCGCCGAGACGTACGCCACCAACCGCGTCAGTTGCGCGCCTTTGCGGAGGGTGAAGCGTTCTTCGGTCATCGCAGTTAAGCCGTGTAACTGATGAAGCTGGAAGCCATCAAAAGCTTGCTCAACAGCCCGGCGATGATCCAAACGAACGGGATGTCGTCGGAGAAATCATCGGCCGGCGCATCGCTGCTCGGCTCGTTTACCGCAGGAGTCGGTTCGCTCCGTGCGCCGGCTGGCTTCCCGCCCAGCATCTGCATCTGGTTGGCGATGATCTCAGTGGAGTATCGATCCTTGCCTTCCTTGTCTTTCCATTTGCGGGTTTTGAAAGCGCCCTGGATGAATACCTGCGAGCCCTTGCGAAGGTATTGCGAGCAGATCTCCCCCAGCTTGTCGAAGGCGACGATATTGACCCACTCCGTGGATTCTCTAGCGTCGCCGGTGCCCTTGTCCTTCCAGCTAGAACCGACGGCGATGCTGAAGTTTGAAACTGCCTTACCATTGGGCATGTACCGCGTCTCGGGATCGCGACCCAGACGGCCGATGAAGCAGCACTGGTTCAGATCGTTGCTCATGCTGGGATCTTCTCGGATTCGGCCTGATCGTTGATGGCTTCAGCATTTGCGGATGCCTGCGGCGGTGGCTCGGCGCCGTACTGATGGCCCCGAGACTTCACCCACAGCTTGTTGCGGATTTCCTGGACCTGCAGCAGCCGCATGCTTTCTAGCTTGGTCCATGCGCGAGTGCCGGCTATCTCTTCGAGCAACTGTGACTTAGCAGCCTTGGTAGCCGCATCCATCCCGTGGCCCAGCAGCCTTAGAATCTCTTCCTTGATCTCATCTAGCGCCACTTCCTTGCGTCGCAGTTCTGCTGAGTAGTTATCGTCACCGGTCTCGGTGAATCTCTCCCTGGAATCGCGTGCCTGCATGGAGCCGAAGTGCTCGCCGCCTAGGTTCAGACAGTCGAAATGCGGCCGGAGCTTCTCGTAGTTCGGATAGGCGATCTCCTTACCGTTGAGCTTGTCAGCCCGGTCTTTGACGATGACCGCGGTGTTTACGATCTTTCCCTCGTCGTATCGTCGCTCCATCTCGATAAGCAGGGATGGCTCGTGGCCCATTTCCTTCTCTGTGGCCATCTTGGTTCCGACGGTGATCAGCTCCTTTTTACCGCCGTCCTCCTTCTCCTGGTACTCGTACACGCTGCCGGCGCGACCGCAGACAATCATGTGTATCTTGGATGACAGGAAGAGGTCGGTGAATCCGCTCCACTCGCGCTTGATAGGGCCCCAGTCCTGGAACTCAAGGGAGCCGCGCGGCTTAAAGCGCCAGCCGTTCTCCTTGCACTTGCGCTCCTTGGAGTCATTCATGCGTGCAAGGTAGGATTCCTGCAGGTCTCGCCAGATGTGCGTGATCGAATCGGTGATCAGCACAGAGCAGACGGGGATTGCTTCCTCCATCCACTTCATCAGGTCGCTGAATGCACGGCTCTCGTCGTAAACCATGAACTCGATGCCGGCCTTCTCGAATAGCGGGATCAGGAATGACGCGCCTGGCTCGGTGTCGAACATGGCTACCGGCTTGGTCAGCTTCGCGTGCTTGTACAGTCCAATGGCGATCTCGGCGGCAGTGCGCGACTTGCCGGCACCTTGGCCCCCGTAGATTCCGATCTTTGCATAGGCCATTTTGTTGACCGCCTTTTTGAGCATGCTCAATGGAATACCCTCGGTTATATGTTTGAAACTCAAGCCACCCTCGGCGGATCAGGCTGATTAGGCCGCAGCGCCACAACCTTCGCCGGCCTGAATGCCTGCTCTATGCGCTCGGCCATGTGCAGGCCGAGGTAGAGCAGCCGCAGGGCATCCAGCGAGCGCTTGCCGTCGTCTAGTTCGGCCACTGCGCGGCGCAGAACCGCTGCGTCCTCGGCGCGGTGTTTGGTCGTGATTTCGCGGAGTTCGCTGGTCATTCGCCTAACTCCCGTAGCTGCGCCCGCAAGCGCTGGACATTCCCCGGCGTGGTGTCGCGCTGCCATGCTGGCCAGTCCAAGCCCGTGTACTCCCGGCGCCGTGGCGCAACCTGCGTGACCGTGCGCGACTGTCGGCGCAACCTACGGTCGGCCAGCAACTCGCGAATCAAGTACGAGCCGAAGATCACAAACAGGATCAGCCCGATGCAGCCCAGTATCAGCTTTGCAAGGATGCTCATGACTGCGGCGCTCCTGGCAGCGGCATCCAGTGACTTGGCTGGTATTCCCAAACCTTCAGACGCCGGCCTTTCCACTCCCAGCGGGTTTCGTTCTCATACAAACGGCAATCGGGACTGAGCAGAACGCCCGTCGCCATTTCCCAATTCCTAACCTTGCCGTCATCATCGCGGTCTGTGACGATGTAGAGGAGGATTGCGCGCATCTCAGGGGCGCTTGAAACATCCTGCCACTCCCGGTCGCTCAGCTGCTGCCTAAGCTCCTCAACCTCTTTGCGCATGTCGGCTACGCCTCTCGCGTAACCAGTCTCTTCTTCCCTCCGCAAAGCCTGCTGATGATCGGATTGCATCGAATACATGGCGCGCTGCGTGTCGCTATCTTCCGCGCGGTACCGAGCAAGTTGGTCTTCGGCGTTACGCAGCGCTTGCAGTAGCGCGAATTCTCCCGGTTGTTTTATCTGGCACGCTGGCTCCGATCCGGGCAGAGAACCGAAGTGGTTGCGAGCGTCGACCTCGGACCGGCACACCTCGCCGCAGTAGTAGCATCGCCAGGTGTTCTGAAGCACCGGGATCTTGCGGAGCAGGGCGACAGCGCGGCGTATCTCTTGCTGCGAAGATAGGCTGATGCCCTCGAATTCATCGTCTAGAGCTTCCGCCACCCGATCCGCGTCCTCGAGCTTCACGTCAGTCATGGCGCGGCTCCAGTGAACGCACGCGGACAAAGCCTTACCTGGTCTGCCTCGCCGACCCTGACGACCGTTCTCCAAACATGGCTGCACTGATCCGCCCGCATGCCCACTGGCGGCCTGAGCCAATGGCCGTTCCAGTGCTCCTGGACTTGGAATACTTTAGAATAGGCAGTTCTGGCGTGTTCAGCAGCCTGATTTGGCGTCGAGAATCCCAAGCTGGAAACCCATTGATAACCACCCGAATTTCGTAAACCGTTGTGCCAAGTGACGCTCATGACCGTGGCACCACTGGAATCACCGAATCTGACTTCATGCACGTCATGGTGGATCCGTCGATCAGCCCTATGCCTCCACTGCGCGCGCAGTCCTCTCGGAATGCGCTCTCTTTGTTCGATTCATAAACCGCACAGGCTATGAGCAATATGAACATCACTCCAAAAAACCCAAACACCGAGAAAAGAAAGACATCTTCCGTTTCGTATCTATTCACAAAAGATCCTCCATCCCCAACGAATCGACATACCGCAGCTCCGCCGAGTCCTCATCGCAAGGCTCGCAAACCTCACACACGCCATCCGCGCAGTCCTGGCAGCACTCGCACTTCGCCTGCGGGTGCCAGCACGTCTCACAGCGCGGGGGCGTCTGCTGGCATGTGCAATCGTCCTCGATCACGCCTGAGCCGCAGGGGCAGGGGATCGATGCCGGCGCTGGCTTGGGCTCGGCGTAGATGATGTCGAGCGCGTACAGCATGGATTTGATGGAAGCGCTCATTTCTCCTCCAGCAATTCTCTGAGCCTCTCGATAGCGTGCTCCTCGCTAAGCCCCGAGCTGATCGGCATGCCCAGGTCCCAGTCGGGCTCGCATGCGATGTATCCGCCGTTGCCGTCGTATGTGACCTCTATCGGCACGTCCACGCCGTTGACGCGCACGGTTGTTTGCTTTGTGGTCATGAATGCCGGCCCTCGGCTTTTGCTATTGCCGCCTTAGCTGTTTTGGCGATCGCCCAGAAATCGGCAGCCACTTCGTCTGGATCGTCCGTAGCTCCGCATTCAACGATAGCCAATATGCTCTGCAGCGCTGATATAAGATCTGGCGCGGCGGCGATAAGCTGCGCGTTGGCTGCTCCTTCCTGAGCATCTACTCTGCCCTCCATACCGTAGCGACCCTTCAGGTGGTGTATCTGAGCCACTATTCCGCCGTGTGGCGCGCGCACGTTGTAAGCCTCACCAAGCTCGGCCACCCAAGGGCCTGGCGTGTGGCTGGCGCTCATACACTCACCGCCGCATTCATGACCCACAGCGGGAGCGAGGTCATCGCCACATACGCACCGCAGATCAGCATGCCGACCAGGGTGTGAGTAGAGAGGCTGTCGAGCCAGGCGCACATCAGTGCACGTCCTCTGCAATCACAGCCATCTGCTGCACCTTCGCAACGATGTCGCGAGCGAAGTTTGAATCGGCCGGGTGGTAGCGGTCGGCGTAGACACGCATCGCCTTGGCACATTTCTCGGCATTGCTCCGCCACTCGTAACAAGTATCGCCGTTCGCTTGCTTTGAGCATTGGCTCATGCGCTCGTAGAACACCAAGGTGGTGTCTGGAATGCCCATGAATCTAGAGACATCCAAATTGCTGGCGGTTGAAAAATCGTAACTAGATTTGACCTGTGCGAAGAATCCAATCCAGCCAAGGACGCATCCAGGCGTCCCGCATTCACCGGGCGGCACTCGAAGGCATTTGAAATCGAAAAGAGACGGATTGCGCTCGATATGAGCTGCAGCCTTCAAGATCGCTTGTCTGATGTTCATCGCGAAACCCTCTGCTGAAACTCCACAGCGCACGGCGTGCGGTAGATCGTCTGCCGATACGCGCGCTTGCTAAAGAACACTGGATATGGATCGCCGCTGGCGTCGATCTGGACCAGCGTGCGCTGACCGCGGACTACGGCGAGGCGCACGTACCTGGCAGGCTCGGCGAATATCTCTCTGTGGGCTGCTCGGGCTGCGAGCATCATGGCGAGGCTGTAATCGGCGCGGTTACGCATCGGCGTCCACCTTTGGGTAGCCGTGAGTCCCGTTTGCCATCTGACGGCGACGGCGGGCACACTCCGCTGAGCCTTGATGAGGCTTCGTCCACTTCGACCGGGAGCGCTTGCCGCTGCCAGTCGAGATCTTTTGGCTTGAGTGGCCAAAGTACGGCATGACTGAAAGCATTGCTGCGAGGGCAGCGCCTGTGTGTATTCGCTTCATGCCGCACCGCCGAGCGAGATCAGGGCCATTGCGGCGAGGCAGGCGTAGGCGCCAAGGGCGAGGAACCAAGGACTCGCGTGCTTTCTGGTGCTCATGCGGCACCGCCCTGACGGTAGGCGACGTCGAAGCAGCCAGCCGAATATTCGGCGCCGTCATCATCGTAGAAAGATCCGACTTCGGAATCCCATTGGGCTATTCCGATCTCTTTCTCGTATTCGTTGCCCTCGTAGTCGATGTCGATCTCGAACAGCGCGTACCAGGCGCCGGACTTCAGATCCTCTTTTCGCGTGATCCTGGTTTCCATCTGCTGCTCCCTCGGCCGTTGTGGTGGCGGCTCGTGTGGGAGGGAATTGAACACCAAACGGTGAATTGCTGTCAACACCAAAAGGTGAATTTAATTTCTCAGGCACAAAAAACCCGGCACAATGGCCGGGTCACTTCAATTCAGGGGGCGGGATGATGCGTTACAGAGTCATTGAGGAGCTTGAAGCGCCAGAATCAGAAAGATTCGTGGTGCAGTACGACAGATACGGCGATCATTGGCGCACCAATAGCCGACACCCAGACCAGCTGAGCGCAGAGATCGCAATGGAGCGACTAGCCAACGGGCCGCGTATAGTCGCCAAGATGGAGGGCTAAGGCTTCCTGGCTACTTGCCCTATCGCATTTCCCATCAGTACCAACTGAACCCTGATCTCTTCAAGTCGATCGGAGATTTCTTCAAGGGCAACCACCTGGCGCTCTTCCTTGTTCATCGCCTCACGCTGCTCCTTGCGGTGCTGCTTCACTATGTCGCCCTTATTGGAAGTGCTCAAGGTCCGATCTCCTTGGGAGTAGTAGGTTATGATGGTGAAGGCGAGTTCTCACTACTGCTTCAAGCGTATGGCATCGCCTATGCACTTGACGGAAGAAAAGCAGTTGTTCAACACATCAGAATCTGAGCGTCGCTGGCAGAAAGTGTTGATCACCGCATCAGCACCGAGCTTCGCCGCTCTTATCTTGACTCCTTCAAGAGCCTCGGCTTCCGTGACATTCCCGGCTTGATATGCATTTCTGTGACAGGAAAGACCGCTTACTTCGCCGATCTTCTCGTAATCCACAGTCGGTGTGTCCTGCAGCACAACTATCTTTGAAAGTCGCGCCCTCTGGTCGGATGTAAGGCTGTCCACGGATGGGTTCGTCATGCAACCAGATAAGCCAGCAGACAGGCCCAAGCCGATGATCAACATCCTCATTTAGCGTCCCTCGCGTTGTCCTTACTAACCGGCTAAGAACCCCAAGACATCACGATCCACCCCCCAAGCTGGCGCGAAAAGGGGCCAAGGCATTAGGCCCTCAGTCTCCGGTGCTTCTTTGCCTTGAGTTGTATGACGTATTCGAAAGCGTCTTTTTTGCCGGCCTCGTCGAGATCCTTGTAAATCGGGTCAATTGAGTCTGGAGGCTTGGCAGCCCTGCTTGGATCCCTCGTCAGGGGGCTATTCTTTATCGAAAGCTGCCCACGGATAAGTCCGGCTCCTGACTCGATGGCCATCACGGCTTTCTCGCCGAAAGATGGCTTCCGACCTGCAACCAAGTCGTTTATGTAGGAAGGGCTCTTCTCGCATTCTCTGGCCAGCGCAGCTGCGTTTCCTGCGAAATCGCGTCTTATAAGCGCAATTAGGTTCTCAGTTCGAACCAGTTTGAGATTTTTCAGTTCCGAGGAGTCCATGCCCGGAATGCTAGGCGCGTGACACCATTTGGTGAATTCCCCGTTTGGTGTTGCATCATTCAACACCGTATGGTGAAGTAGCGGCATGGAGCTAAAAGAGTTTCTCAAGAGCAGTTCAGTCGCCGAGCGAGAGTCGTTTGCACGTCGCTGCGGAACAACCTTGCGACATCTCAATAATGTCGCGTACGGCTGCAAGACCTGCGGTGAATCTCTTGCGGTCAACATAGATAGAGAATCTGAGGGCCTGGTTTCGTGCGAGACCATGCGGCCCGATGTTGACTGGGCGTACCTGCGCGGCTCGCGCTCCTCGCCCGACGGATCGACCACCCTCAAGCGTGCGGGCTGACTCTCGTCCGCCATGCTCCATCCCCCCCTCAATCCCCCGCGCATCCGATGCGCTGTTTATGTCCCTCCGGGCTTGTTTCGCAATGTAACTGTCAGCCCGTTCTGTAGAGACTCTGTGAGGAATTGCCGACAGTCTACCCTCGGAAAACACAGCGAAACCGCAGAACTTGCTGCAGGTTATTGCTCTAGTTACTTGACAGGCGTGGGAGGGGGTGAACGGGAGGGCGATTGGATTAAGTACAGCGGTCATGACTCGGTAGGTATTTGTTCTTACAGCCGAATCATCGTATCCCGGATTGACGACCGCGCAAGTGTCCTTTTTGGCGACGGTGATTCGATATCCAGTGTTGGCGCTTCCACCAAGCTCTGCCATCGCTGCGGCAACGTCCGATACCGGTGCATATGCCGGCTGACATCTGATTCATGGAACGTCGTAAAAAAAACACCGGCCCATATTTCGCGTGCGTGCTTCTTGGTTCAGTCCAACGCGGCGCGCATTTCAGCTGTTCCTGCGCTCAGAGCATTCGTACAAGTCATAGTTTCATCCACCACAAGAGATATCCAATGCCTTTATTTGAAGTCGCGATTCTCGAAAAGCCCACCAAGAAAGAAGCCGAGGAGGGCGCAAGCGAAAAGCTCGTGTTCGGCCCAAAAGCTGTCGTTGCTCGTGACAGCCAGTCAGCAGCAATCGCTGCCGTCATGGATGGCGAGGTGCCCAAGGGCATCGACCGCCAGCGAATGGAGGTGCTCGTTCGCCCTTTTGCCTAAAGCCGACTGCTCAAAAAGACACCTCTTCGCAGGAAATTGCGAAGTCGGTGCTGAGTCAGTTGGCACAGATAAAAGAGCGCGAAGCAGAACCGCAAGAGATCTGGGCGAGGAAGCTGGCCCAGCGCCAGGGAACGGGGGTCAGCTATCTATCATCTCCGTCCCAGGCGGTGAGCTACACAGCCAGTTCGCTGGTCTGAATCGCCCGAGCCGAGGCGTTAGCGAAGTCTCGGCCATGGACCGTGACACCGAGGTCTTCCCAACAGAATCGGCGTGCCATACACAACGCTGCCTTACGCATGCGCGCCCAGCGCGGCCTTGTTATAGGCAGCCAACCCTTTGCGGCCCAACCGCTGAGATCGCCCCCGCCCGGCAAGCCAGCCAATGTTACGCAGCACGGTTTTTACCGGCTGGCCATGCACATTGCTCCGCCGGTGGCGCATGCGCCTCACACGGGTACCCCTCGGCGCGCGGGCCGCGCCTTTCTATATCACCGCCCTGGAGGGCAAATGACCGAGACTCAATCAGTAGAGCAAGAGATCCAATCAAAGGGACTTACTGCGCCACGCGTGACGCCCGAGCGCATCGAGGCCGTCATTGCCGAGGAGTTGTACTTCACGGCAGCCGATGGCGTTCGAGCGAAGGGCGCCGAAGTAGTGGTCAGTTCGGCGGCCAACCTGCTGACCATCTGTGTCCTGATACTTCGCAACGGATTCACGGTGCTCGGCAAGAGCGCATGCGCGAGCCCCGAGAACTTCGATGCCGAGCTCGGCCGAAAGATTGCGCGAGCCGATGCTGTAAATCAGATCTGGCCGCTCGAGGGCTATCTGCTCAAGCAGCTGCTGTCGCGCTAAGCATCCCCCGAGCTGCTCCCCGCGGCTCGATCCCCGCGCGCACCGATCCTCCGGTGTCGCGCATCTTCGCGCCGCTTTCGGTCGGCGGCGTGTCTTTTATTCCAACGGTGAGCGCATGAGCAACGGCTACATACGTAATGCCGAGCGCAACCGACTGACGCCGGCCGAGTTGGCTTTGCTCGAGATGCTTTGCCAGGGATACGAGCTCAAACAAGCCGCGCCGCGCATGGGCAAAAGCTGGCGCACGCTCCAATGCCAAATGAACAGCCTTATGCGTATTACGCGATGCAAGAGCCGTGTGCAGCTCGGCATATGGGCTGTGATGAATGGCTACTACAACGGACCGCAGCAGTGCCGCGAGCTCGCCATCAAGCTGGGAGTGCCGCAGCTGTGACTACTTTGCATGGTCAAACAGCATGTCATCACTGCGGACTTGCATTGTCGCCATGCCCGTTCTGCGGCAAGCCTGGGCAGGTCTTCGGCTGCAATTCGGTTGGGTGCTCTGACACTGTGAACTGCGGCGGCGAAGTGAATTTCGGCCACTGGGAAGGCGAGATAAACGGCGTGCCAGATGTGCACTTCGTCATTGAGCAATGGAACAAGCGCGCATGAACGGTGAACTCCAAGACGCCGTGACGCTGGCCGAAGAGCTCAAGCCGCAAACGCTCGCCGAGGCACTCATGCAGACATCAGTTTCTGTTGCGCTCGTGGCTGTATTTGAAGCCAAAGCAGAATTCGACAGGCTCAGGGCCACCGGCAGCAAGGCCGAATACCTGCGTGCCTCTCACGAGCTCACGCGGGCTATAGATCACCTGCGGGACCAGGAGATTCAGGCGGGGGTGCGGCGGTGAGCGCGAATCCAAACATCCGGCCACGGTTCCAGCATTGGTGTTCCCACGCTGACAACCGCGAGGGCGCGCCAATCAACGAATTCGACCCGGACATCATCTATTGCCGCTGCTACACCAGCACAGATTTCTTTGCTGCGCAGGACGCGGTGTCAATCCAATTGGACCTCGAGCGCGGCGCAGCAGAATGAGCAATCAACCATTTCTCCCGTTGTTCTTTGGCGATCTTCTCGCCGCGACTCCGACATGGAGCGGCGAGGAACGCTCTCTGTACGTGGTGCTGCTTGCCTATCAGTGGACGGCCGGCCCGCTTCCAAACGATCCAAAGCGCATCGCCAAGATGTGCCAGTACGACACCAAGAACTTCTTGGAGCTATGGCAGGTGGTCGGAACGAAGTTCCGCGCAACCGATGCCGGGTTGATCAATGTCCGTCTCGAGCAGCACCGAGAGAAGGCCAAAGCGGTTAGCAAAAAGCGGGCAACGGCCGGTCAAGAGGGCGCAGCAAAAAGATGGCAAATGGAACGTGAAAGGTCTAGCAAACAAATGGCAAGTGCCAAGGTAGTTGCTATTGGCAAAGGGATGGCAAATGGCATAGCAAATGCCACAAGTTTGCAATTCCATCCATCCCAACCCAACCAAGAAGAAAGAGAAGAGGGTTACCAAGGAGGCGAGGTATGAAGGAACCACTGAGGGAGGGGGGTACCACTGTTGGGGGTATGTACCCCCTACTTGGCAACCCTTCTGAGCCCGCCGCGCCACGTTGCGAAAGTTTCTTGGACGAGCTGCCTGCAGAGGCCTCGATCCTGCGTGACTACCAGCGGCAGATGCTGGTCGACACAGCCGCTGCCATGCGACGCAAGCGCAGGCTATGTCTCCAGGCTCCGACCGGCAGCGGCAAGACGGTGGTCATAGGCGCACTGGTGGCTGCAGCCATAGCCGCTGGCCTGCGTGTGCTGATCTTGGCAACCCGGACTCGGCTGGTCAGGCAGCTGCACGACAGGCTTGATGCCTACGAGATACCGCACGGGATCTTGGCTGCATCGATGCCTGGCTACGTGAACTGGGGCAAGCCTGCGCAGATCGCGAGCGTCGACACGCTGTACCGACGCTGCATTGCTGACCGGCGCATGCCGTTGCCGATGACTGACGTTGTGATTTTCGACGAGTCGCACCTTGCCCTGGGCAAGAGCCGGCAAGCCATCCTCAACTCGTACCCCAACGCGTGGATTTACGGCTTCACGGCTACCCCTGCCAAGACCAGCGGAGCGCCTCTTCGGGACCAGTTCGACGAGCTGATCCTTGGCCCATCTGTCACGGATTTGATCGCCAGCGGCAACCTGGTCAAGCCACGGATATTCAACCGCCCGGTGGTGACCACTGGCGAGCTCAAGGGCGTGCGCAAGGATGCCAAGTCCGGTGACTACGCAACGGGCGAACTCTCGGGCCTGATGTCGCGGCCCAAGCTCGTCGGCGACGTGGTTCAGAACTGGCTGCGCATCGCCAACGGCAAGCGCACGCTGGTGTTTGCCTGCGACAAGGGCCACGGCGGCGAGCTGATGAAGCAATTCCGCATCGCTGGCGTGCCGTGCGAAATGCTCACCGACAACGACGACGAAGTGACCCGCGAGGAAGTCATCCAGCGCCTCGAGCGTGGCATCACGCACGTCGTCGTGAACTGTTTCCTGCTGAGCTACGGGATAGACATCCCCGCGGTTGAAGCCGTGGTTCTGGCACGCCCAACGCGCAGCATCGTGCTGTACCTGCAGGCCGTGGGCCGTGGGATGCGGCCGAGCCCCGGCAAGGATGTTTGCTTAGTCATCGACCACGGCCGCGTGGTGGAGTCGCTGGGCCCGCCGGCGTACGACCGCGAGTGGTCTTTGGACGATCGAAACGCCAACAAGTCGAACGCAGACCGGTTCGCCAAGCAGCGCAAGCAGGCGCAGGAGAAGCCGCGAGATTGCGTCGAATGTGGTTGCAGTTGGCTGGTGAGCGAGGACGGCAACAACTGCCCGCATTGTGGCTGGAAGCATCAGCCCAAGTGCAAGCCGATCGAAGTCCAACAAGCTGACTTGGTAGCCAACAACGACATGGCTGCAGATTGGGCCGAGATGGATCGGTTCTTTGCCGAGGCATGTAGCTGGTATTCAGAGCGTTGGCCTGATCGTTGGCAAGCCAAGGCAACCGGTGGTCGTTGGTGGGCATGGATCAAGACGCGCGCCAGGTTCAAGCGGCCGGATGACGAACGGATACCGCGCCGTTACTGGGATTGCCAAGTTAGGCAGGTTTCTTCGGACACTGCCGGATGGCTGAAGGCTGACCAGATCCGATACGCCAAAGGGCGCGCGAAGGCGGCAGCATGAAAAGCCTTAAAACAAAGGGTTTGCATAACAACAAAGTATTGGACAGGCTATTTTTTAAGGCTCAGCATCCTTCTTCGGAAGGGGCATCTAGCCCGACTGCCTCCATGGTAACTTCTTCTCGGAAGTTTCCAGTCCGCGCCGAGTGGGAAGTCTCGCCCGAAAAAAATAGAGACATTTTTGGAGGTTTTCTATGCCGCGCATAGACCTCCGTCGTATGGATGAACTTCTCGGCGCGCGCGGATGGAAAGAGGTTCTTTCCAAAGCCGGCATTGACGATAGTCATCTCCGAAACAAGCACGGGCCTTGTCCGATATGCGGCGGCAAGGACCGTTTTAGGTTCGACAATCGCAGAGGCCTTGGCGATTGGTTCTGTAACCAGTGCGGCAGCGGACGAGGCCTTGACCTCTTGATGAAGTCCCAGAAACTCCCGTTTCTGGATGCTGCGAAACTGGTGCTAAGTCTGGCTGGCATCGACCAGCAACAAGACGCTCCGACAGTGCCCCTGCCGCGCAAGTCATATGCGGAGGCAGAGATTGCATCCCCAACGCCTCGCGTTATTGCTTTGCTTAAGCAGAGCTGCCAGATCGAGGACTGCGAGCCGGCCCGTCGCTATATGCAGGCCCGCGGTCTATGGCCACTGCCGCCCATGCACAAGCTGCGCGCCCATCCCAGCGTCGACTACTGGCAGGAGGGCAAGCGTGTCGGTCAATTCCCAGCTTTGATTGCCGCTGTGCGCGACGTGAATGGCCAGATCGTGACGGCACACGTCACATACCTCGAGCAGTACGGCGCCAAGATCAGCATCTACGAGCCGCGCAAGATCCTCTCTGGCATGCAGGGTCGGGCAGGTTGCGCCGTGCGCTTGATGCACGTGGACGGCGAAATACTTGGGATAGGCGAGGGCATAGAGACCTGCTTCTCAGCCGCTGCCATCCATGGCATGCCTGTATGGGCTGCGCTCAATACCTCGCTACTCAGCAAGTTCGACCCGCCGGCCGAAGTTAAGCGCTTGGTGATCTTTGCCGATCGTGACATCGCCGGGATGGATGCCGCCGCAAAGCTGATGCAGCGCCTGCAGGGTCGAGTGCAATTCGAGTTGCAGATGCCGGCCTGCAAAGATTGGAACGACGCTTTGATGGAGCGCATGTGATTGCAGTGGAGACAGGGTAAAGACAGTGAAGGCAAAGACTCCGAGTACTACTGGACCAACGGCGAGTACAACATCTGCAAGATTGGAAGTTCCAACGGTATGAAATACGAGCTTTGGAACGTCGAAAGTAAGGTACAATTGGCTGTGAATTTGCCCAGTAGCAAGGCTGCGATTGAGATCGCGCGACAGCACGCATCGGCACAGGCCAAGGGTGCTGCCTGATGCGTCCGCGTCAAAAAGCCAAGCATTGGAATTCTCGATGGCTCAAGAAATCAAACGAGCTTTTGCCAAGCGAGATCGACCAGCGAATAGAGCTGGCCTACATGGATGGGTTCGAGGCTGGCCAACGTCATCAGCGCAAGGCATGGCAGACCAAGATGGCACAGGCCAAGGGGGCGGCGTGAAGCGAGAAATGACGGCAGCAGAAATGGCAACTATCGGAGCCAAGAAAGAGCTCGAGGGTTACTCGGATGCCTTCGCTATCCGGGACCGCATACGAGCCCAAGAGTCACTGGCGGCTAGACAGCGAGAGTTAGCCCGTGCCCAGAGGAAGGGGGCGTGAGCCACGTGCACTTCGTGATCAACCTGGGCAAAGCCCGCTACTGCCGTGGCTGCGGCACGATGTGGATGCCGCGTGGAGATGGACGCGGGTACTGGGAGCTGCCGCGGATTTCGTTGCCCAGCGTCGCAGTTGCCGCTCAGGCGGCGGGAGGGCAGGGGTGAAAGTCGCATGGAATTCGAGGAAGCCTTGGAAGCCGTGGTATCGGCTGCGTTGCTACCTGACGATAACCGGTGAGCTGCGTTGGTTTACCCAGCTTGGCAAAAAGACCAGTGATGCATGTGAAACCTCCGCCGAGGCAATCAGGAGGGCGCCGCGATGAAAGCGCACCTGCAAGAATGCTTAGCCGCAGCTATTGCGCTTGGGATCTTCGCCGGATTCGGCTGGATCATGACCAAGATTGCAGATGTTGACTGGCTAACGGCCTTTACGATCGTTTCGGTCTTTTGTCTGTCCGCCCAGCAGATGAGGGAGAGCAGGAGGGGGCCGCAATGAAAGAACCAACATGGAGTCATAACGGCTGGATGCTGCTATGCCCGATAAAGCTTTCAGGACTCGAAACAGGCGAGCTGGAAGTCGCCGCACGCTGGGATGTTCTTGAGCCATGGTTGAGCTTCCAGCAATGGTGCCAAGAAGGGATCATCTGGCTGTTGAGCACGATCGACCATAACTACGAACCGGCCTTCGTGTTCAGGGTCACTGGGATCAGGAGGGGGCCGAGGTGAAGTACATGCTTTTCGCTGGACCCAAATACTACCCAGGCGGCGGAGTCTATGACTACGTTGGGCGGTATCAATCCGTCGATGCAGCCAAGGCGGCGTTTGCAGCCCTCGAAGATTGCAACGACTGGGCTCAAATCGTTGATGCCGAGACCATCGATCTAGTTGAGTGGTACGGGTCAGGAATGTATCGAGGCGAATCACCAGGATGGAGGGGGCCGAGGTGAGCGTTCACCGATTACCTACGAAGGCCGATCAGAGCCAGCGCAGAGCCAGGCTGTACGCGCAAGCTTTCCGCCTATTAGATCGAGCACAGAAGATCCTGGCGGAATCTTTCAAGCGTATGCAGGCGAGGGAGAAGGCGCGCAATGAGTATTCATAGGCACGCTGCCAAGGCTGATGCAAACCAGCCAGAGATCATCCAGGCCATCGAGCGCGCCGGCTGGGAGGCTCACATCACGCGCCGACCCTGCGATCTGTTCTGCTGGCACCCGCGGTATGACATCTGGTTGCCGATCGAGGTCAAGGATCCGAGCAAGGTCACAAAGGCCGGCAAGCCGATCCACGATGAGCGCATGGCAGAGCAGCACGAGTTCCTGGAGCGCACTGGCACCCCTGTTGTAACCACGCCCCAAGAGGCCCTGCTTGCGTTAGCGCGCAGGATTGATCGGCATTTGGGATTGGTAGCCAACGGACTGGAAACTAATGAAGTACATACATCTGCCTAGTCAGCAAGTATTCAAACCTCTGGAGCTGACCAAATTGACCGAACGAGACCTGTGGATAATCACGAGCGTAAAGCGCGGCATGGAGGCCGGGCACCTCCAGCAGCAAATTTCCGAGGCCCTTGGCTATGCATTCCCGAGCGCCCTGCGGCAGCAGATGCAGCGACTGAGGGAGCGATTTGACGTAACCACTAACGCGCAGTTAATCAACAAGCTCATCGAAATGAAAGTCATTAGAGGCCCAAAGGTCTCAGAGCCGGCCTTAATCAGGCGTCGACCAAGCAAGGGCGTTGGCAGGACCCCGCTTAACCACCCCTTCAGACAGGCTTTAGGTGTTCAGCGTGTTTCTGTGGACGCGCGAAACCGGGAAGCGGCAACCGGTAGCCAGCAATGGCGCAATAAATGATGTGGTCAGAGCGCAACCCCGCTGTTCGGTACAAACCGTGACACCACATCGCCGCACTTTTAACGACTGGAGATGAACTTGAAAAATCGCATGTACTTGGTATGGGGGTTTGTCCTGGTGATGTTCTGGAGCGTCCTCGCTTCGATTGCCGTTGGCCAAGAGGCTCCGATAGAGCCCGAACATCCAGCCTTCGGCCAGCGCCACACCTCCACGCTGGTGGTCGAGAGTCAGGTAGCCGACATTCCCAAGCTCGAGGCCAAGGCAGTGGAGGTGCTGCGCGCCAAATACGGCCTGACACTGGATGAGGCACGGGCAAAGGTCAGGGTCGACGGCAAGACTGACGTTGCCCGCTGCCTGGAGCACGTGATCATCAACGCACTGGCGGGGATTGCGCAGGCTGAGGTCGTTGCGAGCGTGGTGGGAAATCAGCACCCGGAGCCGGCGCAGTGATTCGCGCACCGCAGTATCGACGGCGACGTAAGGACAAAACTCTCTCAGGAACAGCGCATGGCTAAGAAAGGCGGAAACCCGCAAAACCTTAGGCCATTCGTGGCCGGCCAGTCTGGCAATCCTGGCGGTAAGCCCGTTGGATCGCGAAACAAATTGCAGGCGGACTTCCTTAGGGACCTTGCCGCCGACTTTGAGAGGTACGGCAAGCAGGCGATCAAGGAATGTCGCGAGAACAAGCCCGATGCATACGTTCGGGCGATCGTCCAGCTGATGCCGAAAGAGCTCGAAATCAAGAAACCACTGGAAGAAGTGAATGACGCTGATCTCACAGCTGCAATCGCTCTCCTGCAGTCCCTCCTCGCTGCTCAAGGCGCTGACGGACGAACAGGCGAGACGGGCAGCACGCCGCAAACTCACTAGCTACTACCCGGATAGTGGCCCACTACGTCGGGAGCTGTACCCGAAGCACATGGAGTTCTTTGCGCTGGGACGCGAGAACCGGCAGCGACTGTGCTTGGCGGCAAACCGCGTGGGCAAGACCGAGGGCATAGGGCTGTACGAGGCGGTTTTGCACGCGCTTGGGCGCTACCCAGACTGGTGGCCTGGCCGCAGATTCGATCGGCCCGTCAAGATATGGATAGCTGGTAAGACCAACAAGACCGCGTACGAGATACTGCAGGAGAAGCTGTTAGGGCCGACTGATGCGCGGGGCACTGGCCTGGTACCTGGAGATGACTTGGCGCGTACCACGCCCAAGCACGGCATCCCTGATGCGGTCGATACAATCTACGTCAAGAGCGCGCACGGCGGGCAGTCGCGCATCGTGCTCAAGTCCTACGAGCAGGGGCGCAGCGCATTCGAGGGCACCGAGCAGGACGTGATCCTGCTGGATGAGGAGCCGCCGCTAGACATCAAGACGGAGTGCGTGATGCGCACCATGACCACCAATGGCGTGCTGATGTACACCTTCACGCCGCTCGAGGGCCTATCCGAGACGGTGATGAGCATGATCCCCGCCGGTTCACTGGATGAGTGCAACGTGCCCTTGGTCATGATCACATGGGACGATGTGCCGCACTTGGACGAAAAGGCCAAGAAAGAGCTATGGGACTCAATACCAGCCTACCAGCGCGACGCACGTAGCAAAGGAATCCCTCAACTCGGTGCCGGTGCGATCTATCCCGTACCTGAGTCTGACATCGTCTGCGATGCCTTCGAGATCCCCAAGCACTGGCCGCGTGGCTATGGGATGGATGTGGGCTGGAACCGCACAGCTGTTATTTGGGGCGCATGGGACCGGCAGAGCGACACCATTTACCTGTACAGCGAGCACTACCGAGGTCAGGCAGAGCCTAGTGTCCACGCTGGCGCTGTGCGCGGTAGGGGCGACTGGATTCGAGGCGTGATCGATCCCGCAGCACGCGGTCGCGGCCAGAAGGATGGCGAGCAACTGCTACAGAACTATCGCGACCTGGGACTTGATCTGACCGAGGCAAATAACGGAGTAGAGTCAGGTATCTATATCACCTGGGAGAGACTGTCTTGCGGTAAAATGAAGGTGTTTAGAACGCTCCAGAACTGGCTATCAGAGTACCGACTGTATCGACGCGATGAGAAGGGGAAGATTGTGAAGGCCAATGATCACTTGATGGACGCAACGCGATACCTTGCGGTCTCCGGTTCGGCGGTCGCCAGGGTTGAGGCGCCCGCTGCAGTTGAATTCCCCTTTGAGGAGATGCCGGCGTGAACACTCCAGACCCCACCAAGCACTGCACCTGCCCCGGCGACAAGGTGATGCGCTACCACACCGACTTCCGGGCCCGCACGACGCTGCGCTGCGTGAAGTGCGGCAAGCCGGAGCAGGCGGATACGACCGTTACATTTCCAGCGGAGCCAGTACCAGCATGAAAACCGAATTCAACGTCGAGCGAGTGTGCGAGCGGGTTCACATGTGCATCGTGGATGCGCCCGAGGAGCTTGGCCAGCCACTAATCGAGGTGCGCAATGGGTCGATTCACGTCAGCTTTCCCAATCTGATGATCCATAACGGACGCGTGCTGAAGAACAGCATCGAAGTTGTCCCCGGACCAGGCCATCCAGACTGGGGCCGGGATCCCGTTCGGTTCGAAGCCTTTATGGCCATGGAAGGCACACCTGTTGATGTGCCCCGCCATCCAGAGGAACCCGCCGATGTGCCAAGTGATCCAGTGGCTGAGTCGAATGCTCAGAACTCGCTCGAAGCCGGCTCAATCGCTGGCTCGCAGGGAAAGCCCAAGAAGCGGGGCAAGTAGCATGGTCAAGGTACGCTTTGAGACTGTCACCCTGAGAATCCCAGTGATCGACAACAGCGGGGATCACGATGCGAAGATGCATGTGGGGAGGTTCGAGGAAATCCATCACGCCTTGGCGGTCATCCAAGGTGATGCATTGGATAAATTGATTGCCGGCGCTCCAGTAAGCCAGACGCATCAGTTCTTGGTCGATCAACAAATCAAGGGGGCTGCGAAATGGGCGGGTGATCTTGGCGGTGATCTCTATCCTGCGCCCCCCATCTCCCAGGAAGACCCGCCCATCAACACCGCCGTGAGCGACCGCGAGATGCGCTCGGACGCGCCCGACATGTCGCTCGAAGAATTCCGCGAGCGGCCTGAGCGCACCAGGGCGCCGCCGAGACCCAGGGCCAATAGCTGGAGGCACAAGACATGAGCATTGCCCAATCCGTCCAGCTCCGCGAGCTCACAACCCGCGTTGCCGGTATCGAGGCATCATTCCGGGGAGTTGCCGAGACTGGCAATTCTCGCGAACGGCTGGATAATCTCGAATCAACAGTGAGCGGAATCCTGCTGGAGCTCAGCAGGCTGTCCAAAGCTCTCGACCCTAACAGCAACGAAGCGGGCAAAGATCCGCAAGGTGCACAGTGCCCAAGCTCAGAGAAGACCAAATCCGCGCCATCATCGGCGCTCGGCTCAGCCGTTCGCTCAACAGTTCAGACAGCCAGCTCCGCAGTGACCGCGAAACAGCGCTGAACTTCTACTACGGCCGCCCGCTCGGGAACGAGCAGGATGGCCGTGCGCAGGTCGTGTCCAAGGACGTGATGGACACCATCAAGTGGATGATGCCATCGCTGATGCGTTCGCTGTCAGGCGCCGAGGTCTTCAAATTCGACCCTATAGGGCCTCAGGACTTGCAGCAGTCCAAGCAGGAGTCCGAGTACGTCCGCCAGGTTCTGTGGAAAAAGAACCCCGGTTACCTGCTGATGTACGACTGGATCAAAGACGGCCTGATGCAGAAGGTCGGCTATGCGCATTACTACTGGGAGGAGCAGGAAAAGCTGAGGTTCGACGAGTATTCGAAGCTCACCGAGGACCAGCTCGTACAGACCATGGAGGGATTGGACGCCAACGGCGATGTGATGCTGATGGGCGCCAGCCAGGACAAGGAAGACGGCACCTGGACCATCAAGGTTCGGCGACGCAACAAAAAGGGCTGTGCCAAGTGGGAGGTTTACCCGCCTGATGAGGTGATCGTAGACAAGGACTGCACCGGCAGCATCAAAACAGCCAAGTTCGTTGCCCATATGCGACGCGGGGTGACGCGTGGTGAGCTCGTGGAGGCTGGATTTGATCGCAAGCGCGTCCGGGAGCTGACCAGCTACACCTGGCGAGACCAGACCGAGGAGCGCCTGGCACGCGATACCGTCAACGAGTCCGACGACAACGAGGAGCAGCGTGATACCGACTGGGCCAGTGAGGAGCTACGGTTGCTGCGCTGCTGGACCTACATGGACTGCGATGACGACGGTATCGCGGAGCTGCGCTACTTCTATCTGGCCGGCAATGACATTCTCGAGAACGAGGAAGCGCCTGAAGTTCCCTGGGAATCCCTCGCGCCAGATCGCATCCCCCATCGGCATGTAGGGCTCTCGGTGCATGACGTCATGGAGGATCTGCAGCGCATCAACACGGCGCTCAAGCGTGGCCTGCTCGATAACACGTACTTCACGCAAAATCCGCGTATTGCGTACAACTCGAAAACGGTCAACACCAAGCAATTGGGGGTGAATCGTCCGGGCGGTCACGTAGGCGTGGAGGGGCCCCCGGGCCTGGATCTGGTTCCCATCCCGGTCATACCCATGCAGGACCGCATCCTGCCAGTCATAGAGCACTTCGAGCGCGTACGAGAGAACCGCGTGGGCGTCGGCCGCATGACCATGGGCCTCGATGCTGACAGCCTGGCGAAGGCCACCAAGGGTGCTTACATGAACGCCCAGACCGCAAGCGCCCAGTTGCTCGAGATCATGGCGGACATCCTGGCGCATAGCGGTATCGGCAGTCTCTACAGCTCTATGAGACAGCTGATCATGCGACACCAGTACCAGCCTGAGCAGACCCAACAGGGCAAGCAGTGGGTATGGATCAATCCAGCCGACTGGCCCGAGCGCGAGACCATGACGGTGACGCCCGGCGCGCCGACCAAGGAGGAGGTCCGCAACAACCTGGCGATGATGGCAACGGCTCAGCAGCAGGCTGGCACGGCTTACCCTGGCATGGTTCAGCCGCGCAACGTGTACGCGCTGGCCTCGGACATGCAATCCAATCTTGGATTCGACGGCAAGGCGTTCTTTACTGATCCCGACTCTCCTGAGTACGCGGATTGGGAGAAAAAGCAGGCTGCTGCCGCCAATAAACCGGATCCGTACGTGGAAGTCGAAAACCAGAAAACAGCGCAACGCGCGCAGCAGGCAAAAGATGAAGCACAGCTCAAGGCTAAGCAGATGGGCACGCAGTTTGGTCTGGACGTGGCGGAGCTCGAGCTCAAGTACGTCACCGACCTGGCCGCGCCAGGCATTGGCGCCGAGCTCGGAGGAGCTAACGGACGTGGATCAGGTCAGGCAGGCGCAGCGAGCAGAGGAGCTTCTGAGAGACCCGCTGCTGGCTGAATCGGTGTTAGCGATAGACAACGATCTGATCCAACAAATGCGTGAGGCAAAACTTGACAACCAGGATTTACATACTAGATTGATCACAGCGTTGCAGATTTCCGCGGCCATGCGAAAGCGCTTGTGGCAGTTGCTACAAGAAGGCCAAGCGGCTCAGCAGCGGCTTGAGATGAGGGGTCGGCGTATCGATTAGAGATCGTCGGCCCGCTCGATAACAACAAGAATAAAAAGGCGGGCCGATGTCGGTAACTCGAACCGCGAGCGGTTTATCCGTTCCGAATGAGATTTGCGTTGGACCCAGCAACGAGCTGATGGTCAAGCGCGGATCGCTGATCCTCGGCGACACCGGCCGTCAATACTTCCATGGACCCCAGCGCCACGTCGTGCAGTTCGACGACTTCGAGGGCGGCGGCATTGCCTTCAGCACCACAGTGGTTGATGGCTGGCGCTCCCGAAAGGGCTCTGACGCTCAATGCGTCGATTTCACCGTCACGAACGCGATCGAAGGCACGGCGGTCGGCACTATCGGTGATACGACGGCCTCCATGGCCGTGTCTGGGGTTCAGCTCGACAGCGGGCTGTGCTGGAAGTCCAACCAGGGCGACCTGGTATTTGAAGCGCGCGTCAAGCTCAGCCAGATCACGCTGCTTAGCGTATTCATCGGCTTCACGGATCAGGTCAGCGCACTGGAGATGCCGATCCAATCTGCGGCCTCGGCAGACACAATCACGACCAACGCGACCGATGCCGTCGGTTTCATGTTCGACACGAGCATGACTACGGACACCTGGCACCTTGTAGGGGTCGCGAACGATGTGGACGCGACCCGCCAGAACAGCGCCTCAGTGCCGGTCGCGGCTACATATCAGGTCTTCCGCATCGAGTTATCGAGCGCCGGCGTGGCGACCTTCTATATCGATGGCGTGCAGGCTGGCACCGCCATGACGGGCGCGGTGACTGCGACAGTGGCGCTCACACCGGTGATTGCAGGCTTCAACCGCGACACCAGCAACACGCCCACGATTACCGCTGACTACGTCTACGTCAGCGCGAACAGGTCCTAACGCATGCTCCTCCAAAACATCATCAGGGGCGTGCTTCGCGAGGCGGCGATGGGCGACGGTGCCGATGCGGGTGCCGGTGATGCGCCGCAAGCGCGGCAGCAGCCGGCCGGAGAGAAGCCATCGGTACACGAGCGACTCAAGGCTTTCCTGTCTGCTCCGCAGCAGCGTGCCGAGGATGGCACTGAGGGCGATGCAGATGATGCCGGCGAAGGCGAACTTCCAGCGAAGCAGTCCAAGCAGGTAAAAGAGCCTGCGAAGCCTGCCAAGGCTACTCCACAGGAAGCGGCAGACGATGGCGCCGACGATTCGGATGCATCAGACCCCGAAATCACACTGACATCAATCACCGAACTGGCCGAACAGACCGGGCTTCCCTTGGACCGCCTGCTCGACCTGGCCGTACCAGCCCGCGTGGATGGCAAAGAGGCCAAGGCCACCATCCGCGAGATGCTGAAGAGCTACCAGACCGATCAGCTGCTCAATAGCAAGCTGCAGACGCATGCGTCCGAAGTCCAAGCCTGGAAGACGCAGCAACAGCAGGCGCAAGCAGAGTTCCAGCAGAACCTGCAGCGAATGGATGCCGGCTTACAGGTGGCCCAGCGCATGCTCCAGGGCGAGTACGCAGAGGTCAACTGGGCGCAGCTCCAGCAGACAGACCCTGCGCAGTTCGCGCAGACCCTGCTTGGATTCCAGCAGCGTCAAGCGATGCTCGACCAGGTGGCCAAGCAGATCGGTACCGAGCGCCAGACCCAGCAACAGGCTCAGGCGCAACAGCATCAGGCGTGGCTCACCGAACAGAAGCAGTTGCTCGAGGCCAAGTTGCCCGAGTGGGGCGATGAAAAGACCCGTAAGGCTGCCATCAATGAAATTGTTGAGGTCGGCGGCAAGGTCTACGGCTTCAACGCCGAGGATATCGGCAAGCTGACCGACCACCGCGACATCCTGGTGCTGAACGACGCCATCAGGTGGCAGAAGCTGCAGGCAAGCAAGGCACAGGTACTGAACAAAGTTCGCAATGCGCCCAAGCTGCTCAAGCCGGGCAGCGCTCAATCAACCCAGGATCGTGCTGGTGCAGCGTCCAACGAGGCGCGCGCCAAGCTTCGCAAGAGCGGCAACGTTCGAGATGCAGCCAAGTGGCTGAGATCGACGGGCGCAGTTTGAGATTCGATTACAACAAAAAGAGCTGAGCAATGACTCAACCAGCCAGTATTTTCAGCGTTTATGACGCATCCGCCACGACCGGTGTAGGCCGTGGCAACCGGGAAGATCTCGTGGACATGGTCTACGACATCAGCCCCACCGAGACGCCGATTTTCTCGGCGCTGCCGCGCAGTGAGGCGACTGCCGTGCTGCACGAGTGGACGCGCGATGCCCTCGCCACTGCTGCAGCCAATGAGCAGATCGAAGGCGACGACGCCACCGTCACGGCAGCTCAGGTGAAGACGCGGCTAAACAACCGCTGCGCGATCTCCAGCAAAACCCCTGGCGTCACCATGACTCAGATGGCCGTCAAGAAGACGGGCATGCAGGATGAGATGGCCTACCAGGTCGCCAAGAGCATGAAAGAGCTCAAGCGCGACATCGAGGTCATGATCACCGCCAACACCGCGAAGGTGGCGGGCAACGACACCACTCCGCGAAAGAGCGCCGGGCTACCGACGTGGCTGAGTACCAACGTCAACGCAGCGGGCGCGGATCCCACCGGCGACGGCTCGGATACAGCCACCAACGGCACGCAGCGCGCCTTCCAGGAGTCCTTCCTTCAGGAGGTCTCGCAGGAGTGCTACGACAGCGGCGGGGAACCGACTTTGCTGGTGCTGGGGACTTTCAATCGCCGGGCCGCGTCGGGCTTCGCCGGCAACCTGAACCGCAACATGGACGCGTCCAGCAAGAAGATCATCAACTCGATCGCGGTGTACGAGGATGACTTTAACGTCCTAAAGGTGGTCCCAGACCGCTTCTGCCTGTCGCGTAACGCGCTGCTGCTCGACACCGAGCAAGCGAAGCTTGCCTGGCTCCGGCCGATCGAGGTTCAGCCTCTGGCAAAGACCGGCGACAGCATTCGCAAGCTGGTCATCGGCGAGTGGACGCTCGAGGTTTGCGAGCCACGCGCTCACGGAATCGTGAGGGACCTTACGACTAGCTAGACTTAACCACTGAACACAACGAAGTGCTCGCGGCGCGCTACGGCGTTACGCGGCACGCAATTCGGCGAATTCGCTCCAGGAAAACCTGGAAGCATCTGGAGTAACTGATGGCTGTACAACCGCTTGGCTGGGACACACTTACGCTTCCGATGGCGGACGTCGCCGCAGCCAGCAGCGTGCGCTTCATCGCGCCGTATGACGGCATCCTGCGTGAGGTCAGCTGCATGCTATCCGGCGCCTTGGCGACGGCAGACGCAACCCTCACCGTGTCTCACGAAGGCACCAATCTCTCCCCGACCATCGTGGTGTCGTTCACCGGATCAGCTGAAGGCGACGTGGATACCGGTCTCTACAACCGACCGGTGGCGAAAGGGGATTTGATCAAGGTCACGACCGACGGCGGCGGGGACTCAACCGTGCCGGTCACGATCCAGGCGACTTTCAGCCGCTGAGCCATGACGACACAGCGCTCCCAGGACACGGTTTATCGTCTGAGTATCTCTCAGGTCGTGTCCTATGACGCCAGCGTCGCAACCACCAATGGGATCTCGGCGAATATCTACGAGATCCGCGTGGTAGCTCCCACCGCCTCATGGATTGCGATTGGCACTACTCCGGTCGCCGTTGCTGACACCGCTAACAGTCACTACCTGCCGGCCAACGTGCCGCAGATCTTTCGCGTCAGCCCGGGGCAGAAGGTGGCATTCATCAAGGCCACTGGCAGCACTGCCGGGGTTGGTTGCGTGTCTGAGTTGACCCGATGAACCAGCTCGGCGCACCTCAGAGCATAGCCGTCGAGCAGGATTGGCTCGCTACTGCCTACGCACAGACCG
>Ga0196964_10000215_pt1 | contig 42647 bp, 70 predicted proteins | sample S1_10metaG_FD_148615 | JGI IMG/M metagenome (GOLD analysis project Ga0196964, IMG submission 148615) | Soil microbial communities from Anza Borrego desert, Southern California, United States - S1_10 | ecosystem: Environmental > Terrestrial > Soil > Desert | place: USA: California | collected...
CCCTTGGAATCCCGGCACGAGGGCGCGGGTTTCACATTGCCGCCATCACGGCTTATTAGCATTTAGGTCCTTTTCGGTTTCATTCGGTTCTACCTTGAGCTCCTCGGGTACTTTTCCGTTCTTGATCTCGAGGAGCCAAATCTTGCGCTGGAGGTAACATGCGGCTTTCTTAAGGTCCTGGAGCTCTTCGCCCTTATGGGGCGCCCGGGTAACGTATTTAATGACGTTCCCGAGGTGGTAGCCGAGATTCTGGTCCTCGATGAAGTTGATAACTTCGATCTTCCCAGCATTGTAATGCTTGGGCTTTTTAACTGGGTCATAGTCAGTCACGGTGTTTAAACCCGGTCCCCCGACCCACCGGCCGGTAGCCCTTGATGGGCGGTACCGGTCTAAAGCTTTCGTCTTTACGAGCCACCGAGCGCGGACCCGCGGGCATTTTTAATAGGTCTCGATCCGGCCGCGTGTCGGGTACGGAAAAGGATCGCGCGTGCGCCTTCCGCGGCGTCATGGCGTCTTCGATCATATCGGTGAGCGTGCGCTTCTTCATGCCTTCCCATCGCTCTGCACAAAATTGATCTGCGTATTGTTCATCACCTGGGGCCCCGTCTCTTTATACCACCCCTTAGACTTCCCGAACTCCCGCCATACCGCAACCTGTACCTGCGTCGCCTGAACCCTCCCCTGCATCACGTCCACGCCCCAGGCTTCCCATTTGGGCGCGTCCATCCAGTTGACCTTCCCTTTATCCTGGAACTTCTGGCCAATGTAGGATGCGACATGCGGCTTGCGCAGCCAGCGCTTTACCGCGTTTACGGAATATTTACGGAAACTCCCATGCGCCCCCCGAATCGCATTGAGCGCACGGGTAGCTTCCGTTTCGTTAAAGGTCTCCAGGTAGGCGTCCACAACAATCTGCTCGGTCTTCGATAAGTAAAATTGGTTCCCCGTCTTGTAGTCATACATGGGATAGCGGATGAGCGAGGGCTTTACGTATTCGCGGACCGCGAAATCCTTGGGTGGCTCGCTTTTAGCCGCTACAGGTGGGGTGGTGGTGGGGGGCGCCACTACCCCTTGTGGTGGGGTATTCGCCGCTTCTAGGCCCGTTTCCGCTTGATTTTCGGCCATCGTAGCGGTCTCCATTAAAGCGTGATGCCCCGAACTATAGCCATGATCTGCTCCGAGATCTCTTTCTTGTTCTCCTTCTCCCCATCCCGATCCCTTAAAATCATCTCCGCCCAACCCCAGGCGTCTTCATATTCCCAGGCAATATCCATCATTACCGGATCCCCACGAATTCAAACACAGCCGCACGGTCATCATCGATTGTCCGACATTCGAACACGAGCTCTCTTACGGTGGTGTGATCGTAGGGAATGTCCTTACCGATGTTCACCGTGGCACGTACGGGCTCGCGCAGGGGCATCCGGAACTTCATGCCGGGCCATGCGCCCTTAATATTTATCCACCCCTCCAGGGGCCCCAGGCGAAGCTTGGATTTCATTGGCCTAACCCGGCGTACATTCTCTGCGGATTGGTTGGGCTTCCACGAAACCCATATCCCTTCCCGGCATGACCACTATCCGGGTTATTGTCCTTTTTGTTCGAGTATTTCGTATGACCGACACAGTAGGTTGCGTGCGGGTGACGTGCCGGGTCACCACAAAAACATTCGTTTGCTAAAAGCCTCACGAAGGACCCCAGGCGATAATAGCGAACAGAATTAGATTGAGTACCCACAACGATATCGTGGCCGCTGTGTCTGCGTTCATCACATCCACATCCCTGGACCGATGCGCAAGTTAGTCGGCATAGCCCCAGGCAATAGCTTCGATCTGATCCCAGACGCCAGAGAGGTAATAATCTTTTTCATCCACGAGGTATAGCTGGCCATTCTGGATAATCCCGCGGACATATCGCGCACTCACTTAACCTTGTCGATCTCGTTGCGAATGTAGCCCTTGAGAGCTTCGCAAGTAGACGGACAATCTGCGATCTCCAGGAGCTCCGAGAGATCCTTCTTAATCTGCTCGCGTACGGCGCCTGCGGTGGAGCATCCGGTGAGGAAGAGTCCGCCCAGGAGAATCCCGATGATTGAGAGGAATTGAGTCATTGTGTAACCTCCGGTAACCTATTTTTGAGGTCGCGCCTGAATGCGACCAACTTGAATTTAAATGACCTATTGGAACTCCCCCCGGTACGGGTGGGGTCCTCGCCGCCATTGGCCTGCCCATTAGCTTGCTCATTAGCTCTTATCCCTTGTCGCCTGTTGTGCGGCCGCCCAAACCAGAGCCAAAATAACAAGAGCGGAACATGATACTATCGACGGTAAAATCATATTTGAGACGGTAATATATTATTCTTACTTCTATCAAAACCGCCCGCATTTTCCGCTAACAGTCTATATGCTTCACCCATTATTTCAACGGGCAGACAAATTCCATTACGTTTTGGAAACAGCACTCCGTTTAAATCGCGGACCCAAACGCGCAAATCAGCATAATCCCTTCCCTTGAAAACCTTAAAGCATAACTTTAAGACTGAGCGGTCATTTATCGCAATCTCATATTCACTTATAGCTACACTCTCATTACCCCAATTACTTTTATTACCTTTATTACCTTGTATACCTTTATTACCTTGTATACCTTGAGGAGCACCCTTATTACCTTGTATACCTTGTGTACCTTGAGGAGAACTTTTGATTAACATTTGTTAGCTAAAATATTTATGGAGTAAATCTGTATTATCATTGCTATTAGAATATGTATTAATAGAAATACAATGTATTACCAGATGCGCGGCCTTACGCATTGGGGTAGACTCCCAAGGATTGAATAGGGAATAAAACATCAGAAAATATAGATAAAGGTATTCCAATCGAAAACCATTGAAACAAAGTATAAATTGCAAAAGCTAAAGCCGATATTGCTAAAAATATTGATACACCAAGAATAAAACTAAGTAACTTATCAATCATCTCGCCACGCTAACAGGCTCTTTGGGCATCACCATTTCTCATGATCCAAATATAACAGGCGGACGGCGCGAATAATAGATAGGCATGAGTGTCCGATACTGTATGACGCTACGTAACATTTATGTAACGGATTTATGACGGGAAAAAATATTTTATTTTACCACTTGACAAATATCAACACTTCTGCTAAACTATTGATAGAAGGATAAACCGCTAAACAGGAGGGAATAATGACAACAAAAGAAAAAGTATCGCATACGCCGGGACCGTGGCTAGTAATGGGAAATCAACGTAACGGGCACTTTGATTACGTTTTACCAGAATCGCAAAATGAGGAATTCCAAGCGAATTGCCGCCTCATCGCCGCCGCGCCGGAGCTTTTAGAGGCCGCCCGCATGGTATTAGACGAAACAAATGCGGGATTATGGGATTGCCTGCCAGTTGAAAAGCTTAAAGCCGCCATCGCCAAGGCGGAGGGGAGGTAATTATGATCTGTTGCGAAAAGCTCCGCATCAATGGCGTGCTAACCCATGAGACCGGATGTCCCGAAGCGTGGCGGGATTATGGCGTAGTTTGTAAGTGGTGCGGTATGCGTTTTGAGCCGGAGCAAGCCGGGCAGATTCTTTGCTCCGAAGATTGCGCCAACGCCTATTGGGGATAGCAGAGGGCGGCCCTTATGGGCCGTAATGCGCGGGCCCGGTCCCAAGTCCGGGCAAAAAGGAGAGGGCAATGCTTAATTATAAGAATTGGTACACATTCAAGTTTAGGGGTAAAGAGTTTTTGGCTCTTTATACAAACGGGAATGAGGTTTTTATTTATGGTCCGGGTTTTCAAAACTACGGATCATATTTCTCCGTTGAATCATTCAAGAAAATGTATTTCACAATGGGAGAATCTCTAAATCTCTCAAATGCTGTAGCTTAAAATGGAGGTACTGCTAAAATGAAGACTCCCCATGAAGTACTGTCGCGGATCATCGCGGAGAATGAAGTCAGGTTATCGGATGAAGTTATGGAGCAAGAGGCGGGAACTATCGTTTATTACGATAGATTCTTAGGTGAATGGGTGGCGTTATGAAGCACGTATTTAAAAACCATTCCGAAGTCTGCCATATTTGGGCACAACAAACGCAAGAGGAAGGACGGGCCAGTCGCATTTTCTTTGACGGTCCCTCTATCTTCTCTTATGGCCGCCATTTTGAAATGGCGCGGTTTATCACCCCGGAAGTGGTATTTATCACGACCAGGGGCTATTCCGTTTCTACGGCAAAGCACCTAAAATACGTCCAAACAGCGGTAAGCCATGAAACGGTCTTCACGGTCCCATCCTTCGATGACCATAATGAAAATGTGAAGCATTACATTTCATTAGTCTATGAGTTGGCAGGGAAGGCCGCCCGGAGCCGTAAAAATGCGGAATGGATAATTCAGGATATAGACAGAAATGTCCGGGCCCTTGAATCCTATCTAAGAATATTCGAAAAGAATATTTCGGATGATAGCAGGGGGGCGGCGGGGGCCACTCTTAAGGAAATAGCGGGGCGCGATTTTTCCGCTATAGCCAAAAGGCAGGCCGCCGCGGCTAAACTTGAGCGCGAAAAGCGAGCGCGTGAAATCGCGGAGCGGCTTGAAAAATGGAAGCGCGGGGAATATCATGGGGCCATTCATGACGGGCCAATGGCGTTACGCCTGCATGATGGTGAAATTCAAACTTCATTGGGCGCACGAGTACCTATCAAAGAAGCCGTTGACCTATTCCTTGATATTACAAACGGCCGGCCGGTCCATGGGCGAAGCATTGGGCGGTATACCGTAACGGGATTTGATGGTGAAATCCTTACCGTTGGATGTCATAGAATCCCCATGACAGAAATGGAGCGGATGTATCGGGTATTAAGAATCGGGCATAATCTATCTATAGCGGAGGTGAAATAACATGGATGCTATTGAAACTATGGAGCATAGGGGTCTGACTGTTAAGATCTACCAGGATGTAGATGCAGAAAGCCCCCGCGTTTGGGATAATGCCGGGATCATGGCGTTATTTCATAAACGGTATACCCTACCGAATGAAAGCAAGTTAAGCTCCGATAATTTCAACGGTTGGGAGGAAATGGAAAAACATATTCGGGAAGAGTTGGGCGGACTCGTCGTTCTGCCCGTCTATATGTATGACCATTCAGGAATAACGATAAGCACTTCCCCCTTTTCGTGCCCATGGGATTCCGGGCGCATTGGGTTTATTTATGCGACAAAAGAAACCATCCTGAAAGAATGGGGAAAGAAGGGGAGCGGGCGCGTTACAAAAAAGATGTTAGAAACCGCCCGGCGCGTATTGGAGGGGGAAATTGAGACATTCGACCAATACATTACCGGGGACGTTTACGGCTATCGGGTTGAGGATGCCAGCGGGAATCACTTAGACTCATGTTGGGGATTCTATGGAATGGAGGATGCTATCGGACAAGGTAGGGACATGGCGGAGTATCATAGTGTGGAATTAATGAAGGCGCGGGCGGCTAAGGTGAAGGCTTTTATTAAAAACCACGTACCGCTAGAAAGGCGCGAGGAGGTATTGAAATGAAACCCAAATCAAAACCAAAGCATACGCCGACGCCGTGGCAGATCACGGACTATCAGGGCGATGACAAACGGGTTATTATTGGGCCTGACAATGAGCTGATAGCAGATTGCTATCCTGACTCATCGGAGGATTATAATATCCCCGAAAATTATATGAATAACGCCGCGCTCATCCTCCGCGCCGTCAATTCGCATGAGGGGCTATTGGGATTCGTAAAAATGATTATGCAGTATGTTGAGGAGAACGAGGAAATCCACGGATCTGATGCCGTTGATTTTTTGTGCGAAATGTCCGAAATTGGTAAGGCTATCATCAAGAAAGCGGAGGGAAAATAATATGAGCGGGATTAAAACGTTCGCGGAACATTCCCAAATCGGGAACGATGGAGTATTTTTTGTCATTTGCGTAAAAGAAGATTTACAGGAAATGGCAAAGGAACATATCGGGAGAGAACTAATTGAATCCGAAATAGAGGCTATCTACGAGGATTTTAATGATAACCATGAATGGCGGGATGAGTTGCGCTCCGCCATTGATCGTGCTGTTGCGAAGCGTAAATGACCCTCCGCACATTCGCCGTCATCCGACACGGGCGCGAAGTAGATCTGGTATACTTTGTCGGCCCGGAGTATACCGTAGATACCGTGAAAGACTACCTGTTGCGCGAAGGGAAGGAGCCGCCGCCGTTTGAGGTTAAACTTATAAAGGAGAAAACTATATGAGCCGCGAACTATCGGAATACCAAAAAGCACTCCGAAAAGAGCGCGAATGGGAGGACCGCGTAAAAATATATTCCCGATGTTCTTGGTGCGGCGAGCCATTAGAGGGGCGCGGTGAGTTATGTTCGCGGGATCAGGTGCGCTTAGGGTTGCGGCCCCGGCCCAAAAAGATAGGAAGCGTTCGGGGGCCGGGACGCCCAAGGAAGCGTAAATTCCTATTCGGGAAAGCCGAGCGGCGCATCAAGGCGATCATTTCAAATAGAGCAAGACTAAAAAGGGGGAGTTATGGCAAGTGAGAAGGAGTTACGGCGCAAGCTGGATGCCTTCATGGAGGGCAAGACAAAGCAGGGGGCCGCGCGTGAGCTTGGGATTAGCACTCAATACTTGTGGGATATCCTAAATAACAAGCGATCCGTGGCAGTCCCGGCGATCCTGACGAAGTTCGGGTATAAAAAGGTGGTGAGCATTGAGAAAAAATAGTCCCTTGACAAAGTAAGGCCCTCGGCTATACTTAACGAGCCGAGCATCTTCGGGAGGGAAGGAGCGCGTATGGAGTGGACAGAAGCAGAGCAGGAAGTCTTAACGGAGCAGGACGTTCGGGACGCGGTAAATAAGTTGTTGGCCGAATGGAAAACCCAGGACGGGCGCATCAACATCGCCGACATGAGCCGCACGGAGATAGACTTTACAATCCATCTACTCCGAAAATACCGGGCTACGAAGTTCGGGTTTAGCGCGACGGAACTGCGGGGCGCGGCCTAATAGGTAAGCTAATAAAAGGCCCCGTGCGTTCGTGGGGAGCGCACGGGGCTTATCTTTTAAGATTCTTCGAGAATAAGCGAGGCCACCGCAACAGCGACCAAAAAGAGAGCGCAAATGATTACAGCCAAGCACCATCCGACCACGTTCATGATGAAGATTGTTTCAAGCACCCAGGCAGCACCCGTAAATCCCGGCGGATAAACGTCGATCATTTCAGTATTCCCTCCTCCTTGATATACTTGGCTAATAGCTTGCCGACCATTTCATTACCTGCCGGGCTCAAATGCCCGTCAATCTTCCAGAAAAAATCTACGTTAGGATCAAAAGCCCCCTGCCGGGTCTTGGATTGGTCCGCATAGGGGCGCAGCCTGGAGGCAAGGTCTATAAAGTAGATCCCATTCGTGCGGCAAAATTCCCCCACGATTCGGAATGGTTGGTGATAGTCCAGGTCTGGCGATGGACGGTCTAGGCAAGAGTATACCAACTCCCCAACGGGAATTCCGGCGATCAATAGCTCGGCGCCAATCTCATTAGCATAGTCTTGGAACGCCTGAATGTTCGCAAGGTGCGCGGTCCAAGCTTTCGCAAGCCGCGGTGATCTGTCGATTGGCGTATAGGCATGGAACGCGGGGTGCTTGGGCTTTTCCTGGCCACCCGATGCGGTGGCGAAGCCCACCAGTCGCCCGGCTTCCTTCCCAATAGCCCCCAGGACCGTGTATTTTGTTATCTTGTTTAAAATGTATGTCCCTATGTGTCCGCCCTTTGGATCTCCGTATCTCTCAAAGTTCTCAATCTCCTGCCTCATCTCGGCTTCGGTCTTCCGTTCAAATTCGTAGGTTTCGGGATTGATGTTCTTGGTTGTGGGGACGATGTAGCCGTTAATGACGTTGAAAGACGGGAAGAAATGGTCATCCATGAAGTCGTTGAACAGATACCCAACGATGATTAGTTTCGGGGCTTTACCTACCTTTCGGACAATCTTCTTGGCCTTCATTAGCTCCTGTTTGGTTCCGTAGCCGGAGACCCCGGCCTTTATGATTGGAAAATCTATTTCTCGCTCCAAAACCGTGCCAAACTTCTTTTCAAATGGTCCGTAGGCCCATGTGAAGCTATCCCCGACCAAAAGGATATAGTCTCTCCCCCCAACGGCCGGACGCGAACTTACTCCGTCGCCATATCCTTGGGTTCCCATCCAGTCCGTCCAAAAATCCAGCTTCGTGTCCCTGATCCAATAGGGAGTATTCGGGAGGTTCTCTGCCATGTCGTAACCGGCCACAGGATCAGGGACCATCCTTCCCCCTTTGGAGATGGGGTAGAGTTGGGGCTTGACGAACTTGTCATGCAACGGAGTGAATTGAAGGACGGATTCAAAGAGAAGGATGGAGACAAGGGGAATCCAGAGATACTTCATCCCCCCTCCTTTTGCCGCGAGTTCTTCCTCCGCTTGATCCGCTTTGGCTTCTTGTTTTGATAATAAGCTATGGTTTCCGCTAACCTCTTTCTAAATTCAGGGCTTGCGAGATTATTTACAACCCAACCACTTAGTAAATCCTCTGGCCTTAACATTCCTTACTCACTTCCCCTCCACTTCCCGCTTGAGGCAGTCATAGTTGTCCCTGTCTAACATATCGTAGGCTCTCTCTAGCAATTCCAGCTTCCCTTTCTTGACGGCGGCGTCAATGAAGTCCAATATCATGTCTTTCGTTGCGCCATTGCCCATCATCTTACAGAAGCCTTCTTCATCAAAACCTCGATTCCGTGTCGTCATGGCTTCCCCCTCCGATAAGCCTGGATGTCTTGGAGGACTTTCTTCGCAAGACCATAAGGACCAATCAATTCCATTTGTGCTTTAAACGCCAGTTCGCCTGAAAGCAAATCGAGTGCAAGTTCCGCTTGCCGCAAAAGCTCCTCGGTGGCTGCGAGACGGGATTTTAATTCCCTGTATTCATTCGGGATATTCCATATTGGTTTATCTTCTGGTAATTCGGGTCCAAATACGCTCACTTACCCCTCCTCCGCTTGATCCGCTCAAATTTCTTGCACTCACATTCATATTTCGTACAGATTTCATGTGTCTGACCACAGAATGGGACGCATTTCCAAAAATGGTAATTGCTATGACCACAGTTTGCACACTTCCCCCGTCCTGGCGAATAGCGGGTCATGGGCGTTGGTTCCATCGTGCAATAGCCTGTTCTCGGGTCCAATTTGGATTTGTCTGATTCCCGCAATGTCGGCAGAATACTCGCCACATTGATTTTATTTCTGGATGTCCGCATGGTTGTATAATAGGAACCTCGACTACCTGAACTTCCTGGTCGTCTGTCCCGTCAAATGGACATGGCTTTATTTCTTCCCCCATCCTATTTCTTCCCCTGCTGGCGGGAGGTGGGGGGCGGTAAGCCTTGCTCGATCAGATAAATGAGCATCTTGGCGCGGGCATCGGCTTCGTTTGGATCGTATTCCTCGTGGTCAACGGTATTATTGAGACGATATTGAAGAACCCACCCACGATTTAGATGCCCGCCGACAAGGATCGCGCCTTTTACTCGGATTGGCAACATCTCCCCCATCTCGGCCACTGTGAAGGCGGAGACCATATCCCCCCTATCAATCGCTTCTTTATGCGGGTGGAAGGTTTCACGTGACTTACATCCCGGGTACATGGAATTAACCCCGAACCAATAAAAATAGCTCTCTTGCTTGATGCCCAATTCCTTGAGCCGCTTGGCGAGCTCCAGGCTGACGACTTGATATTCGAGCTTCATCCCCCCTCCGTCTCTCGATGGGCCTTGAGCTTGGAGATGAATTCTTCCCATCCACAGTTACACTTCCCGCCCCAAGGTTGCGATGTTTCGTGATATACCGCATATATAGTGCAGGCTGAAAAGTGCGCCCCATATTTCACCGCCTCCTCGATCAGACGGGATTGGGAGGAGAGCTTCTTTTCTACAAACTTAGCTACGGCGCGATATTCGTCCCTTTGCCATTCTGCGAGATCGCTCCATTGCCATTGCTCGTCGGAAAAAAAGCTTGAAATCTCTATGGCTAACCTATCGTCGCTCAAATCTTTATTTATATTCGGTTTCGGCCAAATGGTCCCATCCCATCGTTATCTAATTTTTCCACGGAACACCTGGACAATAGAAATGATTAGAAAAATAATTATATTGATAAGGAAAATATTAACGGCAAAGGCAACCCAACAGGGGGAGTGTTGGAAATGACTAATCATCCCCTAGATCTCCAAGATCGGATGCGCTCATGTCGAAATATTCCTTCGCAAACCGATATTCGGCATCTATTAGCTCTGCTAAAATATTTTGCTTTTGTCTCACTTCGCCTCCTTGAGGGCGGCTTGGGCTGTTATCCATGGCTCCTTATGGTCTACAGGATGGATTTCTTCGTCGATGCAGGGCGTATCAGTATGCTCACACGATCTGACGGCCCAATTATCTTCGTTTGCATAGAATTCCAGCCCCTCCCGATACCTCGCTGCCTCTGCCTTCGCCTTCTCAAGCTCGGATTTGAGAGAGGAGAATTCGGATTCTTCTGTCCACCAATCGGCAACAACATTCGTTCCGCCCGGTCCATCGTAGGCTCTATGATTGCCTTTATGCCCTTCCAACAATTCACATCTATGCGACCCTGGACTTATGGATTTACAGATTTCTTCTTTCATCGCTTCCCCGCCTCGTTGGCTCCGCGCTTCATGGCCTCTCAATTACCGCTAGTCCGGCTTCCTTCAAAAGAGTGATTGTATTAAACCATCGGGAAGAATTTTTCTTGTTAAGTTCTTGCACCCGAAACACAGATCCAAGTTCAACTCCGTCGGCGCACGAATCAAGATATTTAATTGCGGCTTCTTTATGGGTTTCAGCGTGTATTTTCTTGTTGTTTATGACGTAAACCACTGCCTTCTCCTCGCCTCGTTGGCTCCGCGCTTCATGGCCTCTCAATTACCGCACGCCTCCGTGCGGGTATTGGTCCCCACCTATTAGCCGGGAATACCTTTCGACAATCCCGGCATTTGCTTACGTACCGGCCGTCAATAAGATCCAGCTCGTACCCCGGATGCTTACAGTGCTTCGCTAGGTATTTCATCGGAACCACATGTAATACATGTGCCGATCGACCGCCCTAATACATAGGGGCTCATAGCCGGCTTTCCGGCGCTGCCAGTTTAATATTATGCGCCCCGTTCGCCCATTACCATCCACAAAGGGGTGGATCCTCTCGAATTCCACGTGTGCCAAGTTGATCTCAATTTCCTCCTGTTTATGTGGCCGTAGGCCATTCACCCTCACCCATTGAGCTACCAACTCTGGCACGTGAGCCCAAGGGGCCCCTTCTCTCTCTCCTACCCAAACCCGACATGTGCGGAAGCATCCAGCATCCGCTCCCAGCTTCTTCCACATGATGCGTTTGTGGAGGCGGAGAATATTGGAGACCGTCAGGGGGCGATCCTTTACCCAATTCCATGCGGCGAGCGACCGGATATCCTCCTCTTCTTCGTCGACATCCTCAATTAGGTTGCTTTGGCGAATCCACTCTTCCATATTCAATCTCCCCGCATTCGCAACGCATTATGAGCGCAATAGCATCCTCACGTTCGACAACCTGAATTAAGAGAAACCTGTGCTGGTGGGGTTTGCTGTGGGCACACCCGGTTAGAACTAGGAGCAACAACGTCAACCAATGGCGTTTGCTCAAAAACCGCGGCTTGGATGGCGGGGATAGTTTTCGGTAGTCTTGCGACTCTATCCACACGCCACCCGAGCCAAATTCTGGTCGGGATAGCGGGCGAATGGAGAAACAAAGAGCCCCACCCACCAACCAATCCCGACCGCGACTCAAGGCGGGACCGCCGGACCCCTCTGCAAGGCACCGACTCCATCGGCCCTATGTGCGCTGCTCCGGCCAACAGGATCGCACAGGAGTACCAAGTGCCCGCCTTAATCTGTGAAACATTTTACAAAAATGTTACAACTTGTCAATAGACCCGTAGATATTTCTTCCCCTCCACCATCCCAATGCGCCTGGCATATTGAATTAGCTTATAGGCCGCCCGGAGACCAAACCCCAACTCCCTGGCCTTCTCTTGGAGCGGCAAATAGATCTTGGGGATCTCCCCGGATAACAACTGATAGCGGAGTTTAATGTAATGCAAAATAAGCTCTTCGGCCTTCTCGGCTTGAATAGGCGGGTTCACTTAGATGCTACCTCCTGGCGTTCCTTCCAAACCTCCACCATAAGGGCAGGTAGAAGGGTGTCTTTGAGTTTTGCGGCAAATTGGCCCGCTGGTAGCCTTTTAACGGCTTCGGCATGGATTGCCTCGTACTCCTGGGTCGGAAGCGATTTTAGGGCCATTAGCGATCGATTAAAGGCCATTTCCTGGGACTTGACTTCTTCCATTTGTTTTGCTAGGCGCTCATACCCCTTCGTGTCGTAGCTGGGGCCGGCCTTGGGCTGCTGTGACGCGAAGCCACTCTGCTTCTTCTTCCATGTCCGGACGGTGGCCTGCCAATCCTTCATAGGGGCCCGCCCTATAAGCCAGCCGTTGCTCTCATAGTGGTCCACGAAAAGCTGCCCATCCAGCGGGAAGCCGATCTTCTTAGCATACTCCGCTACCTGCTCTGCTGTTGGCTTTACGAACTTGGGACGGGGCGGCTTGTCCGCACCTATCTTTTTTATTGGTATGGTTAGGTTAGGTAAGGTGTTATCGGCAGCCGATATACTGCCGATAGGCTGCCGATTGGCATCGCCATATATTTTGCCATGTAATGCCCATATTTTCCTTAATCTTTCACGGTTTCTGTTTGAGTACTTTCCGCGCAGGAAGGTTCCGGCAAAGTCGAGCCAGTCGTGGATTAGGTGTTGGTTTCCTGTTGAATCGACCCAGGAATGTCTTCGTAGGCAGTCAAACATGCGTTCTGCGGTGGCTATCTTAAAGCCCATAATCTCTGCTAAATACTCCGCTCCCCAAGAGGAAACGTCCCCATCCTCGCAGACCTCGATGGCGTGACCCCAAAACATTCCAAGATACCCGAGTGCTTCTGGTACAGACCATCCAATCTCCTTCCTAAAGTCGTGGAACTTTTTAAGCCGAATTATCCTAACTGGGTGAAATTCTATCCAGGCCAATCAACCCCCCTTAATGCCGTATAGAAGTTTTAGTGCCGACTTGATGCTCGTGTGGAATACCAATGGTTTTGGTTTCTCCCACATATTTGTATCACCCACCCTCCTGTAGGCGTTAAACCCATCCATAAAAAGAGCCTTGCCGTATGTGATTAAAAACCGTTTGTCCGGGGAAACCCAGACGACATCAAGCCCTTCATCTGTTTTCCCAATAACTGGAATGAAGGCCATTAAATCTCTTCGATCTTTATCGGGTACTCCGCCTCCACCATTTTCTTTTTAGCGATATAAAGTGGGGTCCTCATCCCTTTTGCATCGTAAAAGCGGCAACTCCCATCCACAAAAAAAACCAGGAAATCAACAACATAGCGGACGCCGCCAGCAAGATGTAGCGGGACCTGCCGGAGAAAGAATAGTACCTCTCCAGCAGCCTTTCTAAGCTTAAGCTGTTCATACGCCTTCGCCTCCTTTTTGCTTGGGAACTTGATCCCGTCGCGCTCCGTTCTTACCGCGTTGAACTTGTGTCTTGGCCACATCCCCCGATTCCTCCTCATACTCGTAGTCGCAACTTTGCCTCTTAAAACATCCACAGCAAGTCGAGGGCTCCAGCCCCCGCTTAAATTGCGCCCAATGGTAGGCGCATAGGTAGTGCGTTATCCCGTGATCGCTCATCTGTCCTTTACCTGCCTAAGTTCATTATTTTTAATCCAAGACTCCTCATCCATCCCGAAGAATGTTGGGCGGAAGTAGGAGCATTTACAAAAGCGGCCAGTGCAAACGCGCCTAGCGCCCCCTTCCTGGTCGTGCCAATTCTCCGGGTCCCCACAAACGCAGACCCTCACAGGAGCTCCACCCGCCCGCAGTCGTCACACATACGCACCCCGATTAGGTGGGTGGTCGTCATTTTCCGGTGGCGGCAGAAGATCCCAAGAAGAAAAGACTTGATTATAGTAAGCAAATAGCGTATGTTATTCATAAAAGTAGACCAGGGGAGACCGATCCCACAATCGGCCTCCGCCTGGTTAAATTTTACCTCCTATACGGATTGCTCTTCCTGTCACGCTCGGCCGCGTCCACAATAATATCGGCAATAAACTTAGTAAGCGCTGCGTTCTCCTTGCGAAGCTGCGCGATCTCGGCCTCCTCGGCGATGCAGGGTGGTGGGGTATGGTTTATCCACGCATGCGTAGTAAAAGCAATGGTTCCGCCTTTCGGTTCCCACAGCACCGGAGCAGGATAACTAGCCGGAACCTGAACCTCCCAGGTAATTCCCCAAACAAACCCCGGGAACAGTGAAGCGAATAGGATAGCTAATCGCTTCATTTTGAAGCCTCCGCAATCCGAAAGGCGATCTCTTCAAGGCTTTGATCGACCGTGAAAACATACCCATCGGCCCGCACATTAAATGCGCGGTGACCGTAAGGACCATTGTGGAAGGAATAGAAGCTAGAGATAGAGCTTGCCTTAAGAATAATCCTATTATCTCCGTCTGAGAACTGAACAAACCCTTTGGGTATCTGCATTACGCTGCCCTCCTTTTATACTCACTCGGATGCCTCTTTTCGAACATGTTCCGCTCGGCGTAGAAATCCTTAGCCACTAGGAATGCTTTAAATTCCCGCTCATAATCGCATTCCAGTGGAATACATTTGAATACACCGCCCCGCGGTAGGTGCAGGATTGCCAAATGATCCACTGGTTGCCCCATGTCCTCGAGCGCATACTTGAGGCCCACAAGCTGCGGGAGCCATTCCTGTTTCGTCTTCTCGGATGTTTTGACGTCCACCAAATACACATGGTTATCCTTGGCGCGATAGAGCGCGTCCAGGATTCCGGCGTACCGATGTTTCTCGTATGCGACCTGGAGCTCAGAGGCGAGCCATTCAGCCACAACGAACTTTTCCCACTCCAGAAATTGAATCACCCCTAGAGCAAATCCATGTCCGGCATCGGCTATAAGGGAGGGAGCGGCTTCCGCCGGAGCCCTCCCATTTAGCCGTTCCTTAATATAGCGCTCGATATGTGAGTGTAGCTGGATGCCAATGTCGGCCGTCCGATCGCGCTTGTCCCTCCAAGCGTCGCGGGCAACCAATAGGGCTTCCGCGGAGATCGTGGTACCAACGATGCTCTTTAGTTTTTCATACATCATCTTGACGCCCCACGGGATTCGCCAGTCGCCCCTGTCAAACATGGCGGCTATTGAAGAGCATCCCGGGACCTCCTCACCATTTAGGATATGGTGGTGGCCATCAGGGAGAAACTTGAGATCCAGGGGGCGGAGGTTCATAAAATCCGGGCCTGCGTACGCCGGGCGATCATAAGGTCACCTAACCTTCGGGCTCTTCATGCGCTTATTGCGGTTGCGCCCCGCACGCACTTCCACCCTGACGGTGTCGCCGGTGCCGTTCCTCGTCGCACCCCGACGCAGAGGCAGGCCATATCGTTTTTGTTTCCTAAGTTTATGCTTTGACATACCCAGTACAATTTCATCCCACGCCCTTCTAAAATGTTCGGCTGTGGCGATATCCCAGAGACCAGCAACCGTTCGGTTGAATTTTCTTGACGCTTGGTTTAGTCTCCGTCTACCTCCCATTCATTCCCCGACTTCTGCGGTAGCGGTTTCGGGTACGGCTTTAGCCTGAATATCGGCAATCCACTGCGGGATTTCGCGGCCGGTATCCGGCGTGATCTTCACCATCCCCTTGGGGAGCTGCGAGATTGCGGAGATTTTCGCCCGGGTTTGCCCATCCTGCCCCTGGTAATGGATGATATTAAGGAGACAGTTGGCACCGATCAGGTTGTCCAGGTCGAATCCGGCGAGCTCTTCATCCGTAAACGCCTTGCCGCGCCAAGCCGTTAGGTCCTTCCGGAGATTACTCTTTTTGCTCAGGCTGTGGGTGTAATCCTTAAAGATCTTAAAGCGCTTGCCGTTAAAGTCGTCGTTTGACTCAATGCGGGCCTCGAGCTCGAAGCCGATCTTGAGCTTATGCTGAATGCGCGACTCGCCCTTGAAATCCGACTGCTGCCGGCCGAGATCCCAGACATCGAAACAGACGGCCTGGATATTCTCCTGGGGCGGCAGATGAATCACCCGAGATTTTCCTTCGCTTACAATAATTGGCATTTAATCCTCCCTCCCTGCGTATCTTTTTAAAGTCGAATCCTGCTGGTCTTCGGGCGACAAGTAGTAGACCGTGTTCCGCGTCTCTACCTTAATAGACACGATATCGGAGGTGTGAATAGCCTCGCCAGGCCTAAACCGCGGATCATAATAGATGTCGCCAAAAACCCGCCCATCGCCAATACGCCAGTTCTTGATTGTACCACCCTGCTTTTTCATCACCCCTCCTTATGTGTACCTGCTAAGATGCCGCAGAATGGAAGCGCTGGAAATCACGTAGGCTCTTCCATCAATCTTCCCGCGGATCTTCTTCTGCGCCAGAAGCCGGTAGGTCTTCCGCCTCCCCATGGAAAAATACTGGCGAACCTGCCGAACGCTTATAAATGGCGGAAGCTCTAGGATCTTGACGTCATCCATGGCGTGCTCCTTCTGCCCAAATAGTTTGGGCAAAGTATTGACAAATTAATTGATGTTTGGTAAGATACAGGTATGAACTTCTCAGCGGCAAGGGTGGTCCCACAATGGGCATTGCGCGTTTCGTCCTTTTTTCTTTGGTTAGGCGCCCGCTGTGTGGGGCAACTTGCGCCTAGGGTCAATCCTATAAAAGGGATTGCGGGATGTCAAGAAAATTTTACAAATATTTTACATAACATCAATACTGCTAAAATATGCTTAAAATACCGTCGAGAGACCTAGAGAAACTAATTGACGCCGCGCTTGCGAAACATCAATGGACACAGGAGCGGCTTGCGGAAGAATTAGACACTTCCCCGGAAACCGTATCCCGCTGGAAGGCTGGCTCTGGCATCCACAAGGTTCACTATGAAGAGCTTAAGCGCCTGGCAAATGAGGAAGTTTCGGAGACGCCAGTAGAGCCCGTGGGCCAATCGGTGCGCATCCCATTTGACGTCACCATCCCCCGCGGCACCCTGAAAATTTCAATGGATCCGAATGGGAACATTCGCATCCATGGAGAGCTCGTGGCGAAGCTGGGTAAAAAGGAGGAATAATGTTTGGGTGGTTGGCGCTTATTTGTCTCTTGCTTGACCAGGAGGACCTGGCCGTGATCTTCATTATCTTATGGTTCATATTTTAAGGAGGGGCTTATGCTTGGCGATAAATACATCCTTATAGGGAAGAATCCGGTAAAAACTGATGATGATAATTTATGGGCTCAATGGTTTAATGATATAATCGCCCAGGATCGGGCTGGGGAATTTTTCATCATTACGACATTTTTGGGGTTAGACTATAACCGCAATCCGGGGGAGCGTCCGATCCTATTTGAAACCGCTGTATATAATGGCCTGGGAGAGCGCCAAGTTGTGTATTGCCGGTACTATTCGGAGCATGACGAGGCCGAGGCGGGGCATGGCGCGGTCGTGGCGGCGCTTGGGGGTACCCAATGATCCTCCTTTTGATTGCCGCCGGATGCTTCTTTACGGGGCACATAGCCGTGGGGCTTGGGTTTATTGTTTTATGGGTAATGTTCGGAAGGGAGGACTAATATGGCTTGGTTAGAATTCCGCAAAACTAAAAACGGGGTAGCAAGGAAGCAAAATAAGAAGACGGGGCAGTGGGAGACCGGAAGCTGGTATGGCTTGGGGCGCGATCCTAAAACCGGGGAGCGGATAAGTATGCCGGTTGGCGTCCGGGAAAACTGGCGGAAGGTGCGCGACGAAATTGAGGCTATTGAAACCGGGGCGGTTGAGCGTACCCCCACATCCCCCACGCTTAGGGAGGCGTATCGAGATTTCGAGCAAATCGTTCTAAGGCGTGGCGGCTCCCCCCTAACCTGGGTGAACTATAAACAGGCCCTAGATAAGCTGGTAAAGTTTTTAGGGGAAAGCGCGGAGATTCACACTATTACAACAAAGGATCTTAAGCGCTTTAAGATTCATCTCCTGGACAGCCATACCGTTAATGGCATGTTCTCTATCCTTGGGCCCGTCCGTACGTTTTTTTCTGCATGTGTTGAGCAGGAGTTTATTAAGGTAAACCCGGCATCAAAAATAACGAAAGGGTTAAAACCTCAGAAGGTGGCTACCTTCCTAACCGATGAGCAGGTCAAGTGTGTGCTCGCCCAAATCGACACCGCCGGCGTTTGGAAAGATGTGCGCGGCGAGTTTAGGGATATCATAAATACCGTGCTCTTAACCGGAATGCGTGAGAGTGATGTGGCCAACTTCAAATGCTCCTGGGTGCAAGATGGAATGATCTATATTACCAATGGGAAGGGCAATAAATCGCGAACGATTCCTGTCGTTCCCATGCTGGCCAACCTATTAGCGAAATACCTGAATAGGGGAAACGAGTATGTGTTCCAGGGCTGGCAGAGGAGCCACCGGCTGAGCCTGTACTGGTGGCGGCTATATAGGGCGGCCCAAAAGAAGTGCCCCGGGCTACCTAAGCGGTGCCGCTTCCACGACCTCCGACATACGTTTGCCAAAAACTTTCTAAGCGGCGGTGGGGACCTAAAACGCCTCCAAATGATCCTTGGGCATTCTAAAATCGGGGTCACCGCGGACATCTATGGCCACCTAGACGTCGCTGACCTTGTAGAGGATATGGGGCGGGTTAGGGCTGGCTGGAGCCAAAATGAGCCCGCCCTTAAGGTGGTCTAGTCATTTGGGCAAAAATTTGGGCTGGATTGCGGAATACGCGGGCCTAAAGAGGCACCTAAAGGCACAATGGAAAATCCGCTCCCGCCACAATTCACCGACGAGAAAGTGGGTTATTGTAGGTAGATCGAGGGAAATTAAATGGTGCGGTTTTTTGACGATCAACTAATATACAAATCTTTTTATTCGTGCTTTCGCCCGTCGGTGATGTCGAATTTTCAGTTTTCATTTGGGCTATATTTGGGCTGGTTGACAGGTTTTGGGATATTAAAGAACTTTCGAAAGGCCATTGCTACTACCCGTAGGATGGTCTCGTTAAGATCCTCCGGGTTTCCACGCTCAAAGTGCACCCATATCCGCTCCGCGGTGGGACGGTCGTAGCCCTCTTCTTTAAGGATGCGCATGAACCTGGTTTTAGTCATTGAGCCCCCTGGACGTACGGGCGGGATTCGAACCCGCGAATGATGGTTTTGCAGACCACCCCCTTAAGGCCACTTGGGTACCGTACGAATATTTTTCATTGCTGTAGGAATCATATCTAATTTGGTATACTCTTTGCAAGCTTAGCACAAAAAGGAGGCCACACTTGAAACAGGTAATCATAATCGAGAAAGCAGACATAGAGAAGTTAAGAGAGGGAAAAACAATGTCGTTAAACGAATCTATTGACATTGCGTTTGAGGTGCGCGGGCAAGGAAGTAGTGGCGGATTAAAACGAAACACCATTCTTGACGCGATCGCATCTAACCCTGGACTCGCACCAGCAAAACTTGCCGAACTTGTCGAATCAACCCCCAATAGAATATACTCGCACATAACACATCTTAAAAAAGCTGGTCGTATTTACAAAGACCACAATAAGGGTGGCTGGTTTATTAAGAATGGTAATGGCCATAAATCTATAAGGGGGGTCTCTAGCAATGGCCACAAATAAGCAGCAGGTCATCACTGCCTCCGACATTGAGCGCGACCTTAAGATCAATACAATCCGCGGCCCACTAAAACGCAGGTGCAGTCAGTGTGGGCAGGGGTACTTTAGAAGGAATTTAGCAGAGGTCTGGACTACCCGGAATCTCGGAAGGCGTTACGGGTGGCATAAAGAGATAGCCAAAGTATGTATAAAGTGTCAGGATGAGAATGAGAGCAAGAGGATTCTGACGATCTGCGACGTGCAGTTTAGTAAGCTGGTAAAGAAGGCTTAATTTCCCAACTTCTTACAGCGCTTGGCTCCGCTCCACCAGGCCGGCCAGCCCGCCACAGTTACGGCGGCATACATCATATTCTTGCGCCAGGGGGCTATGCCAGTAACCCCCATAGCTTCCCGGAAGGTCCTGTCGGCCTGAGACTTGGTGCATGGTTTGGTCTGGTAGAGCCAATCATGTATCACTGCGGCTGCATGAGCGGTATTGCCAGCCAACAGATAGGCCAATGGGAGCCGCGGGACCGATGCAAAGTCGGTGATAAAACCAGCTCGGACATTCACCGGGCCCACGATATCGCTTTCGTATCGGAGATCCTCGGTAAGCTTCCAGGTCTCCTCGTCAATCGCCTGGACGATCAGCGGGTCTAAAAACCTAGCCATTAGTCGCCGCAGTCACCACACTTAATGGTCGCCCCACACTTGGGACAGTTAATCCGCGTGCCACAGCAAGCCGCAATAGCCGTTAAAGTCGTTCCGCACTTACACTCGATCTCAATACCTTCCACCATTACTTCCATTTAGTCCCCCTTGATAATGATTTTATAGACCAGAAAATAAAATATGATCGCAGCCGCCAATGTCCATGCCATTTAAGCGCTCCTTATGGTAAGCTGGAATTGGTCCTCCCCCTCAAGATGCTTCATGAAGCGGTGGAATCCCAGGCCCGAATCGGTAATTGCCCATTGCTTATTGATCTCCGCGAACCCGACACCCACCAGGATGCAGCCGCGAGAGTCCGACATAGCGTGGTTCCCCTTATGGAACAAGATGTGTGTGCGGCCGGATACCGGGATCTCGAAAGTCTCCCCGAATTTGGGCGATATCATGCGACACGGGATATAATTCCCCTCGGGAATGCACGAGATATTAGGCTGGTTGTCTAGCCAGAGGCGCTCCATGGTCGTGCAGATGATGCCGTCGCCCTGGAGTACCCCAGGAGTCCCATCTGGCGTCGGGGTAAACCGAACCAGCGTGAGGTGCTTCATTTGCTCCGGAGCATTTGCTTAATATCGTCAAGCTGTTTGGAGATCGAAGCATAGTTTGCCCGGAGCTCCGCGATATTTGTCTTAGCTTCTACGACGCCGGCGCCAATCCACCAGCACCAACCAAGGATTATTGTCTGGAGGACGCCTACCAGGAACATTATGATTTTAGACTTATCTCCGTTGCTTTCTGCCACGTTTATCCTCCCCGGATTTGGCCACGGCGCCTGTCTCCATACCGAGGCCAATAGTTTTTTTCGAGCTCATTTGGTTTCCCAAAAAATCAGCAAGCCCCATGCGCCTAAATGGGGATTTGGCCAGGTCCACAACATTATCTGCGGTTTTAGTGAACCCCCTGGCTGCCTCCGGGATGGCGGAGGTCCGCACATCAATTAGTTCGTGCTGTAGCCCAAGCTTCTTATCTAGCGTCGGAGAAATAGCCCCAAGCTTCTCGCGCAGGGCGATCCACATAGCCCTCTGTGCCTCAGTTATTTCCGGAATAGCCGATGTATCCTTATTAAAAGACTTCCCAATCTCATCACCCAGGAAAACGCGCTCAATATTGGCGTTCATGAAATCCATAAAGTCACCCATTCTTCTCATAAAGTTATTTTTATATTCAATAAGCGACTGGACGACCGGGTGATCGGTGGTGTTGTATCTCCTTGCCGCCTGCTGTATAACCGGATTCATCGCATCGGCTACCTCTTTAGTTACGATGCTATTGGGCGGGATCGCCGGTGCGGAGGTTAGATCTGGTTTAATGCGGTTGGGCGCACCAGCCACCTGCTGGGCACTAGTCTTCGATACGTTAGAGATTTCACCTTCGATCTCTCCGCCCAGCTTATTTATGGCCCGCGTTGCCGCTTTTTCCATTTTTTCCTTATTGCTCGTGGCAAGGTTTGCCACGCCCTTATCCATATCAAGCGCAACCTCTCCAACCCTGGGCTGCCCCTTCATATATCGGCTTTCACGAATAAGCTTTGGTGCCTGGAGGTTGCGGTTAGCGATTTCTGTTTGAATCCCCCGCGTTGCTCGGCTCACCATCGGACCAGCAATACCCATGCCGGCCTCCAGGGCAAAGTCTGAGGGCCGCGTAGGCATTAGCTCTGCGGCGGTTGCCAGCGTCCCACCGCCCATGGCCGCTGCGTTTCGGACAACGTTTGCGGCGCCACTAGGAAGATACTCAGATGCCGCCCCTGAGACATCGGAAACAATATTTCCAACAGAACCTAACGTTGCCTCCTTAAACTTCCTCCCAGCACCCTCCAGCCACCGGCGCTTCTCGTCAAGTATCTGTATGGGGTTGGTCGTTGTCGATGTCGGGAACGGATTGAGGAATTTTGTGACAGAGGCGGCTGCTGCCGGGGTGCTTGCCACGTTTACATCCCCCTCCCTAGAAACAATATCGGATGCAAACTTAGCAGTCGCCTGGGCCGGCCCAGCATAACGGCCGAGCAGACCGTCGCTTCGATCCATAGGTGGCGGTGCCTTTTCGCCGCGCATAGCCAGCTTAACGGCATAGATATTTTCCGGTGTCGGGTTGTCTATTTTTACTTTTTTACCATCGATAATAACAGTTGCCATTTTATTCAAAAACCTCAGCCACGGTTCCATCGGGAAGTGTTATTTTTTTACTACCGCCAGGCGGGGGGACATCTTGACCACCACTAACACCGAACAATTCCTTAAGCCCAGGCGATGTCTCTTCCTCGTCGGCAATTCTACCCTCAAGCTCCTCGATTACGGAAAGAATACGATTAAGGTTTGTCTCTGTTGGGAGTAAAACTTCCGGCATAATTGGGGCAAAGATTTGCTTTTCAGTCGGAGTAAACGCCGTGCCACCCATTTGCCGACCAAAGAGGGCGAAGTTTGTCCTAAGATCATTTAAAACCCTCTGGCGTTCCGGCGGTAGGGTCCCGACATATTCCTTGAATTTTGCGATCGGGTAGTTTAAAAGTCCGGTGACATCAATATTATTTGCGATGGCGTAATTGAACCCCTCCTGCAATTTATGTGCGAGCCTTAGACTTCTACGGAAATCGTTGTACCTGAGCTTTACTGATGGCTCAACGTTTACTCGCTCCATTTCCTTCTGCCTACCGGTAATAGCGGCCTCCTTAGCTGGGCCAGTACCAATAACTGCGCCAGTGTTTGCTGAGACCTCTACATACCCGGGTTGTGGAATTTCACTCACATCTCGCGTCTTAAGGTTCACGTAAAGCTTATTGCCGCCCTTCTGCCCCGACCGATAATACTCCGCCTGCGCTCGCTTGAGATCCTCGCTCGCTAGTTTATCTAGTTCCTCTGGCGTAAGTTTCGACCTATCAATGCCCGATACTGTTCGATAAGACACGTTCACCGGGCGCTTAAAGTCCGGCAAAGGCGGCCCCTCCACCGGAGTTTCCGTGGTAACCGTCTGAGATGTCATATAGTTAGACATCGGCGTATTCCCCCGGCGCAGACTCTCCGCCTCTTGCGCCAACTTGGACATCTCCTGAGTCGTCTTTTGGCGGTCTAGGTTGGCTTTCTTAATCGCCAGCACATCCGAGATCGTTTTATCGACGATCCCAGCGCCCGCATTAATCTTATCCAGGGTGTACCCGCCGGGATCCCGGCCGCCGGACTCGTAGAAGGCCAGCTTTTGAATCATGTCTGCTAAATCAGCCATTGAATTTCTCCTTATCTAAAGCCGGAGTATACTTTTCCGGCCGTGCCAGCCACGTTAAGGGCGGTATTAAGATAATCGACCCAGTCCTTCTTCCCGGCATTAGCTTGGGCCTGGCCGAGACGCTCGGCAACCCCCAACTCCCTCCGCTTGAGCCCCTGATTAAAAAGGGTGTCATCCCGGTTAGCCGAGAACGTCTTGCCGAATTGGTAGGCATTCTGTGAGCGGTCCTTATTGCGCTGTAATAGGTCCTCGATCGTCTTGCTTAGGTCGATGGTCCCCCTGGCACGCTCAGACTCCAGCGTATTAAGCCCGGAGGCCAGGTCGCGTCCGCGGGCGCCTTCGATCTTGTCGAGCGTGTAGCGGGAATTGGGGCTGGTGAGCATCCCCTGGCCGGCGAGATCCTCCGCGGCGCGCTGCTTAGCCGGTCCGTAGACCGTGTCGTCATAACCCGCCACAAGATTAGACCGGCCGGCATTGTAAACCTTGTCGAGCTGTTGGGTAAGAGCCATTAGCCGTTGCTCCTCGGCGCTCTTGGCGGCCCCGAGCGTCCCCGGGTTTACCAGAGCATCGGGATTCCCCATGATATACTCGTCCGCCAGGGAGTTAATTTGGTCGGGAGCCATACCCTGGATGAACTTGGACGCAAAGCTCGGCGTTAGATTGGAGGCGACAAATTGGCGCACTTGATCCTCGGTTGGGAGAGACCCAGTTTGCGCCAAGACGCGATCGGCGAATGCGGAAGCTAATGCGCGTGTACCACCGACGTATACATCATCTCGGTTATTATCCCGGAGCGGCTGCCCGAGGGCTTCATAGCCCTGGTCGAACGTGTTCCCGTAGGCGCGGGCGCCCTCAGTGTTGTAGATTGGGTTAATAAGATCGGCCACCCCCTGGTTACGGGTCGTCCGGCTCGTGAATGTATGCCGGCGATCTGGCCCCGGGTCTTGCTGCCTACCAGCGTTTTTTTGGTCAATCGAATCCTTCCACAACGCAGTGGCCGGACTTATCCGAGAAACCACCGTTGCTACGTCACCCCAAAATCCCATATATTCCTACCTCCTAACCGTAATGCACGAGCCGCTAACCGCATAGAGCTCTTGGCCAGCTCGCCACATCATCTTGACCGCGCCAGAGCTGAAAATCACCACTTCTCCATCTTTCATGTCCGTCAAATTCGGCGTCGAGCTCACGATCTCAAACTGCGCAGGCTGCGCCTGGCCGTATAGGTTCGTGAATTCCGAGTCAATCTTCCCCTGGCTGTCATGCGAGTTGTGGATAGGCCCGAACGCACATAAGCCAATGGCCGCCAACAGGATCCATGGCCTCATTTGTTCGAAAGCGACTTCGCCGGCTCATAAAGGATATTCACGTTGTTGATGCCAAGCCCGATATCTGTCTCCCCATTCTGGAGGCGCAGCCGGATCGTCTTAGCCTTCCGGGTTACCCCAGTTATCTCCCTGGAATAGCGGCCGCTGCCAGCGATCGAGAATGTGGAGTAGGAGAAATCACCCTCATCGCGGGAGGTTCCAATGGTCATTACGCCTCCGCCGGATTTGGTGCCATCTATTAGGTATTTAAGAATGTTCTTGTCGAAGAAATAGTCGCCCAATGGGAGGTCTGGGGTATCGTAAATCGAGACGATGGGGCTACCATTGAAATTGGTGCCGTAGTCCAGGCGATACACTGTTCCGCCGGTAACGGCGCCCCCGTAGAGCACGTTTCCGGCCTTGGCGTAGCAGTTAATCGGCAGGCCAACAATGGGCATCCAGGCGTCTGGGTTCGTGTTTGTAATTTTCGACTTGACATAGGTGAGCCGGAGCGTCGGGTCTGACGTGGTCGTCACCGTAAGCCAATAGCGATTAAGCCAATCCATGGCAAAGGCCCGGGCGTCCGTGGCCTGGCCCTCAATATGAGAGATTGTCACGTTATCCACGTTGGAATGAGGGTCCGCCACCGATTGAATTGTGGAGGCCCACTGGATGTATTTATTGATCGTCGGCGCATTGATGACTACGCCGGGGGAGATGCCCTGCCAGGTCTGCGTGGTAATATTAATAACGCTGGTGGAGGTCCGGTAGTAATAAGAAATAGCCCCGCCATTCGTATTTCGTGCGGAATCAAAGTTCCCCCAGGCGGTAATCGTGTTCATCGTGGAGACGTCCGATATGAATTGGCCTGTGGTGGCGGCCAAGAGCTTTATCGTCGAGAATCCGGTGAATGTGGAGGTGTAGAAATCGTAGGAGCACCCGCTGTCTAGCCCGGATGTCGCCTCGATGCGTATTTGGAACTGGGATCCGCTTAGGTCTGAGGATGTAAAGAGCACCGGGACACTAAAGTTGTAGGTGATTTCATTGAAGTTTGTGTCTACCGGCATCCGCGTAAAGTCCGTGGTTTCCCCTGTCCGGTTGTTCTTAATAGTGATCTTAACGTTGGGCGAGCAGCCACCCGGCGTACCGCGCGATACCAATGTTAGCGAGGTCGGATAGCCGAAGAAATTTAGGGGAACCGTCTCTGTGGATAGGCGTACGCGGTAGTCATACAGGGAGAGCCCGGGATTGGATAGCGAAATATGCGGGTTATTGTTCGCCGCGTAAGACGCGGGCGTCGGGTAGGTCGATCTATTCATGTAAAACGGCTCCGTAGAAACCGTCAGAAGACCGGACAGCGTCGCCGTCGTGCCGGAAAATTGCCCCCGGCTAAATTCCGCCTGGCTGTCCCAGGAGTCCGTGACGATATTGGTTACCCCCTTATTAATTCTGGTAATATCGGGTTGAATTAGATCGCTAACACGCTCAATGTTGCGATAAACGCCTGTCTGCCCGAGAAAATGGCTCTGGCCGTCCAGAACGCGCACGGAATCATTGGAGACTACGCCGATATTCGCCTCCTCTTTGCGAGCCTTATAGTCCGAAGAGTTGTCTCCGTAAATCGTATAGATGCTATGCTCTTTGCCGGCTCGCAGTTGCCCCTGATAGATCCAAAGGGCTGTCCCGATCTGCCCATCCCCGCGGCCAACCGGCACAACATTGATGGATGGCCAGGCAAACTGGTTATCCGGCGCAATAACGACGTTATCCGTCGTGATTACAGCGCTAAAGTAGAGGTCTGAGGCGGCATTAGGTGCGCCAAACCCCCAAACGCGGTCCTGGTAATATGCCCCGTAGCGGAATTTAGGCACATTGGGGGTCCCGTTGGACCCATTTAGGATGACTTTTGAAGTTCCGTCCCATGTTTGGACAAAATCTACCCCGTTAAACCCCCACATTTTATTGCGTACCTGGATCCAATTAAGGAGCGAGCCGGTATTAGAGGCGGAACTAACCAGCACCCACGTGCTAAAGTCTGACGTCTCCAGGGTAACGCTGGAGTCGGTCACCAAAAACGTGGTTTGCCCGCTCTCCCGAACGAAAGGGAAAATTCCGGTAACCTTGGAGAGTGTTGCGCTCGAACCAAGAGCCACGTAGCCATTGATCCGCTCGATCTTCCCGTTATCAATGAATACATTCTGCATGTAGGGACTATATTTCTTATCCAGCTTATGGCTGGGTAGCACGGTATTGAGGCCACCGCTAAAATCGTCGATCAGCTCCTGGTCGATACTAGGAGCAATGGCCGCCCCGAGGAGCGGAAGTGCTATTAGAAGGACCTGCCAGCGCTTTAGCATCCAGCCTCTTCCGGCTCGACGTATGAGCCCCAGTGAAACCCGGTCCCCTCGGAATCCTTAATGATGACGGATTCTAGCTTTTTTGCGTCAGCTATTACGGACGCCTTAATTGCTAACCCGTGGTCCCGATTATTTAGTTTCCCCATATAACAAAGGTGCACGGCGTAATCCTTGACCAAATCGTGGTAAACGGTGGGTAAATCCAACTCCGCAGACTCGCTGGAGGCTGCCGGCCGGTAAACGTAGCTCAAATAAACCTTCTTCCCGACGGCGGATTCGGCAGTAGAGGGCCGCGGGTGGATCAATAGGTTCGACCCGTCGCGCACAAGATACTGCGGGCGCCCCTGGCTGTCGGTTGTCGTCTCCAGCCACATGGGTGAGATCTCAGCAAGCTCCTCCTCGGGGATGATCCTAAGCGGCAGGACATCTCCCGGGATGCTGGGATCCCCAAAATAGGCCTTCGTGGGCAGTATTAGGTCGCTGGCGTAGGTGCTAATGGCGTAGGAAGCCGTATTGGCTGTTACCTGAAAATTGGTTCGCTTGATCGGCTTTTTGACCAGAGCCCCGAGATACCGCACGCCCTGGTCAATAAAACCGTTCAATTCGGCATCGGTGAAATCGGACGTGCTCGCCTCCGGCTGAGAGATCGCCTGACGAATAAGTGTTCGGGTATCCGATTGTGTCGCCATATTAGGCCACCGCTTCCTCTAGTTCCTTGAGATTTTTCTTGATGACCTTGCGATCCGCCTCATCAAGAGATTTCTCCAGTTCCTTATATTTAACCTGCGCCTTAACGTAAGCCGTGCTAACAGAAGCTTTGATTGCCTGCGCCTCACGGTTTGCCTCGGCCACGATTGCGTCCGCCGTTTCAACCGCCTTCCGGATGCGCTCCTCGGCTTCAACGTTCTGCCGGGCCAGCTCCGTGTTCCGTTCCTGGAGCTGAGAATGTTGCGTCTCTAAGGTTCGATAATTCAGCATCTCCTGCTGCGCAAGAGGCGCCAGCTTAGTAATGAGCGCCCCAAACTGCTTGAGATACTGGTCCAGCGTTTCAATGCGTCCTGCCATGTGTTCCTCCTTTATGGTCTTACGTCTACTTGCTTATCCGTAATCTTTCCGCGTTCCAGCTTCCCGGTCACATAATCCTTGCCTTTAACGGTATCCGGCAACATTACCCGCTTATCCAGCTCTCGCAGGCGGGCCCGGGATACATTTTTCATCGTATGCAGCGAGTCGGTTTCCACGAGCGTTGGGAAGCCAAAGATCTTATCCTTCTCGCATCCCGGACAAACGTTGATCTTGTATCCGGCCTCGAAAATAATCCAACAGACATCGCATCTATTCGTCATAAAATTGTGCGGTGGGGAGCCCCGCTTAGCAGGGCTCCCCAACCGCTATGCTCTAATTACTGAAAGACGTAAAAGAGCGCTCCCAGAGTGTGGAAGTCGGACCTACTCGGCCGGAGAATCAGGCCCTTATTAAACCGCATGGGTTTAGGGGTGCCAGAGAATCCAGACGCATAGGCGCCGGGCCCACCGCTCGAGGCGTTGACGTTGTATAGCCGTACCATAGGACCAGTGTTCTTCCCTGAGTCCGCAGACGTGGAATCAAACACATCGCAGAAGTCGGACGTTGTTCCGGAACCAAAAATGATTCCATAGAACGAGCCCGACATGCCGCCAGAAAGACTCTTTTCCAGCGGAACCCCAACGTTGCCCGGGAGGGTGACGGTGGAATAACCCACGCCAGTTCCGGAAACGAGGAAGCTTATAGTCCAGGTGCTAATGTCAACTCCGCCGTAATCAGCCGTTGCCAAAGTGTTCTGGTCGCCACGAGGGAGTCCCCTCATGTCGGCATTAGCCACTCCGACGCACAGCAAAAACACGGCAGCTACTAATGTTTTAAACTTCTTCACGTTCACTACCTCCTTAAGGTTTAAGCTGCGCTGTTGATGACCACGAAGTGGTCACTCCTGATTACGTTCTGTCCATACAACGACTGCGCGACGAAGAGGTCCGCCAGGACCAGGTTCGACGTGGTTCTCGTACGCTCGATGTCGACATTCTTCTGCCAGGCGATCGCAATAGCGCTCTTGTGGATCAAGAGGTTCTTTTTGACGGCCGGGGTTCCGGTTTCGACAATGGACGTAGAGAGATACACGGGCGAGCCAAGCAAGGGGAACACGTAGCCGGTCGTCAGGACGTTTTTAGAAACGCCCGCCGAGTCGGCCGAGGTCAGCTGCTGCTCATTCAGAAGCCCGTTGTAATAAGCCACCGGGTGCAAGCACCAGGAAAGCTCCTCCAGCGGGATGTTCTGATTAGCGAGCCGCAGCATCGCTTCTTGCGCCAGCGTCTTGTCAAAGTTCGCAGGCGAGCTCGTGCTACCGACAGAGTTGCCAGCCGCAACGCTCGAGTGGAGCGCAGCAATCTGGGCATCATATCTGGCAGCAAAGGCCGCGCCGGCGGCAGAGGGGAATTTCGAGTCCGGGGTCCAGAAGGACTGGGCCTGAGCCCGGTCCAGGACGCGGATCGCAATTTGCTCCCACTGGTTCAGTGAAACATCCGAAGTCGTTGGTGTATAGTTCTGAGGAGTGAAGCTTCCGTCCGCGGCCACAGTTCCAACGGTGTACCGCTGGTCAATGGTCACGTGGATGACATCACCCTTCTTATTCGCAATACCGCTCTTGTTCGCCACGCGGTTCAAAATGACACCCTTGGCGTAACGAGCGTCTTCGATCTTCTCGTCCCACAGCTCTTTGACAGTCGCGTTTAATGCGGTGTTATCAAAGTCATTAGCCACTTTTGTTTACCTCAAAAGTAACTGCAAGCTATTCTCTATTTCTTAGTGACAAGCCGCTCGATTTCGCCCAATACCTGCCTTCTGCGTTCCATGAATTTTTCATCCTGGCGCAGAGATGGATTTGCGTCTAGCTGGTCGTTGAGTTTCTTCTTTTCAGCCAATAGGTCTTGCTCGGAGACGGACCGCTTGTCTCCCATACCTGGATTTCCAGTGCCGGTTCCCCCCATTAGCGTCTTTTTAAGGACGGTTGGGTTGGTTGGCTTTTGGGCTTCTCCAAGTTCCATTAGGGCGTATTTGACCGCCAGGTCTGGATTGGTCTTAGAGAGTTCATTCAGGCCGGATTCAATAAGGAATTCCTTAATGCGGTGTGCGCGTTCGGGATCCTTAGCGATTCGCTCCTGGAGCGTTTCCTTTGAGTCTGGGCTTGTTTTTGGGAATAGCTTTTCCAACGCCTCTTGCTGTTTGCGCTCTTGTTCGGCCACGGCGGCAGATTCTCTCCAGCCGGTAAAATCCTGCTTGAGGGCAGCGATTTGAGCATCATAATGGTCACGCAGGGCTTTTTCCCTTGCGGCCAAAATGCGCTTATGTTCCGGTGAGAAATGCGCCGGGTCAAAGTCGGGCACATCCGGGGCGACAGGTGGTTTTTGGTTTAAAGACGCCTGTTCCTCTCTCCATTTACGGAGAGCGGCAACTTCTTCTTTAAGTTCTCGGACTGCTTGTCGTTCACGGTAATAATCCGAGGCGGGGCGCCTTCTTGTCGGCTCCGGTACTTGAGGCACTTTGCTACCAGCTTCGACCTCGCTGGCGGTTGCCGGTTGAGGCTCCGGGGCCGCTTGCGCGGGTTGCGGAGTCTCCAACGCCGGGGGTTCAGACCCGGTACCCTCAACAACGGGGGCAGTTATAATTTCGTCAGGTGACATTTAGTTTTCTCCTCTTTAGCTTGTTACGGCCTCCCGCTCGCACGGGGAATCTTGATTAGGAGCTACTACATTAAAAACGTGGGTATCGTAAGACTTTCGCAGGCCGTTCTTTACCTCGATGACATCGTCCCAGGTGTACTCGTACGGCCCAATATGGCCCAATTTGATCGTCGTGTCGCACCAAATCTTGTAGCCAAGCTTCCGCGCTTTCTCGCAGAAGTACCAATCTTCCGACATGTCTTCCCAGGTGCCGTCGATGAGCATCTTTTCGTGCTGGAAAAACGGATAATACGCCGTCGTCCCATGCTTGCAGAGTGGCGCGATGTTTTCATTGATGAGCCTATTGAGCACCTCCCTGCGGATCACCATGCAGCCGGTTGAGATGGAACGCACCTCGTGAATCTTTCCGTTCTTCCCAAACTCAATCGTCTCTGTACCTAATGGGCGGATGGCGAATCCGGGCTTAATTTTTGATTTCGTCACATACGCGGCGCCGACGACGTCCAGTTTAAGCTGGTGCGCCTCGTGCATTAGCTTGGTCGCATCGAATGGAGAAATGACGATGTCATCGTCAATAAACATCAATAGCTCATCCGTCGTAGCCTTTAAGAACTGGGTGGCTGCCCGTGAGCGTGAGCGCGAAATCAGCGCGTCGCCATCCACAAGGCGTACGGTCACCCTGGGATTGGGGCAGCCCTCCAGGGCTCGCAGGTTCTCGTAGGTTTGCGCTTGGATCTCCCGGTGAGCGCAGACGGCTACGGTGACGGAAAAGTCGCTCATTATTGGGCGGCCGCCAGGATTGCCTGTTTTTTGCTCTCAAGCTCTTGGAGCTTCCCAAGATACTCAGAGTAAAGGGTGGCGTATTTCTCCTTAGCCGCGTCCGCGTCTGCCCGAGCCTGTTCGGCCTGGAAAAGCCGGGTCTTAAGCTCGGCTCGATCCGCCGTAACCTGCTCCTCCTTAAGCCTCAGCTCTCGAACCCGGTCGTCGATTTTACGCTTCGACTCAATCTCCGCCGTGCCAATAGCTTCCTGAATGGCGGCTTTTTTCCCCTCCAGGGCGGCAACCTCAGCCGTGAGAGACGCCTTCTTAGACTCCAGGAAGGAAAGATTACCCTCGGCCACAGAAACCTTCGAATCGATCGCCTTCAGATCCTTCAGGCACTCCTTTGCAACCTCCTCCAACCTCTTAAGTGACTCCATGTTTAATTCCTCCAGTTATTACGCCTGCTTAAAGACTATTGCGAAAAAGTAAATCCTCTGTCCGTGTAAACCTTGTCAATCCTTAATCCCATAAAGGCCGTCATGGTCGAAGTGTCCACCCAAGAAGCGTTCCCCGTCGGGTTTTTGGCGTGAGTGGCCCCTGCGTGTTCTCCAAAAGGTGTTCCTCCTCTAGCTGTTGCGGAGGGGAGAACCAAATCATAGGTAGTGACGTTCGTCACGCTTGTTGGGCGAATGACGAGGCGGTATTTTTTCCCGGCGGTTAAATCTACAGGCTCTGGCCAGGTGAATAAACTAACCTGGGAGCCCGTCAAAGCGCGGGCCGCATTTACAAACCCCAAATTGGCAAGCTCAGTTACTCCGTCGGTATCATAAAGAACGAGTTGCCCATCCCCGTCCTGGTCCATCCAGACCCAAGCCCCCACCGAACGGGCGGAGAAAGGCATGGTCAACCAATTTCCGCGCTCGTCCAGAGTTGACGAATTGTTGAATGTGTTGGAGTTAATCACCTTGAGGGGCAGCAAACCCTGAACGTGATAGAAGCTCCCATCCGAATACTCCAATCCTAGGGTGATGTTGGTGAGCCCCTTGGTCCATCCAGTTCCGATATTCGTCACGCTATACGGAAGGTTAGTCTCATCGTCGCTCAGGCCGTTTATCGCCATTGATCCGGGGGCGCTGACCGAGTTTGTGATAATGAAGGCCACCGTTGATCCCGCCGTGACCGTTGTCGCGGTAAAAGTAGAAATAACGTGCATCGAGTCCTGTCCGGCGTCAATCGTATGAGTTACCGTAACAATGGGGTCTTCTGTGTTAGGGACTCCATTCGTCGAGAATATGGTGTAAAATCCGACGGTCATATCGGCCCCCGTCGTAACCGTTGCAGTTCTCCAATGAGCTTTTACAAGTTGCGCTCCTGGGGCCACATGGGGAAACTGAAAAACGGAGCCATAGGATTCTCCCCCTGCATCCAAGGTTGCCATTGGTATCGTTGATGGATCCCCATTGACTCGACGGCTCGTGATGGGAGGAACATCCAAGTATTGATTCGCCGCTCCAAAGAGTGAAAACGGATTTAAGAAAAGCGAAAGTAGGAATAGCCGTTTTATGTTCATCGTGGCGGAAGGATAAACTGCCTTGTTTGAAGATAGGTACGGATGGCCGACAGAGTATTGGCCCCGCCGTCATCTAAATGGTCCCGAATCCGCGCTTTGATTTGGATTAAGACAAACAATTCGTTCCCCTGCTTGTCCTCAGATTCGACAAGGGGAGCCCTGATTTCTTCGAGCGTAAATTCATACTTTCTTCCCGTGGTATTTCCGACGATGCGGTAATGGTCGCACCCACTCGCCCCGTTGGCTGTCACGGTAATCAGCTCGGCAAGGGCCGGGGAGGGAGCCAGCAAAAGCAAAATCAATAGGAGCTTTTTCATTTCGTTAGAGCGTAAATCTGTAAATTGATCCTCGTCACCGTGGCCGGAGCCGTGTCTACGTTGAATGAGTAAACATCTCCCTCGTTAAAAGACCTGTCCCATCCGGTCAAAACATGGTCCCGATTCTTCTGCGCCGTTCCCGAAAATCCGGGGCAGGCTGCGCTGCAAACGGATGTGACGGGCGGGAAGTTCTCAAAGGAGGCTTTCTTAATGTTCACCCGAATCGAGCCCGCCTGATCTCCCAGGATGGTGTAGCTCGAAATCGTCCCGGCGTAGCCCATGGAGACAAAGCCGTAAGTGCTGGTTGCGATAACTCCCCCCGCGCCGTCAATCGTTACGCCGAACACTCGGGTTTTGGTGGCACTCGAGAGGTCGATATAGGCCGTCGTCGCGGCGGCTAGGGGAGGTTTAAGCAAGAATGGGCCGCTTGAAAAATTGAAAGTCGCTACGGAGTTGGAGGAGATTTGAGTCGTTCCGTTTAAGACTTCGATGGACGCTCCGCCGCCCCCACCGCCGCCCGTGTTATCTGTCCCGTCCGCAAAACCCGCCGGAACGTCTTTTAAGGAGTTCCAAGAAACCATGTTCGTTGCGGCGTTTATGGTGTTCGTGTTGTCCGCCAATTCGGAGGTTGTAGATTTTAAAATATCCGTCATTGTTGACGTAAAGACTGGGAGAGACATTTCCCCAATGAAAAGCTCATTATTGATGGTTGTAGAAGCTCCCCGGAATTCCACCAATCGGGAATTCGAGCCGGTGGAAAGCGCAAGAATCGAAGCGTCTGCCTTGGTGGACATGGTGGCGATCAGAACCCCCACGTCAGGAGAGGGAATCACCCCGCCCAGGGAAATGGTCTGCGCTCCCCTCCCAAACCGCATTTTTTCCACGTTGTTTAGGTAAAACATGAGATTTAGGTCGGTATTTCTTTGATAGAGCCCGGTTGTGGCATCTCCGGCGAAAGAGTATTGCACAATCCCATTTGTGTTTGGATTGGCGAGAAAAGAGGCATTCGCCGCAAGGGTGAGATTGTCAGTAAAGGTCATCCGATCCGCCCCGTCCTTCGTAAAGATAAATCCGCCCGTCGTTCCGTAAAGGCCGTCGTTTCTCCCATTGCTAATGATCCATGATAGGGACGGGCTGCCAGCGGAGCCCGCGGCCAGAGTAAGCTGGTGAGTCGTGGATTGATGCACAATAAACCCGGCCGTGGAGGTAATGACGCCCTGCACGTTCCAGGACGACTTCACAATCCCCTGCCCAGTCACGGTCATGGATGGAACTGTCATGTATTCACGAATGGCAACGGTCGAGAAGGATTGGCCTGCGGTCCAGGTAAAGGAGGCGTTATGGATGGTCACGGAGGCGAATGTGGAATCAAAAGCGTAGTTTGCGCCTACCAGCGTCCAGGTCGTAACGGCTACCGCTTGCGCCCCATTGTAAATCGCACCGGACCCACCGCCACCCCCGCCACCTCCATTGATGGTGACGGTTACAGTAGATCCGGACTGGGAAGACGCGACCCCCTCTCCTCTAAAATCAATTACGGTTACATGGGAACCGGGAACTCCGCCCTCATCAGAAACCACGACGGTTTGCTGGTTCAATAGGTGGACATTGGCGGAGGTTGTGGACATAAATTGGGAGACCTGTACCTGGCCGATCATTAGCCCGGTGGAGTTGGAAATTCCAAAGCCATACGCATTGATCGGGGAGGTGTCTATAACCGGAATCCCGTTAAAGATGTTCCCTAGGCTGTGATATTTAATCCCGTGGCCATCTCCACGCCCAACGAAGCTTTCGAGGTTGTAAACCTTGTTATCAGAAAGTGTCGTGTTATAATCCACAAAGTTCGCCTGCCGGAAGAATGACCAGTTAATTCTTACGGGAGCGGAGACCACGTTATTGCTAATGGAAACGCCGGTCCTAGGCGGCGTGTCTAAGCCGCGGGAATAAATAACGGTTCCACCTTGGCCACCCGCGGAGCTTCTAAAGATAAAGTAATTGTTGGAAATTGCGGTAAAAGTAGAGGATCCTGTCGGAACTGGCTCGTCGCTGCCATCTAAAACCACAATTCCGTAATCGTTTTTATCCAGATTGTTAGCACCTAGAATAAACTTATTCCCATCCACGACAGTATTTCTCCCGGTCCCAACCGATACGGCAATAGCATGGACCCCCTCAAAGAGGTTATCTTCAACGCTCGTGTTTATGGAGCGGACGTTTGACCAAATCGTTTCGTATAGGGAGGCCTGGTAGGATGGCGACGAGAAGTGGTTTTCGTACGTCCAGCTATCCGAGGAGTCGATAACCTTAATAGCCCCGCATTGCCCCTGGAACGTCCGGCCGGCGCACCCATGGTATTCCTTAAACCAGTTGTGGTGAATTTTCGTATTGGAGGAGTGTTCTACCGATAGAATTGCTCCCCCGTTGGTATAGTTCGCCATCGCCTGCGCTCCCACGATAGTGTTGTAGGCGAATTCAGAATTATTTTTCATCTCCACCAGGCGAGAAGTAAAGACTCTGGAGCCGGCGTCCAGCATGAATCCTTCCATGTAGCCGTAATTTGTGATGAGGGTCTTGGAGTCGTGATTTAAAACAAAGTTGGTCCCCGAAGAATTCCTGGCGGCAAAGAGGCTTACCTTATAAGGAATGGAGGTTTCTGTGGCGTCATAGGTTCCTGAGCGGACAAAGATATTTAAGGGAACGGTGTTTGTGGAGGTAAGGGATGCGCCCCGATCTGAAAGCGCCTTATTAAGGGCCAGGTGGAAGATAGAATTCGCGTAATCCACCCCCACGGCCCCGGTCGTTCCTATAATGATGTCATAAGTCCTTGGGGTCGCAAAAGTAACGGAAGACATGCCGTTCGAATTAACGATCGAGGCTCCGGGGAAGGCCAGGGTCGAGAAAGATACGGTATTTGCGGTGTTATAAATCGCTGCCCCACCGCCCCCGCCGCCGCCACTCCCGCAGCCGGTGCAATTCCCATTAATCGTCACGTCTCCGTCAAACGTGGTCGAGGATTTAAAGGTCTGCGAGCCGGTCCAAGTGTTAGTGGAGCGCAATAGGGCCTTGGGGTCTGGAGTCAAATTAATCCCCCCAGCCCCGGCGGCAAAAGCCGCCGAGGGGGATAGGCCGAGGAGAAAAATGATCCATTTTTTCATTTAGTAGCCGATTGCCACATGCACCGTCACGTTAGCTCCAATCACAAACCCTAATGAGGATGCGTTGTTTGCGATTGGGTATGGAAGGGAGAGGTCGAATTGAAGCGCCTGGCCGTCGGAGATCGGGAAGGCATCTGCATCGGCGTCAGCCGTGTTGAACTTAAACGTCACGTCGCCACCTTTGGGCATGATGATAAAAGTCTTAACCGGCACCGGAAAAGTTATTTCTGTCCCTGGCGAAGCAGTCGCCGTGAAGGTTTTAGTTTTTCCGTTGCGCCCGGAGGCTTGGAACGTCGGCATTATCTATTCCTGTAAATGATTTGTATGCAGGCCGGGATTCCATCCCCGGAATGATTATGAACGCCGAGCCAGGAGGATGTTTGAACCTCATAAAACCACTGATTTTGGGTTTGAGCCCGCACGGTATCGATTAGCTTGGAGTGTATTGCCAGGGTAGATCCAACGCCGTCATAGACGGAGAATTTTGCATCCCCCGTCCCGGCCGAAGATACTTTTATGGAATATAGCGATGCGGGCGACGGGCTGGAAATCCAAACGCTGTGGAGCTGGCTGTTGGCGCACGTAAAGGATGATGTATACACCGCCTCGGAAAAATACGGCACGGCCCCCTTAATGGGCTGCGCGTAGAGCTCCCCGGCAAGGGCCAGAAGCCCCAAAACTAGATATAACTTCTTCATTACATTCCTCCGATCATTCCGGCCAATCCGTCGGCTGGGGCGGCAGGCGCCGCCTCTTCCTCGGGGTCCAAAATGGATTTAAGATCTAAAAGCTCTTCCCGGAGTTGCGTCAGGGTCTCCGGGGTAATCATTTCGGGTTTAGCAATATAGCTATCCACCCGGGCAATAATCCCGTCGATCCCCTGCGGCTCATCAGCCGCCTCAGTCTCCATAGTCATTGGTTGTTCCTCCTGCATCTCGTGCCTCCTTACGGGTATCTTTTTGCATCCTCATCATGTCGGCCTGCAAAACTATCTTTTGCGGGATTCCAACAGCTATGTCAAAACCGTCCAGGATAGAGAAATCGTTGCTACAAAGGTCTTTCTGCGCCCTGGAGCGTGCGTGGGCCTTGCCTTTTTCCTCAATCGACAGGCGCATGGATTCAAAGTAGCCGTTAAGCACTTTCCAGGCAAAATTGTCGTTTTCTGTGCCACATTTCGAACACGGGATCTTCCCGTTCATCATTTGCTTGACATGGACGGCATTTACGAAGTCTTCGTCCTCAAATTCGATGACTGGCAGGTGCGTTTTCTTATTCCAAGCTACTTTCATGCGCTAGCCTCCAAATCCGGCTGATCTGCGCCCATTGGCGACGTCGGAATCGGCCCAATCGGCGTCTGTTGAAAATTTTGATCCAATCCGGCTCCGGCAGCCTCTCCGGCGACCTCATTAGGTAGCCCGGGGGCCATCCCACCGCCATTTTTGTTCGCCATCATGGTCATTTGGTCAATTAGCGGCATGGGCTCCTTAAGAAGCCGCGGATTCATGCCGAGACGACGGAAAAGCTCCTCAAAAAGAGGAGCAACCGCATTAATGGACGCCGGAACGAAGTTTCTTACCGAAGTGCACATCTGTAAGGTCTCCAATAGCTTCTGGATCCCCTCCGGACGGAAATCTTTATCGGTGACGATCTTAACCTTAAAGCCCACGTTGACCGGGAGCTTGTTTTTGTCGACCAAAATCGGCTTTTTTGTCCCGGTAAGCCCAACCCAGATGGGAGAATCCATATAATTCAGGTTATTGAGGTGAGAAACCTCGAGGTGTTCGCGGATTAGGCTCTCCCCGATGATTTCGGCATGCACGGAGGCCGCCCGGATGGCTTCTGTCTGCGACAAACCCGCCTCCGTTGCGGAAATTCCCTTGGAATACTGCGCCTGGAGGTTCGTTTGAGCCCCAATGATGTTCCGGAAGTCTTCCCGGCGAAGATTTATCATCTCCAGGGCGACCTTAAAGGCGTTAGGATCGGGAGTGAGGGGTGCCAGCTGGTTGATATCCTCCAGCTCAATGGTTTTTAGTGGCTCCCACACCATTTGCTTCTCGGAATAACCCGAATACTTCCCGATCTTGAACATCATTAGCGTAAACGCGGTAAGCAAATCGTTCGTCATGGACTCATTAAGGTCCATTTCGCGCTGCAACTTGCGGGCAATCTGAAAAATACCGTAGCCCATGGGCTCATCTTCGAAATCTTTATAGGTCGCGGTAAGAAAACGGGTGCGCCAGTCGCCATATTGGGTCATGTGGAGCTTGCAAATGTCTTGTCCATCCAGGATCCCGGCGGACCAATCCACAAAATCGGGGTCCACATCGGGGCCAAGAGAGGCCGCAAGCGCCCGAATTACCGGATTGTCGGTCTCAAGGCGCCCGTGGTAATTGATGGATTCAAAAATTTGGGCGTCCATCTCGTTATAGCCGGCGCGTGCGCGGGATTGTTTAATGCGGTTGTAGGTCCCCGAGAGCGAGGCGGGGATCCCGTTGCCCCAATCGGCAATATGGCGCTCCACTTTGGCGCGATCCCAGTATTCCGTATCGAGAGAGGCAATGTTTTTGAGCATCCACTTGGAAAGGAAATCAATCGTAAAGACAAAGTCGCTATCCCGAATATCCCCCACACTCGTATCAAACCCCACGCGGATCATCGGTCTAAACTGAAAATCGGTATACTCCATGCTCTTGCGGGAAAACCCATAGGGCTTAGACACCAGCGGCTGCTCGATCATCACGGTTCCGACGTTTGCTAAGGATCGCGTGGTGCGCAGAAGCTTGCGCTTAAATTGGGAGACTTCTTTTTGCCGTAAGAGAACGCCTTCCGTGGCGTAGAGCTCCTCTTCGCTAACCTCCATGCCCAGCGGATTGAGCCCCATCTTAACGGCTTCAAAATACGGGTCCGCGGCGGTGAGCATTCGCTGCCAGACGGTAGCCAGCGTCTCGGCGCCGCGGTGGGTTTCCCCACTCTTAGAATTGAAAAGCTGTTTCGGCTTTTTTTCTTTGGAAATCGATGGCTTAATTCGCCAGGAGTCCGTCCCCTTAAAATACGCCTCAAAAAACTTCTCCATCCGGCGCTCCCACATCTGCACCTTATCCATGATTTCGTCACGGATCTTGTCCAAATGCTCCTGGGGTTGCTCCGCTAAAACAAACGGCTTCGGGGTTATAACGTTAAAATCAAATGCCATAGTGCTCCTTAGTACGCATTTAGCTCCGCCCGAATGCTCGATGCGTATTCATGCTCGCGCTTGGGGAATAGGATCGGGTCATTGATGTTGAAAATTTGGGGGTTGCGGGCAGGTTCCGGGGAGTCGCTGACCGCATTAAGCACCCCATTAAAAACGAGATCATGCAGGCGAACGAGGAGGTAGCGGAGGGCATCGCAGCAGTCATCTCCGGTCTTATCGCCCCACTGGAGGTTGCGGAGCTCGTAGATGAGCGACTTGCAGCGCGGATCGATGCGAATCATTCCCTTCTTAAAAAATCTCTTAACTATGTCTACGCCGCGGCCGCCCTTCTCGTCTGCGCCACGACGATCACCGTCTACACAGTTGAGACCGCATCGCAAGAATTCATCCTTAACGCTGCGATTCGTCACAACATCGCGCCGGTTTGCGCTCGGGTCTAAAACAGACCAAACGATCGGCGTGTCACCGGTTTTTTCGTGCACGATGCGACACACCTCTTCGATCACCAGCCCAGAGCGCGCAAATTCGTCGTAGATGTGCACGATATTTCTCGCGGAATCTACCTTCGCCCAGAGGCAAACACTTGGGTGGTCCAGGCCCCAATCTAAGCCCCTGTACGTCGGTAAATTTTTAGTTTCATCCGTCAATAAAAATGGTTTTACGTCGCGGTCGTACTGGAACTCAGAATATTTTTGGCCCGCATGATCGCTCTCGATGGCCATGTACTCAAGGTTCCACGTGTCTTCCGGAAGGTCGTCTTTAAGCTTTTGGATTTCCTCCCGAGGGAGCGTTGGATTATCGAGGAGCGTGAAGTGGAATGCAGACCAATCTTGGTCACCGTTATCCATGCGCTGTTTCGCACGGGCGTGAAAATCGCTAAACCAGTTGCGTCCTTTCGGGTTGGGGGAAGAAATAAAATCTGCCGTGCCGGCACCGGATGTGCCCAGGAGTTGTCCGCGTAAAATCTTGTCCCAAATATGTTCCCGGCAGAAGGCCGCCTCGTCCATTAAAAGATGTTGTAGCTGAGGACCCCGAAGTGAATCTTCGTGATCTGCACCCTTAAGAAATATGCGACACCCATTCCAGAGCTCGACGAAAAGGTCGGTTTCGATTTTTCTCTTGATAAGTTGCGGGGGTAGGAGATTGATTAGTTCCCACCAAATAATTGATTTGGCCTGGGAATAGAATGGTGCTACAGCCCAAATCGTTCCGCCCGGTAGTTGGCCGGCTCTTTGGATCATGCGATAGATGCCAAGCTTCGATTTGCCAAAACGCTTCCCCGCGCAAACCACGTTCCATCGTCGCGCATTGTCATGAATGAGTTGTTGATTTATGTGGAGTTTGAAATTTAGCTTAATATCAAGCGACATTTAGCTCGGCCTTCCACCGCGGGCGAATGTATTTTTGGGCAATTTTCTTAAACTCCTCATGCGTAAAGAAATCGTTCTTGAGTCGATTGCAGTTCCAGCAGCAGGGCACCATATTGTCGGGCGAGTAGGCCTTCCTCGAGTCTTTTCTGTCGATTGAAAAGGACAGAGGCACGTCGCCACGCATGCTTTTTCCGCCCAGCCTTAAATCCCTTAGTCCGCAATATTCGCACTCCTTCTTTTGCGCTAGGTACCATTGCGCAAACGTCTGCCGATCCATAAGAAATGGCAGGCCCAGCTTTAATGATCGCCTCTTGATGTCTTTCCATTTATAAAGCTCCGGGTGCTCCCGATACCGCCGCCTAAAATCTTCCCGCCAAGCCTGGCGCTTATCCACGCTTCTTGGCGCGACGCTTGGCGATTCCGTACTTCGTGCACCCACAAGGCATCCGGGAAAGCGTCTTTTGCTTCCCGTCATCCTTAAGGTAGAGATGCTGCTGCGTATCGCAGTAGATCTTTAAGTAGCCCTCGTCCAGAATTAGGTCGCGTCTCAGCTTAGCCATAAAATTCTTTTGTGGGGGTTCGAGGGGAAAGGAGCGGGTCTTCGGGTAAGGCCGCTGAAACCTCTACACCCCCACAAAAAGGACCACCCCTAGCATGGATAAGTCCCCCGAATTCGTACGGGGACTCTCACTCTGCTAGGGGTGGTTTAGTTTTGTGTGCTTTAAATAACCGTGGCTTATCTAATCAGCTCTAAATTAAACTACCTCCTTGACCGGGACCACCCGGAAGTCAAGATCGTCCTGCTCGTTGCGAATGGCCTCCGCCAAAATACAGGCGGCGTAGATAATCGCAAAGTCCTGCGGCAGCGGACCACGCTCCCCGACGAGCGCCCCGAACTGCTTCCAGTGCCGCATAAATAGACTCTTTGCGTCAGCCATTCTTCCTCAAATTATGGGAGATCGTTTTATAGCGCGAGGCATTGATGGGATCTCCCATGGAATCCCGGCACGAGGGCGCGGGTTTCACATTGCCGCCATCACGGCTTATTAGCATTTAGGTCCTTTTCGGTTTCATTCGGTTCTACCTTGAGCTCCTCGGGTACTTTTCCGTTCTTGATCTCG
>Ga0196964_10000216_pt1 | contig 42625 bp, 60 predicted proteins | sample S1_10metaG_FD_148615 | JGI IMG/M metagenome (GOLD analysis project Ga0196964, IMG submission 148615) | Soil microbial communities from Anza Borrego desert, Southern California, United States - S1_10 | ecosystem: Environmental > Terrestrial > Soil > Desert | place: USA: California | collected...
TGCCTTGCTGCCCTCAAAGCGCTCGGTCACAATCTGTCATCCGAATAGGGATTGTACTCCGACTGGATCTTGTGCTGCTTCGTAAGGCCGACCTCGGCCGTCGAGGACGCCATCTCCGGCAGAAAAAAGGTCAGGGAAAGGCTGTCCGCCAGGTCTGGCGAGAACCCAAGGCGCTCCTTGATCTGCTCCTTAGGTTCAATGACGAACTTCCCCTTGTTGTCGAACGTGTAGGTAGGGGCTGTGAGTTCCGCCTGAAGTTCGGGGAGATTCGGCAGGGCCCCGCCTCGCTTCACCCAGTTGGCCATCTCAAACCAGACCTCGGCTCGCTTGTTCAGATACCGAGGATCGGTCGCTCTGCCTGAGCCGTGGTATTCGATCGGCGTGTGTCCTTGAAGCATCAGCGAGTCGATGACACCTGAGCCAAAGCCGCCCGTGCCGTCGACGATCTCGACCTCTGAGTTCCATTTGAATTTGGCTAGCGCCACGCGGGCCGCGATGTTGTTGGTTCGCTCGTTTCGCATCTCAACGGGCCTGAAGGCCTGAAGCCCCTGGCGCGGGAAGATCACGGTGCGGTCATCGCCAAAGCGCGCGACGTCAACGCCCAGGCGCCTCTGCGAGAACGCATAGCTGTCCTCGGGATACCGACGCTTCATGGACTCGGCCACCTCATCAGGACCCAGAAGCGAGTTGATACTCGAAGGCGGGAACTTGCCGAAGACGTTGACCAAGACCCACGGGTTGTCGCGACCGTACTTCTCGATCTGCTCTTTGGCCCACTGAATGCTGACCCTCGGAGTGCGCTTCGGATCATCAGGGTCAGAGGTGATCTCGGTGACATGCCAGAGGTGGCGCTCAGACGTACATGCCCGGAACAAGGGGCCTTCGTTGTGCGTCGGGTTCCCGGCCATCATGATCTTGAGGTTCTTGCCCGGGGCATCAGTCGCAAGACCCGCTTCGGCAGCTGCCATCACGGCATCGGGAATGCCGCCCACCTCATCGAGAACGAACAAGAGATTGTCGGCGTGAAGGCCTGCCAGAGTGTTGGCTTGCTGCGTGCGATCAGATCCTTTGGCCCAGGTTCGGGCGGACATCCACCACGTCTCTGGGTGGTCCTTGGCAAAGATCCGAGTCTTGGTCCACTGAAACGCCGCCAGGAGAAACGGGCTCTTCCCCTGCCATTTGGACATCTCGGTCCAGAGGCCGTCGGCCAGGTTGTCGCCAGAGATTGAGGTGGCTGCGATTTTAGGATGGAGAAAGCAGGTGAGAAACCACCAGCACGCCCACGCCAGGATGGCTGTCTTGCCAGGACCTTTGCACGCCTTCATGGCGAGCCGCTTGTGCTGGGTCATGGCCATCAGCACATCGACCTGCCAGGCGTCGGGCTCAACACCAAAGACCTCGCGCACGAAAAGGACTGGATCCTCTCGCCATCGCCTGATCTGAGCCGAGGCCTTGCTCACTCGCTCTCGCCCTTTCCTAGGACGAGGTCTTCAAGAGTCAGCCTTCCAGATACGTCGTGCTTGTCGGTGAAGAGTTTCAGGTGTTTCCCGAGTAGCTCGCAACCCTTGAGCACGCCGTTGTGTTCGAACTTCCATTCGCCAGTGGCGAGGCCGTCCTTGTCGTAGACCGGCTCGGCTTGAGAGCAGCGCTCAATGGTCTCCTTGATCTTCCCGAGCACATAGTCGGCCGTGATCTCGGTGCGCTTGCTGCGCTCACCCATGAGTTCCTGGACTCTCCTCTTAACTGCCGGTTTCGTTAGGAGTTGCGACGCCTGCTCATTGGCGGTCTTCTCGCTGTAGCCTGCGCGGATTGCGGCCTGGGTCCCGTTGAGGTCCACGATGTACTCCAGGCAGAATTGCTCCTGCTTTGGAGTCAGGCCGCCCTTTTTCATCGGGTGATCCTCCAGATGGAGAAACACGTAATGCCCAGGTAGGCCAGTACGATGACCGCGGCGTCGCTCACAGTCCTCTCACCTTCGGTATGAGAATCTTGGTCGGATCGTTGTTGCGGCTCTCTTCGAGCGCGATGCGGGCGAACTTGAGCGCAAACGCCTCGGCACTAGTCGGGATCTCGCCTGAGTTGAACTTCTTGAAGAGCGTCTCGACCGTCGGGTTGAGGGTCATCTCCCATTTGTTGCCTGGCAGATCTTTGAGCTTGATGGTGATCTCAGCCATCAGGCGCCGCCTGCTTCTTTGGGATTCGGTCCGCCGTCGGGCCCAGGTTCGGGCTCTGGCTGCGGCTCAGGATCGAGCGTGTACTTGGCTCGAATGGCCGCGAGACCGGGCTTCTGAATCTCCACGTAGATCTTGGTGTGGGCAGCGTTGAGATCATCGAACGTCTGTTTCACGACAGAGAAGGGCACCTTGCCGTTCTCGTCCTGATTGGCTTCCATCGTGGCGATGAGGTCGCGCTCGGTCTGCTCAACCACAGCCTGCGAGACCGAGACCTCGTGGAGCAGGCTCTCGACCTGATCCATCACGCCGAGGCCTGTTTCCGACGTCTGCTTCATTGCTTGTTTCTTGACCAGTTCATCCATGAGTCTTCTCCTTTAGAGATCGATTGAGTCTTCCGATCGCGACCTGAAGTAGGCGCGTATTTGGTCCCTGAGTCTGATTTGGCGATCATCCCAGGTCTCAAGCTTCAAGAGGCCCTGCGAGTCGCGCGTAAGATCCAGCATCGGATCAAACGAGTTGTCGCGCAGGATCTTCCAACGATCCGTGTACCCGCGATCGCGCTTCTTCCCGTGCCAGAAGTGATAGAGCGAGCCGGGCACATAGCCGACATCCCGCTTGATCCAGCGCTCGGCCCGGACTTCCCACTGCTTGAGTGCATGGCGATACTCCTGGTTCAGATGCTCGAAGCTCTGTTCCATGCAGTTCACGAGCCCCAAGGCCATGTGGCGATCGCCTGCACCGAGAACGGCAAAGTCGATCAGTGGTCCGCCCATAGGGCCTGACATGTTGTCGAGCGCTTCTCTGGTCGCGGCCCAGGCATAGCCGGGGTGTCCGTGCTCCATGTAGTAGGCGTTCTCCCAGAAGCCTCCCTTGATCGGTTTCACGCAGCCGCTCTCGATGTACTTCGACATGAACGACTCCATGGGCTTGCCAAGGACATTGCCGACGGGGTCGAGATCAACGGCCGTCTTGAACATCTGGACTACATGGTAGTGCTGAAGCTGCTGCACGGTCTCTTCAAGCCACAGCCTGACAGATCCGGTCATGGGCATCACGTCGGCATCGATCCACGCCAGGTACTTCCAGTCAGGAAAGATCTGGGATGCGTAGTTGATCCCAATATTGATCATGTTCTCTTTGTGCCAAAGCTCATCGATCGATCGGACCTGGACATGCGCTGGGTCGTTGGCAGAGGTCACTTCAAACGGCCGCTCGCCAAAGGCCTGCTCAACCGTGATGAGGGTTGCGCCTGCTTGGCTCATGGCCTCGGCAAAACGCCGATAGAGTTCATAGCGAGTCCGATACCGCACAGGGTTTGAGATCACGGTGACAACGACGAGCTTCTGAATCTGGTTGGTCGCGATCGGCGTGGAAGTTGGCTGAAAGTACGGCATCACATCACCTCAGGTCTGCGTCTGCGGTTGCCAAAGACTGACGCCTCAATGGCCTCGACCTGAAGCCCTTGTTGAACGAAGGCCCAATTCAGAAAGGCTTGCGTGTCTTTCGGGAAGCACATGCCCCCGTATCCAGCCTGTCCGTCATGCCCAGGGGTCGACGTGTGCCCGTAGCCAATGCCGTTCATGGCAAGGGCTGCAAAGCGCACCTTGTCGTAGGGAATGCCCACGTGCTCACAGATCTCTCGGATCTCATTGCAATAGGTGACCTTCAAGGCGAGAAACACGTTGTGCATGTATTTCGCCATCTCGGTGATCCGCGCATCCTTCAGGATCCGCACACCCGAGAAGCCAGCCTCGAAATAGATCTCACCGATCTCGATTGCCGCCTCTTCGCATCCGCCGATCAAGATCGCGGGCTGCTCCATAAAATCCTCGTATGGGCGCGAGGCTGTGAGAAACTCCGGGTTATGGACGACTTTTCGAAAGCCATACTTCGTAGCCAGCTCTTGAGTTGTACCTGGGAGCACCGTGCTTTTGATGCAGATCACGCCCTCAAACTTCTCCGCTTGCAGGCGAAGAAAGGTCTTGTGAAGCGCTGTCAGGTCTTGCTTTCCGTCCTTATCGGTCGGAGTCGGAAGACACAGAAAGAGCGCGTCCGACTTCCAGACCTGAGGCGTATCCGGGTATTCGCTACTGTTCTGATCAAACCCTAGGACTCTCATCCCGCGGTTCCTGAATCCTCTGAGGACAGCGCCACCCACGACGCCGACTCCGATCACACCGATTGATCTCATCCTTGATCAGCCTTTCCGATGGCCAGGATCACGATGCTCGTCATGACCTGGTGTCTTGAGGCGATGCCTGTCTTCCTGTAGAGGCGGTTGATCTGGTTCTTCACCGTTTTAAGCGTGACACCGAGGTCGACTGAGATTTGCCGATTGGTGAGCCCCTGTCGGATCAAGGCCACGATTCTTTCCTCTGTGGGAGAGAGGCGAAAACCCAGCGGCTTCGGGCCCGGTGGTCTCCGTGCGCGCGCCGCCGAATCTGCTCCTGTCGCCATGTACAGAGGCTAGGGGCTCAGTTCGTTTGCGTTCTATGTGAATTGCATTCAAATTGTCTTTGCATTGAAAATTCGTTCACAACTCTGTTTGAATGGGCTCATGCGAATCACTTCACTTGAAGCTCTGAAGAGACCGGAGTCGATCACGGATCGGCACTTCATTCCCGATAGACCGTCACAGGTCGAGCGCTACCAGCGCACGCAGCAACGGCTCAAAGAACGAGGCGTGTCGCTTCATGAGCTGGCCAGGAAGGCCATCGACGAGATGCTCAATCAAGTCGAGGCATTGGAAGAGAAGGAAACGTCATGTGCTGGGCTACTGAAGGCCCGCTGATCCGTCTGAGCAGTTGACGATGTAGGCATCTTCCCGATCCAGGATGAGCGCGAGCACTTCTTGAGCTTCCTGCTGGTCGGCGGTGAGGGTCTCGGGAGCAGCGTTGAGATCAAAGTCCTGACTGCACTCGATCTCAACTGACGTGACGCCCTCGTATATGTCGACAATGATCCGGTATCTCTCGGGCTTCATGTGCCGAGCCCGCGCGGAAGCTCCAGAACCTCGGGGTCACGACGGTTCATCATCGAGAGCCGGGCCCTCAGCTCTTCCCTAGATCTGACTGCGTACTTCTCAAACACGCGTCTCAACGAGTGCGTGACGGCGGGCTTTGAGACCCCAAGCTCGTCTGCAATCTCCTGATTGTCCCAGCCGCGAAGGTAGAGCATCACGATCTTGGCCTGCCCTTCCGTAAGTTGGGTTCCGGATGACGGTCTTCCCATGCTTCAAACCTCGACGTCTTTTCTTTCTGTGATCCAGGCCTTCGGGATTGCAATGTATTGGCTTGCGGAATTGCCCACTTCGTCAAGATTCAACGCGACGATAAGGCGCTCATCGTTTTCGTGAATGAAGAACCCGCAGGTGGTGACCTCGTGGAGCCCGTGGTTCATGACAGCGCCGAGATCCTCCCAGGCGTCGCACGACGTTGCGTCATGCCAGGTGACTTTGATGATCTTCATGCTGCCCTCGTAATGGTACCCGGCCAGGTTTCGGAAGATCCGATGTGAACCAAGCTATGGCCCACGCGCTCATCGGGCGCGGCGAAGATCTTCGATTGAAACCTGACCGGGCGGAGTTTGGTATTCATCCTATGATCACCCTTGGCCCGTGCTCGTCGACGACGCCAAAGCTTTGCACCCAGTCGACCGTCTTGGTGGGCGTGTAGCTCAAACCCTTTGCCTGCGGATCCCCCGCATAGCCTGTGTTCAGCTCCCATATGGCCTGGCCCCGAACGGTGCGGTAGACAACGCCTGGTCTGTGCGTATGCGATGAGATTGAGTTCTGAAGGTTGTAGTCGCGATGGTCACCAAGGCGCGAGCGGAAGCCGTGGTGAACGACAATCGAGCCGAAGAATAGTTCTTGGCGAGGGTCGTGGTTGGTCTCCACCCCCTCAAACGTAAAGAGATCTCGGAGCTTGTCGGCAATCCAATCCTCGGCAGCCGGATAGGCTTCAAGGATCCGCTTCATGGGACGCACGTCGTGGTTGCCTAGGCCCTGGTAGCACTTTGCCTTAGGGGCCGCCTTCTGCACCTCGCGCCAGAACTCTTCGTTCAGCTTTCTGGCCAAGGCCTGCTCTTCCCTGGGCGTGAACTGGTTGTGAGACCGCGGGAACTTCGCATGCGAGTACATGTCCCAGGCATCGCCATTGAGAACCACATGCTCTGGCTGATGTGCCTGGAGATACCGGTAGAACTTATCAATCACGCGCTGACAGTGGAACGGCCAGTGGATGTCGGAAATGACAGCCATCGTTGGCCACGGAGCCGCGGGTGGAACCGCGACGGGCTCATACTTCTCAAGATGCTGGTGGATGTCGCGCTTGAAGACGTCGTTTGAGATCTTGACCCGGCTCTCGGGCTTGGGCTCAAGTCCTGCTGCCTGAACTAGCGTCGTGTAGGACCCGAAGTGTTTCTCTACGTGGTATCTGGCATTTCGAACGCGATTGAAGAACTCTGCTTTCGTCGGAGTTTGGCCAAGCTCGATTGCGAGGTCTTTGAGAGCAGCAATTAGAGCATGTTGGTCAACGGCACCCGACATGCCCTAAAGAGTTGCAACTTGCGAGGGTGACATTCCAGATGGAGAAGAGTTTGAACTGGTCTAGATCTTAGCGGCCGTCCATGGCCAGGCAGCGTCCATGCCTGGCCGAGGGTACCACATTGCCTACTCGGCGGGCTCATCAGACGCGGGCCATTTGCGATGCCCGCAGGTCGTACACTCAAGCCCTAATTGGACCAAGTTGAACCAGCGCCGGTTCCCGCAGCTTGGGCACCTGTCGTCCGTGCCGGGCTTGACGTGCTCAAGCACTCTCGGGCGCTGTTTTCTCACGACCACGCCAAAGGCTGTGATCAGACGAATCAGCTCATCAGCTTCCTTATGCGCAAGATCATCCTCGGGGAACTCCGCCATCACGTCTTGAAGGAAGCTCACGACGCGCGCGTGAATGTCTCGAAGTGATACAATCTCGGGCTTGCTCGGCTGACTCATTTTGGCCCCCGCTTGTGGGTGTTCAGCCTGCCCTATCGGCTGGGGCGCCGGGCAATCAGAGTTAAGTTTTGCTAACCAACTCCGTCTAGGTCCATGAGTACGGACTGCCCTTCCCCTGTCGGTCAAGAAACCTCTCAAGGATGCGACCTTGGATGAGCGGCACCAACTTGCTCCAGTCGATCGTCTCTAAGATCTCCACTTTGCGGGTACGCAAGATCTCTTCAACAAGCTCATCAGAGACTCTCCGTATGATCCGCTCTTGCATAGAGTCACATGCTGACGGACGACCAAGCTGTTTCATGAGACCATCGATGTCGACTTCCATCACCGAGTTCCCCTGGTCGTTGCGAAAGAATCTGAAGATGTTCATTCTTTCTCTCCCTCGATCTCGGCGAGCGCTTCCAACGCGACATCCCCTTTGCAGCCGACGGGCGCCTCGCAGTATGCGCACGCTTCCAGCGCCCCCTTGGCCCGCTCCAGCTTGGCGCGGAGGGCGACATTCTCCTGGCACTGATCCTCGGCGATCTCCTTCATGGTCGTGACGGTCTCTGCCTTGATCCCCGGATATATGCAGCGCTCAGCCGAACAACATCCGTCCTCGCCGCAGGAACCGCAGACTGGACAGTAGATCGGGTCCTTCAAATCGTCGTTCTCTCGCTTCAGCCGCTCGACCTCGGCCTTCAGGATGTTGACGTAGGTGTACTCGGCGCCCAGTTCGTCGTTCTCGTTCAGCTCTTTGGCAATGAGTTTGGTCAGCCGCTCAACCTCGGACGATAGTTGGGCGATTCGGCTCATGAGCGCCTTGGAGTTCTCGACAAGCTGCTCGCGAGTCCAGTCGCTGTAAGGTGCTTTCTCGTTGGGTTTCTCGGTCACGCTTTCAGTCGTAAGTGTGACGGCTAAGTGCTCGTCTGAACGATCAGGTAGATCAGTGCCGCCAATATCAGGACCATTGGCCATCTCGGTCTGTGGTAGTCGCACAGATTCTCGTCTCGGCAGAATGGGCATGGCGGTTTTGGTAGGTTCATTTTTTTCCTTTACACCACTCTCGTTCGCGAAGCTACTGGGGAGGGATTGAGTAGAAAGAGCATCGATGTAGTTGAGCACGGCCCGGACTTCAGGCTGAAGCAAGCTAGCTACCCAATGCCCGCCCGACATCGGCGCAGGTTGATCTACGAAGTCACGCCAGCGGTCGAGTACGGCTTGAGCGAGCGGGCTTGGCTTTACTCCCTCACTTATCGTCGTCGGAGCCACCGGTGGGGATTCAAGCGAAGCAATCAACTTGTCGGCCACCTTCATCCAGTACAGCGAGATGTCCTGGTAGACCTGCGGATCAGGCCCTTCGCCCTCGGCCATGAGAGCGAGCCCCTCGCGGATTGCGCGGATCTGCTCTAGAACTTTACTCCCGCTCATGGTCGCCACTCCACTCCTTCAGTGCATAGCGTGCGACATCAATCTGCATGCGAACAGTGAAGAAGCGCTCGTTCGATGGATCAGCAATCTGCTCCAGCGCCTCGACGAGAGCCTTGGACTTCTCGGCGCAGGCGTCCCATCCGGCACGATAGGCCCGGTACAGCTCGTGCTCCAGATGAACCTCGGGCTCAAGGGAGTTCATGAAGGCGTACTCTCTCGCGGCATCATCGCGCTCTTTCATGGCTGGCCCTTAGCTTTGGTGGACGACGCTGGCTTCGCGACTTTCCTTGCTTCGCAACGGTTGATCTTGCGGCAGTGAGAACTGCAATCAGCAGGTCGATCTCCTCGCCGTAAAGATATGAGCGTAAGTAGGGTCCACCAGGGGCCACGTCAGCCAGAACAATGTTCACTGATGGGCTATGGCCCAACCCGCCCTCTACGCCAACGCCGATGCAATCTTGATTATTTATCCAGTACGTGCCCTGTTTGTTCAGCCACTTAATGATCTTGTCCTGACTTGGTATTTTTGCCGCTTGCATTTTGTTCATCCCCTCACCTTCCCGCGCCTTGCGCATCGCTCAACCCCAGCTTCTCAACAACCTCTTCCACGGAACGCGCGACGATCGCGAAGCATCCACGCGCCCGAACCTCGGCAAGGAAGTCCTTCTGGTGCTCGCTCAGTCTTCCCTTCTCGGACTTCACCTCAATTGCGAAGAAAGTCCCATCGTCCATCAGGCCCGTGATGTCAGAGAGCCCGCGCATGCGGTTTGGAGAGAACGCTCGATAGGACTTTCGCTTTTCATCGAATACGGCACCGTTCTCATTCTTCCAAACGAGCAGGCCCTTGTAGCGAAGGAAGGCGATGATCTGAGACTCGATCACCTTCTCTCGCGTCACTGGCCTTTTAGGGGTGCGCTTAGTCATCGCCTGAACCTCAAGCCAAGCCAGATCGCACCGGCCAAGAGCCCGTAGGCGCCGAAAATGATGAAGCCAACAATCATGACCGCATATTCGAATAGGTTCATCCGATCACCTCGATGGTCACCCGGAGCCTTCGGTTGGTGAGGTTAGTAATGGCATCCCATGCCGCGGGTCCTTCGAAGGTCAGGTGAGATCTGGATCGAGCCGTGCACTGAGCTGAATCGAGCCTGGCCTCGAAGGTGACGGGGTCTGGCTTGATCTCCCAATCATCGGCGAGGATGTCTTGCATGTCGGGGCAGTATTCTTGAATGCCCTCAAAAGCGGTCAGCACCGAGTGGTCGGGGCTGTGAATCCACCACACCTCACCTATGGCTTTGCGCCGAAAGGGCTTCCCGCTCTTGATCGCTTCCTGAATTGTCATCCCACTGCTCCCTTGAAAGGGACTGAGACCACTCTGGCTCTGGCATCCCGAAGCTTCTCAAACATCCGATCAAGCTGGGCTTGCAGCTCTTCGTTCTCAAGCCTGAGTTTGCTGAGCTGATGCTCGAGCCGATAGACCTCATCACCCTTGGCTTTGAGAGCGAGATTGGCGATCCCGAGGTCATGCTGAAGACCGAAGATCTTTCGCTTGTAGAACTGGGCTCCCATCGATGGACGCTTTTGCATCAGTTCATCGCCTGTTGAAACTCGCCATCCAAGCTCTGATCCAGATAGTGCTCGGCGACCTGCGCTTCATCGAACGTCATTCCCCGGATCTCCTCGCTCGGCCTCACCGGGAACTCGTAGCCCATCGAGATGAGTTCATCTTCCATGGCTATTAGTTTTTTGAGCGCCTCTTCAGCGAGCCTTGTCTGAAGGCACATCGTCTGCTTGGCAGCAATCGCGACACTTCTCCGGCCGATCACCGTTTGACGAAGGCATTTGACCTCTTCAGCCATCTGCACCATCTCTTTGACCTGCGTGATGACTTCCTTCGGTTGCTTCATGATCTCCCCCTTGTTGTTTCTTTCTCTCTGCCCGATCGGCCATGATCTGACCCAACAGGGCTTCGTAGCTGACATCCGGTGTGTTCTCGAACTTGGCGATAAACGCGTCTGCGCGCTCTTCGCAATCTTGCTTGGCCTTTCGATAGGCCGGCGACTGGACCTCGGGGAAAAGAGCTGGCTCAAAGCGCGAGCCGCGCAAGAGCCTTCGGCAGACGGCAAAGAGCTGTTTGCCTTCGGTCGTGAGCATCCACGCCGGATGATCCCTGAGCATCTGGATGACGGTAGCGGCATTAACATCCACCCCGGGCTCGTGCCCAATCCGGCTGAAGATCGTGAGCAAGCTCTTCAAAGCCAGTTTTTCGGGTGAGTCCATGGCGACCGATCTTGTAGCTCGACTCATATTCGTTCCTCTTTGGATCAAACATCACACGCCCGATGAACCGGGTAACACCGCCATTGGAACGGTTTTTCGGGATTCGGAAGAAAGTCTCATAGCAGCCGTCTGTGGTTCGCCCGCCAGGGGCTATCGTGATCACCTTGGTTGCAATCTTGGTGAGGTCACTAGAGCCGTGGAACTCATCGATACCGGGCACGAGATCCTCGTTGGCCCGATCGCGCTTTCTCAGGTGCGCCACCAGGATGATCGGCTTCTGCTGTTCAAGAGCGAGCGAGCGCACGTTCTTGGCGATCTCGCGCATGGCCCGATTCTCGTTGTCGTCATCGAAGTCGAAATAATGCACGTGGTCGATGATGAAGAGATCCGTCTCGTCCGCATGCCCTAGGACGTTCTCGATGAGGTCGATCAGCGTGAAGCGGTCTTGCTTGTAGAACATGAACAGGTCCTTGTAGCCCCGCTCGAAGTGATCGGCGGTCCAGTCCTCGAACTCCGTGAGTTCGTCCATGAAGTCGCCCAAGACCCAGCGGTCGTAGCTGAGCCGGATGTTGGGCCGGATGCTCCGATCGGCTCGGAAGAACGCGTCGCTGAGGATCTGGTATTTGAGCCGCCGCTCGATCTCGAACTGCTCGGCCTCAAGCGCCATGAAGTGCACGCGCTTCCCATCACGCATGTTGGCAAGAGCGATGTTGCAGCAGAGCTGGGTCTTGCCCATTCCACTGGGCGCTCCCAAAAGCACCAGGTCGCTCGGAGCGATGCCGATCAGGGCGTCGTCAAGGAACCCTACCCCGAACCGTCTGAGCAGCTTCCTGGCGCCTTTACGCGCGTCACGCTCGATGTGGGAGTTGAGAGCCGCCGACTTGAACATCAACGCTCCACGATGTCGGGCGAGCCGGCTGTGGGTTGAAGTCTCGGCGGCGACCACGTGACGAAGTCGCGCCAGAAGGCGCCAGATCGCCGCGTTCCGAGAAAGGTGGCGAAGTTCTGCTTGGGTTTTCGCCAGGAGTTCTCGGGCATTGCGAGCATCGCCGTGTAGTTCTCAAGCGCCGAGAGAAGGTCCTCGTGGTCCTTCGGCGTCTTGATCTGGTCACGGTACCGCTGCTCGGCGTGGGGTCCCTTGATCTGGACCGGGTAGCGAGAGAATGCCTCATCAAACCCAGACGGCGTCGCAGACTCCTCGGCCGTACGTACACGTACGGGCGTACTTGTCTGTTTGTCTGTCTGTCTGTCGCGTACAGATTCCGTACGTGCGCGTTCGGGTTGCGTACGCGGGTCTGTGTCGAGACGTACAGCCCCGATCTCGGCCAGCTTTTGCAGTGCTCGATCCAGGACGACCCGGTCGATGTCACAGACGCGCTTGGCGTGAGACGGGATGATGGTCACTTCTGGCGAGTTCTTTTGGGACGCTTGGCAGAAGACGTAGAGACAGGCCTTAAGCTCAAGCGGAGTAAACTCAAAGAACTCCGGATCCTCAAGAAACCGATTCGAGAGCGCAAACCAAGTCGGGTGCTTGATGTCCTTGCGTGGATTGTACTTCTCCCAATTGGTGACGGTCACCGTGATCTTGTCCATGATGCGCCTCGGTCTTGTGTCCAGTTGAGTTCGCGAGAAGAGTCGTGATGTGCTGAATCAAAGCTGTAGCAAAAATGGGTGCCGGAGTTTTGCTACAGCCCGAAACGGGCGGCGCGCGGGCGGGAATGAGCGCGAGATCTTTCCCGTGTTTTTCCCGGCTACTGATCGTGACGATCGGTGTTTTTAGGTGAAGTTGCGTGATATTTGCGCAGACCTGGCTTGCAAAATAGGGCCATCTCGCATTAAATGCAGGACCAATGACCCTATAGCTCAACAGGATAGAGCTACGGTTTCCTAAGCCAGCGTCGGCAGAAATTCCAAGAATCGAAATTCTCCTAGCGTCAGTCACTCTGACACCTCGCTTCCGCTGACAAGCCTTTCCCGTGTTTTTCCCGTGCTCTCGATTTTCAGCTCGATGATCTTCTCGATGCCGTCGATCCGTACGACCTCTTCAAGACCCCGGAGATCGTCGGCGACATAGCCGTGCAGGTAGACCCGCTTTTGGACGTCCATGCTAGCGCCCGCCATTTTCTCTCGCTGTGTGTCGGTGTGGGCGGTCGACTTGGACGCGTGATGCTCATAGGTGGCTCTGAGATCGTGCGGCTCGTACCCGCAGTCAGTCAGCTCCGCGTGGCGAATCATCGTCTGCCAGGCCTTATTCAGCCCGTCCTTGGTCATCGGCTTGTCCGGCTGCCCACGGCGGGGGAAGACCCACGGCGACAAGATGCCTTTCGCCTGCTGGGCCGCCAGGTGCTCCAGAAGCAAGCGCTTCACAATCGAGTTAATCGGGATGGCCCGACCCTTCCGGGTCCGCGTGTTCTCATCCGGGATCATGATCCAGTTCTCTTGGAAGTTGATGAACTCCCAGCGCCCGAGCATCTGCTCCCCGCGCCGGACGCCCATGAAGACGTACTGCGCGACGAATAACCGTAGCGCTCCTTCGGAGTGCTGAAGCATGAGGCGCACGTGCTCAAGAGGGACAAGCTTTCTCTTGCGGCGGATGACAGCCGGGATCTCCATCTCGGGCAGAACCCGCATCTTGCCGTTGATCTTGCACCACTTCAGAAACGTCTTGAGGACCTTCCGGTGATTGGTGAGATCGGCCACCTTGGCCTTTCGGCAGTACTCGTTCCAGAGCGGGTCATCGATGTCGGCAAGCTTGCGGTTGGCAAAGAACTTGGCCAGGTGCTTTCGCCAGATCGACTCGATCTCATAGAACGATCTCTCGCTCAGCGGTCTTCGCCCTGGCATGGGATTCATCTGGGCGCGGCGTTCTTCGAGATAGTCGGACCACAGGTGCTTGACCCGATACTCGAAGGACTCGGCTCCCAGACGAGAGCGAAGAAGCGCATACATGTCGCGCGCCTCAATGGCCTTCTCGTCTGACTTGAACTCGCCTAGGCGTTCTTCGAAGTCGCCCTTTCGGTAGTAGTAGACGTCCCCTCGCTTGAAGAGGTTGTCGGCAATCTTAATGCGCTTGAGATGCGAAGGCAGCGTCATCATCCCACCTTCGGCTTGGATCGCCAGTGGAGTGAGCGCTTCACCTGGTTCCAGTCCACCTGCGGATGCCGATAGGTTCCAAAGCGATCAAACTCTCCGCGTGAGATCTTGTTTCTGAGCGTGCGACGACACCAGGGCTGATGGCCCAGCTCTTCGGTTGCGCGCCGGATGCACTCATCCAGATCGATGACGTCACGCCCCTCGATTGTCTTCGGTCTGCCTGCTGGTTTCTTCATGCTGCCCTTCTTTCAAGGCTCCTATGTTGCGATGAACAGATGATCCGCCGCCGCTAGCTGCGCGTAAAACCGATTGCGGTTCGCAAAAAACTGATCACGCGCTATGCGCAGCTGGGCCAACTCAGCCTCAATGGGCCCAATTGCTGCCGCAAGGTCTTCCGACGATCGAATCTGAGTCGAGACTAGTTGTTTGGAAAGTCTCTCCATGTCCTCAAAGCGACTGCTCAACTTCTCGCCGTATGGATACCGCCGCCAAAATGGCTGCTGATGGTCTTCCAATGGAACGACTGCAGCGCGTTCTCTTGAATAGAACCACTCAATGTCTTTCTGTAAATAGTGAGAAAAGAGGCTGTCCTTCTGGTTGTGCCGATCGCCGAGTTTTCTCTCCCCACGCCAAACTTCTTCGCGATACTCATTCTCCTTGGCGACCTCTAACATTCTTTCGTGGAGTGTTTTCTCGCGCTGTTTGCGCGCCTCTTCAGACCACCGGCGTTCAGCTTCGATAATGACAGGCGCTTCAGCCAAGAACCGCTCGCATCCTAGAATTCGATCTGAAGCAAAATAGTCAAACTCGGCGTCGCGACGAACATACCCCCTGCGAAGCTCTTCTCCCTTCTGCCAAAGAACATGATAGTGGGTTAGTTCGTCGTGCTCTGGGAAGTAGTTGACCGTACCCCACAAGAGACCCTTCAAGACAAACTTGTCATCGATGGGGCTCTCTTCCTTGATCTGCCGAAATATCGAGAGCGTCATCTGGCGGTTGCCAACAGTGATGGCCTTGATCTGAATCGAGATCGTGTTGATGGACACATCATTCACTGTCAGTGCGTTCCCGTTCTTCGTTCCCACCGCCGTCCCCTTCCGTCGTTCTCATCTCTTCCAGGCCCTCGATACACAAGAGCCAGATCTCAGCTTCTTTCGGATCCGTCTCGCGCCAGAGCCGATCGCGGAGATCTTGCAATCCGTCCTCGAGTCTCTGGCGAAAGTCGTCCATTCAAGTCCTTTGATCGCCCATGAGCCTGCGCACTTCTTTCTTAATGTCGCGGATCTTGAGTGCGTCGTTTCGATTGCTCTTGGCCAAGTCATTGATGGCCTTGACCACACTGGCCCGATCGATCTTGCCATTAGACGTGGTAGGTCTCCGGCTCAGATCCTTAATGCGTGAGAGCTGATTATAGACGTTCTGTCTCGCCCACCTCTTGCCGGTTTTGGTCTTGAGACCGAGACGGTTGGCTTTCCTGGCGATCTGATCAGCAGTCAATCCCTCGTCTCGCCACTTCTGAAACTCACTCACCACGTCCATCTTCTCTCCCCTGTCTGGTTAGATTGAGGCCGCGCACGTCAATTGAGAGGCACTCAAATCAATCCGAGCTACAACAATCACCGAACCACGTGCGCAGCCTCAGTTGGCCTCGCGAGCAGAGCCACGGAAAACTCACCCCAAGTAAGGTTTCGCCTCTTCTCGCGAAGCCAATTCAGGCCCGCAACCTCAAGCGAGCCCTCGGGGTAGGTCACGTTAGCCAAACGGTCATCACCTCGCCCGGCCGGTCACCCCGAGAACTCGCCTCAAGCGGCGGTCACTTCTTCTTCTCGGCTCGCCTCTTCTCGGCATCGACGGCCAGAGCCCATCTCAAGAGCAGCCAGTTCTTTGGCGGCGGTGTGGGTCTCAGTGGGCCAAGGACCGCTTCGACATAGGGATGCTTTGGCCTCAGCTCGTTGTTCTCGTCGAAGTACATCACGTCACGCAGGGACTTTTCCATCGCTACCCCTCTTGTTCTTCGTCAATTCGGGCCTGGCATTCTGAGGTGTTGGCGTATTCGACGCCATCGATCTCAATCGTATGAAATTGCAGGCGGTGCAAGGACCCCGCGAGAATCGATCTCTTGATCACCTGCTCGCACTGCGAAAGCGAGAGCGGGGCGATCTCGGTCTTTGCCGGATCCGGCTTCGCGCAGCCGGCTATGAGTAGTGCCAAAAGAAGGAGTCTCATGCTCTCGCCTCGTATTCTTCCATGGTGCTCTCGGTTGTTGGCCCCTCGACACACTCGCAATGCGAGCACACACGCACTGGCTCAAGATGCGGCTGGCCCCAAAGGAAAGAGAACTTCCACCAGACCAGATGCCGGTAGTAGGGGCGCCGATAGAGCTTCATCGTGGTGATCCGGTTTCGGCCGCTGGCGGTGAACTCGAACTCGTGATTGAAGAGGCGCAGTTTCATGACTTCACCTCGGCTTTCGCAATCAGCGCATCCAGCTTCGGCAAAATGATGTCCGCGTGATCGTCCTCGGCAATCCAAGCGCGGCACTCCTTGAGCATCGAGAGCATCTCGGGGGCGCAGGAGATCAATCGCATGTCATTCTCGCTGGTGCCGAATTGATCGTGAACTATTCCCTGTCCGGCAGCGTCGATCACCTCTCGAATCCGATAACTCATCCCCTCTTCGGCTCCGTCCTCGAAATAGACATTCAGCTTCCATGGGCCTGGGCTGTGGCTCATGCCGTCTCCTTCGGCAGGAAGGCCTCGAACTCTTTGACGGCCATCTCAAGAAACATCTCGTACATGCGTTTCTCTGACTCTCTCTCGGGGTCTTCAGAGAGCGTGCGGATCCGGTCGTCAAAGGCGTTGATCTCCTCAATCAAGCGGTCGCGCTTCTGATCAGGCGTCTCGTTGACGCGCGTGTTGACCAGCTCGACCACCTCAATCAAGCGCTTCTGCGCTTCATTCGCGCAGCCCATTTTGAGATAGTCGAGAGCCGTGATGATCGCGACTTCGTATTGGAAGAACCCGAATCGAAACTCATTCATGTCGCGAGGGATGTTCATGCGCGCACCTTCTCGACGTAGCGGCCAACGGCGACCTTGAAGAATCGGGCCGAATCTGAAAGCGTTTGGTTTTTGGTTGATGCCTGGTCCTCAAGCCAGCCGATGTAGTTCTCGACCTTCGGAAGCCCGTCGCGCTCGATGGCTTGCTTGACCGTGAGCCCCTTGTACTTTCCGAACGTGACTACAAACGATCCAGGGTCGGCGGTTGTGGCCGGGTCGTCTTCGAAATCAGGGCCTTCAGGCCACGGCGACTCCTCTTGCGCCGGCCGCGTGTGGCTCACAGTCTGACGTCCGCCATTTGAGGCGGGTCGTGTTTGGGTCACGGTCTCAGCGGGCGAGTCGACGATGCGATCGCCTTCGTCCAGCTCGTCGGCACAGAACTGGGTGCCGTATCCCACGAGCGCAAGTGCTCGCCCGATGGCGCCTGTCTCGGCTTTCTCCAGGTAGTCCGGGAAGCCCTTCTTGGTTTCCATCTTGTGGGCCATGGCCATGACGTTGCCGTCGTTATCCTTGATTTGGGCGCGGGCGTAGGCCATCTCGGGGGTGAAGGTTAGGATCTCGGTCTCAATCCGCCAAGTCGGGCGCTCTTCCCTGAACCACACGAGACGAAACTTAACCTCTAGATAATCGCGGCCCCGAAGGTTCATCAGCGGGAGTTCTGTTCCAGCTTTGGTCCGATAGGTCCTGAGCATCACGCACCTCTCGACTGGGTTTGTCTTGCGGTCATCGACAATATAAATTGAGAGAGTTGCCCGACCGGGGTAGCAGCCCCGGCCGAGCGCACCCAAATCAGTTGGAGGCTGAAGTGGATGCTTTGTCTGACAAATGGATAGAGCTGGCCGGAATTGCGGTCGGCATTCTGGGGCTCGTGTGGGCCTGGCTGTCTGGTGTCATCACATGGGCAAGGAGGACGATCGGCATGTGGCTCGCTCGCGAAGACATCAAAGCCCTGAGAGAAGACATTGCAAAGCTCACCGAAGAGGTCCGCCAGCTCAAGCAGCTGCCGATGGACAAGATGGAGCACGCCTTCTGCAAGGGCTGCGGATTCTTGGGCGAACTTATCGGCGAGCGCGAAGAGTCCGCAACAAAGGAGCGACCCGCCCGAAAAGTGCTGACCTTCAAGTGTGTCAAAGGATGCCCTCGGAAGCCCTGGGATCGCTGGTTTGCTCTGTAGGCCTGTCATCACTCGCTCCAGTGAAACGGTTACACGCGTCCATTTTCGAGGTGACGGCACCTCGACATAAAACGTAATACTCGCCGCAGATCTGACCTTAGGAAGCGCGGCTCCTCTTCGACCCTACGAAGGTGAAAAGCTCGCCCTCAGGGACATTGAAGAAAGCAGCGAGCCTCTCGCGAACGACCTCACGGGGAGAACTCCTGTACGTACCTGCGTACATCTTCTCCAGAAGACTCACGCTCACCCGTGCGCCCTGAGACGCCTTCGCCAGGCCAAAGTCCCCTTGGGCATCAATCAACTGTCTGAGTCGCTTTGAGTTCACTCGATACATGAGAAGAGTATCTACTTTTTTAGTGAAGTTTGCAACAGAGTTATCACAGAAAAAGGAGATAGCGCATTCCGACCGTTAGGCTGTAGGTTAAGCTGTGGAAATTTGGCAGAAAAACGCGCTGGTAAACATTGCAGCCGTGATTGCTGAGTCAAAGCTCAGCCAGGCTTCATTCGCAAAATGTGCGAAGATCAACGCGAACCATCTCAATATGGTCCTTAACGGGCGCCGTCCGGTTTCGCGCCAGCTCGTCGCCACTGTCGCGCACTACGTCGGGCAAGAGACCGACTGGTTCTATCTTGATCACTCCTCCCGGCAGCCCCCACCAGAGTCGCCGTCAGCGGCTGCGATGGCGGAAGTCATTCTCAAACAGCAACAAGAGATAGAGCGCCTTAAGCAGCATGACCATGCTTCTTCAATTCATCTGACCGAAGAAGAGGCCAAGTTCTTGAAGCTGTTTCGTGCCGCCGACAAATCGCGTCAGGAGATCGTTCGTATTTTTCTGACCAAGGATCCGAGTCGTTTGTCTCAAGTGGAAGATTATATTCAGCAGGAAATTGATCAGCGCCAGGCGGCGGCGAAGGCGAAGGGTCGAAAGAAACCTCGCTCTTCTTCGCGATGAGATCTAGGGCTTCCCGGATTCTCTTAACCGTGTCCACCATCCTGGCGGCTTGCTCGGCGGCGTCGGCTGCCGTTGCGCTTTCCAAGGCCTGATCATGTAGCTCCATGTAGCGCATCACGCCCGAGATCACGATGTCCTTCAGCTGCTCGCACATTTCCCGATCATCCACGCCGCTGCTCCCAAAAACGAGCGTCTTAATAGTACCTTCATTTCCCAGAATCAAGCGAAAGGTTGCTGAATATTGCAACACCCTTGAACTCCCTGGGATCTCGCCAGGAGTTCAGAAAGGATTTCTACTGCGGCCACAAGATCTGAGCTGGCCGGACGAGCAGTTAATTTTCGTAAACTCATCAAGCTGAGCGACGACTTTCCCGATAGATACGGCAGGGGGTCGACAATGCACCGCTGGCTCATCATTGCTTTGCCGCTACTGGTTGGATGCAAGAGTCTTAATGACGGGCTGGTGCGGGCGTTTGGCCCGAACGGAAGAGACCGCATGTACGTCCGAGCCTATGTGAGCGCGTTCACCGACGAGAAATACACCGCCGATCTGGCAGCAAAGCCAACCCTGAATTTTCGTTATACTGAGTCAGACGACATCAAGTTTGTGAGCGAGAATCAGGAGATCACGCGCGCATGTAAAGACGCCGCAGCAGAGATGGGCTACAAGGTTGAGTTCAACAAGCCCGACTGTACCGACTGCCTCGACGTGTACCTCACGCATCGATACAAGTTCGAGGTTGTAAAGGGCACGCCACAGGCGTTTTGCTCCACGATTGCAAACTCATACACATTCATGGCGCAGACCTACTGCTCCTCATGGGTTCCGGAGCATGCGGTAAATAGTCGGTGGGTCGCGCTCGGTTTCTACTCAAAGAAGGAGAAGCGCCCGATCCACAAAGTGCTTTCCTACTCCGAAGGATCGATTAGATCTGTGATCAGAGTTGCGCGAGAGCTTTGCATGGCCGGTCTGATGGACTTCCCAGAGCGCTTCGAGGAGAACGAACACACGGTCGAGTACGGCGCCCAGGCTAGAAAATAGATCAGCCTTCTGCGTACTTCTTTTTGAGGAGTGCGCGGAGTTCATTCATCGTCATCGAAAGAGCGGCGCCGGGATCGTTCTTCCGCCACCGACCGATGCCCAGAGGCCCAGCGACTTCGTCGTGTCCAAGGCAATGATCAAAGCTGAAGACCTCGGGCGCTTGGCGCTTGAGCCAGATCAGGAACTCGATGAGCGTCTTTTCTTGTGCCGGCGTGTATTTCTCATACCAGCCCTTAAGCTGGTTCTCTCGGCCAGGAGTGAAGCGGACTTCATCGGCTTTGAGATACGTCCCGAACCACGTCTTGAACGTTCCGTTGGTGACAGAAGTCACGCGGCCCGCGTTGTTGATCTCAATCCCGATCAGGTCGTCGGACACAGCGCCCGTGAGCGTCTTCCAGGCGGACTCGCCAGCGTGGTAGCCCCATCTTGAGATCGGGTGCGCCTGTACCATCGTGCCGTCTTTCTGAATGCACGTGAAGCAATAGCCGTTTTTGATTCCGCCATCGATGGTCTTCGCAGCTCCGTCTCGGCCCGCGGTAAAATGGACGACAGCACCCAGGGGCCAGCCCTTGGCGTACTTCCCCTTGGTCTTCATCTCGCGCACGTGGCGGATGGCCTTGGGATACCAGTCGAGTCTCGCGCCCATCTGGCCTTGCGGCACTTCGATTTTCGGCTCTTCCTTCTTGATTCCCTCGATCACCGAGCCGCCAAGAGCTTGAGTCAGAACCGAGGTCTGCTCCATGGCAAGCTTCTTCACCTTGGGATCGGTCGCCACTTTCTCGATCTCTTTTGAGTACCAGCGCGCCTCGTAGAGCTTCTCTCTCATCTTGTCCATGTCAGTCCTTCCACTTCTCGCACTTCCACGAGAGTTCGGTCAGTTCCTTGAGGTGCGCCTTCAATTCATCCCGGGTCGTGCAGACGAACTCGTCAAACACAGGGAGCGAGCACGAGATGAAGACGTTGTTTCGAACGATGGTTTGGGTCTTCGAATCGGCCGCGAAGATCTTGGCTTTGAAGCTCAGGTCAGGTGCGCCTGGTGCCTTCTGGGGACACCCGGCCATGTTCAAACTACCGAGGCCGATCACAATCAGAAGAAGGGTTTGCGAGCTTCTCAAGCTCACACGCAGCTTTGGCTTTCGCATCCAGGCGCTCCTTGTCGTCCACAATCTCATTGGCCTTCTTGATCTTCTCGGCCGCCTCGTCGAGCTTCTTCTTCAGCTTGTCGGTCTCAATCTTCGCAAGCCACCCTTTGACGAGCGAGATCAGTCCCGTGACAAGCGAGAAGATGGCTCTCAGATTGGCGAGAGCCATGAAGCCGATCTTGATGTAGCCCCAGATGGCAGCGATCATGCCGCCGCGACCTTCTTCGCCGCGATCACAAGAGCCGTGATGAGCTGGACCGCTTCGTCAAGCGAGAGATCTTTCCCTTCTTCCACGATCTCGCCAAAGCCCGTGAAGCCCTTAATCAAGACACTCTGCTTTTGCAGAAGGTCCATCACGACAGCCGTGTCAGCGAAGTCGATCTTCCCATCTTTCATGGCGGCCTTGCCGGCCATCGCCACAAGCTCTAATGCTGCGACAAGCTCCATGATCTGCTGAGTACCTTTGCTCTCTGCCATCTGCCTTCTCCTTGGTTACTTGGACTTATCCGTGGTCTGCTTTAGGATCCCTTTGAGTTCGGCGAGCATCTCTCTGAGGCGTGCGATCTCTTCAAAGATCCGTGAGTCGAGGTGCTCGTGCTTGGTGCGGATCTCGGCTTGGCCGACCTTGAGGGCGTCGATCTGGGATTGCTTGGCTTCAGATCTCTGCTCATCGACCTTTTCGATGTAGTTCACACGGCCTTCCAGCCTGATCAGCCAGATGACCCCACCGAGAGCCGGAAGGCCGAGCGTGACCAGGAGTCCGAGAGTTTGTTGATCCACGCATACCCTTCCGAGACTCCTACCGAGAGACCCCTGCTTTCTGTTCTACCGATCGCCTACGGGAGCTTTCCAACTACCTTTGGACATTCAGCCTTTGAGCACTTCAGGCCAGACAGCCTTGAGTTCCTCGGGTGTTTTCGCAGTGAAGATCCTTGGATCCTCGGTTGCGTTCCGGAGCGCCGCCTTCTTGTCCGCAATTTGCTTCTTCTTGGCGTTATCGCCGACCTCGTCAGCCCGCAGGTATTCTTCGTCAAGCTTAGCCAAGATTGGGGCGCGGGCTTCCCGGATCTTCTGCTGCCAGATCTCAACCGCTTTCGGCATGTCGCAACCGACTGTCGGGCCGGTCTGCCGCCAAGCGTTTCGAAAGGTCCGGTCGCTTGGAACAGCCGTGTGCTCAACAACCTGCACGCTGGCTGCATTCGCCGGGACGTCCTTTGCGAGCGCCCTTTGCAGAGCTTGCTCTGCGGTAAAGTCTTTCGGGTCGTCGCGGCTTATTACTGGCACACAGACTGAGAGACCGCCATCGGGGCGCGTGTAAATGATCACCTTGGCCATCACTGATCTCCAAACGCGATAAAGCTCATAAAGTTGACATCGGCCGCAGTGTTGTCGTGCCTAAAGCCCCTGAGCGGAATGGTGCTCCCACTCAAGGAACCTGCGACGCCGGCCACGCAAGCGAAGTGACTGACGGCACTAGGCTCGTTGGTGGCAACCGCAACCGAGTAGTTCCCGTTTGAAAAGTTGGTAGTGAGATTCACCGTGTAGATTCCAACCCCGCCGTCGGTGATGGACGAGACGTTGAAGGATCCAGAGACAATCGTGGGCGTGCCTGCAGTCCCATCAAACGAGCCCCACACCTTGGCAGCGGACTGGTGAAACTTCTGACGCCCAGGGGTGACGACTCGATTGGTGGCGGATCCCGCCTCTTGCTCAGCCTGGCTTGCGGCGGCTCCGGCAATGATGTTCTCGACCGTTGCCTTATTCAGCGCCGACTCGCTCGTGTCATGAATGAGCAGTGTGTCGTCGGTCGCAACCGAAGTCTCGGCCGTGTGTCCCGTGACGGCAGTGGCCGCGAGCTTCGAGTTGGTGATCGCACCATCGGCAACTGAACCGAAGTCCATCGCCGACCAATCATCGGGTGCCGCATCCGTGTCAGCGGCGAGCTGAAAGCCCGTCCCGGCTGCGGACAGCGCCTTGCTCGTCGCGCCCATGATCGTGTCGGTCCCGGCGCGATTCACCGTCAGCGTATTTCCTGCGGTTTTGAGCAGGAATGCGATGTTGAACGGGGGCGTGAGGCCTGACATCTGAGGCAGCGTCACCGAGATCGCACCACCCGAGGTGTCGAAGACAAAGAGCTTTCCGTTGTCGGAACTCGTAATCGTCACAGGCGAGTCGGCCGACGTCTTGTAGACCACATCTCGGAAGAAAGCTGAGTTCAGCTGAGATGCTGCCGAAGCAGCGCTTGCGGCTGCGTCCTGAGCGTACTTCTTCGCCGAATACTCCGCATTGTCGACGGTACCCGAGGTGTAGTTCGCCCAGTCTTTTGCAGATCCGCCGCTTGCGGCCCCTCGGGTCTGCGTGCCCTTAGCCCATTCCTTGGCTGAGTAGTCGGAGCCATCGACCGTGGCCGTGGTCTTGGTTGCCCAGTCTTTGGCGTTACCAGCGGACGGCCCGCCGGTACCACCGATTGCGTGAGCCTTGGCAGACCACTCTGCGCCTTCGACTGCCGCGGAAGTCTTTGACGCCCAGTCAGACGAGAGTGTCGCCGAGGTTGCTGCATTCGTGGCCGATGTCGAAGCGTTGTTGGCATACGTCTGAGCGTTGGAGATCTCCGTCGCCGTAGGCCATGTGCTCGCAGCAGCCCAGCCCGTGCCGTCAGTATTGGTCGTCGGACATTTGCTCGCGGCCCCCACAACACCAGTCGGCAACACCGGATCAAAGCTCGATGAGGTGTACGTCTCGGGCAGCCTGACGGATCGGTTGATCTCATCTTGCTGCTGCTGATCGATCATCACCTCTTTGTCGAACTCATCCTCATGACTCTCGGGATAGAACTCGCCCTGGTTTCGGATGTCGGTCTCTTGCTTGAGAGACCGCACGCGGCGAATGACGATGACATAGCCAGTTTTGAGATCGCCATCGGCATCAAGCCAACTTTGGCCAGAGTTGACCAAGACCACGGTCCCACCGCTTGGCTCGCCTGCTCCCGTGACCGTGTAGTCGGTCGTGAGAGTCAGCGTGGTTTCAACCGGCGGGGTGGCGTTTGATCTGACGGTGACCCGAAGGTCAGAGTCCGAAAAGATCGGGAAGGTATAGGAGTAGGTGTCGACGGCACCATTCCCCGTGTAGCTCACGCGACTCGTCGTGGACGTCAATGACATCTAGATTTTCCCCTATAGAACGCATCCTATAGGGGGTTCTCAAAACACCCGAGAATCGGGGCTATCTATTGGGCCCCCCAGCCTTGCCAGTGACTAGACCTCTGGCGAAGTCGACTGGTCCCGTGGGCTCAGCCTTTCCTTCGCTCACATCGGCGAGGTATCCCAAGGGTTTTCCAAGAGGTGCGACGGGTACCCCAGAGAGCATGCCCACAGCCGTCAAGGTGTCACGGATGGCGCGCTTCTTTGAGCCCTCACCTTCGACCGCCTTATAGACCGAGTATGGTGCCGACGTCGTACTCTCAAGCATCGAGATCGCAGGCGATGTTGAGATCCGGTCGTCATACTGCTTGTCGTTGAAGCGATTCACGGCTGCGTTTACGAGCGGCCCCACCGCAGGAACCAAAGCCGTGGCCGTTCGGTATTGGCTTCCGAAGAACATCGACATCAGATCATCCAGGTACTCGTCGTCATCGTCTTCGTCGATCCCGCCAGCCATGGCTTTGACGATCAACTCCGACAGGAACGCCGGGATCGCAAATCCGAAGACGTAGACGTAGAGCAGTCTTCCCATACCCTTCTTCAACCCCAGATCCCGCTGCACCTTAACGAACTCGGTGCCGTAGAGGTTTGCGAGCATGTTGAAGTAGGAATAGAACATGGTGAAGAGCCGGAAGAATGGTGCCCCCGTCTCGAGACGTGAGACGTCCTCAGGATTCATCGAGCCTTGCGTTTGTCTCACCGCTGCGTCGGCAGCTCTGACGGCGTCCTTCTCGGAGCCCCCTTCTTCAATCGCCTGCTCGTAGGCCCCGATCCAGACCACCTGATCGACCACGTTCTGTGTTCCGGTCTGAAGGAAGTACCCGTGCTTTTGGGTGAACGCCCGAAGCTCCTCGTACTTTGAGGGGTTGAGCAGGATGTCATCAATGTGCATCTGGATCTCTTGAGCACTCGAGCCAAGCCGGGTCTGCATCATCTCGGACTTCTCCGAGATCATCTCGGCCGTTGCTTGGGGTGCTTTCACATAGGCCCAGAGAGCGTTTCTCAAATGCCTCGGCTTCACCTTAACCGCGGCGACCGATACGCCCGTGAGCTGCTGCATGGCGTTTGTCACACCTGCGAACATGACGTTCAGGCCCGCGCGGGTGCGAATGGCCTTTGCCACCCGGTCGACGAACTTCCCGCCCTTGCCTTGCATTTGTCCCGTGACCTTCTGCTGGGCCGTGCGCTGAAGCCAGGGCGTGAGCATGTCGCTTGCCACGCCTGGGTCGAACTCGTTGAGCTTGGCTCTGACACCACGGTCGGTGACGATGCGAGCTGCGTCCTTGACTGCGGGCTCGATGTGAACGAAGCGCAGGACCTTGTCGATGTGCATCGGGACCAAGGAGAGATCGAGAGAGAGGGCCGCTCGGTAGTTCTCCACCCGTGACTTCGTGAAGCCGCGGCCCGTGGTCGGGAACATGAAGGAGTTTCCGCCCTGCTCGAGGGCCTCTCTCTCTCGATGCAGCTCCTGGTCCTGGACCAGAAACGGGTCAGTCACCGCAGGGAAGTAGCCCCCCCGGTACACTCCAAACGGTGTGACCACTTCTTGAGCTGTAACCTCGTTGAAATAGTAGCCGTACATGCGCTTGTGGGCGCGCTGTGCCTCGGGCTTGATCGAATCCATCAGATCCCACACGCCCTGCACGAAGTCCCAATCGGCTTTAGTCAAGACACCTTCGCGGTGCAATCGCGCAATGAACTGGTTCCATCTTCCGCGGTAGACCATGCCCTCAGCGTCGAGCGCACCCCAGCCGCGTCCCATCAAGAGCTTGTCGAAGTTGGAGTCGTTACCGGTATGCAGGAGAGCCCCTAGAAGCTCGCGCTTCCCGCCGAAGGTGTAGCCCAGCTCGGGTGCCTGGATGGGTTTCTGGTCGATCGACTTCTCGATGGGTTTGACGATGTCGTTCAGGTACTTCTCCAGTACCTCACGCTTTGCAATGCGGTATCGGTTGGCAGCCTCAAGCACTGGTTCGACGATGTAGCGGGTGAATACACCTCGGCCGCCGTCGATGGCTTCTGCCCAGTGTTCAACTCTTCGTCCCGAAGCTCGGGCGCCGAGGAGCTGAACCTTCGTCTTATCCCACTCGGTCGCGGCCCGGTCGTAACCTGCGCGGTTGCCGGGCTTTGAGACTTCTTCCAGGCGGACCGTCAATTCTTCTTTGACCTCTTCCCTGTCGCGCATGACGCCATCGATCTCCATCTGGCGGACACTCTTCGACAGCTCCCAAATGGCAGAGACGGTGTCATCCATCGCCACGAAGTCGTCGTAGGACACCTCTTTGTAGGGCCCAGCTCTCTCCGTGCCTGACTGGATCAAGGCCTCAAGCGTTGCATGCGTCTCGGGGTCGTAGAGGCGGACTTGCTCGAGGTACTGAGCTGCGGTCCTCTCGGCCTTCCCAATCCCGAATTGCGAAAGGATCGCGCGTGCGGCGTTCACGAGATCCACGTCGCGGCTCTTGGCGAGAGCCTCGTCTTTCTTCGCAAGGCGCTTGTAGAACTCAAGCCGCTTCTCGACCATCTCCTGGGCTGCCACCGCTGCTCGATACAGCTCGTGGTTTAATAGCTCGCGGCGCTTTGCCTCGAATGCGCCCTCAATGTCACCTTGGGTGAGGAGCCTTGCTGCCTCGTTTGCGGCCTTCACCTCAGCGCGCTCGAAGACATAGGGTTTTATCTCGCGGACCTTCTTTCCACCGATCAGGGCCTGGGCCTGCTCGCGCACAGCCTTCTCGGTGGGCACCCTTCGCGCAACCTTGCGCATGACCTTCTTGAGTCCAGGTAGGTTGTGCTTGGCCAAAAACTCCAGCTCCATGCGGAGAAGCTTTGCGCGAGAGTCGTTGTGAATGCTCTCGAGCGCTGCTTGGGAGAGCCCCTGCTGGAGAAGACCCGGGTACTTGTCCTGGATCTCAGCCTCAACTTCGCGCTCGACCACGACGTCGATCTCTTCGACTTTGGTGAGCGCTTGCATCATCTCATCGCCCGTCTGGAAACCAAGAAGGTCAGCTGCGATGTTGAAGTCGATCCCGCCCTTAGCGGACACGATCTTCTTCGGAAGGGCCTTTATGAAGTCCTTGTCATAGGCTGTCAGGAGCGAACTCTTTGAGAGCTTAAAGTCCTTCCCCTCAAGGATGGAGCCGTCAGCCGACTTGAGCCCGTTTCTCAGGGCATCGAGCGCGCGGTACACCGGGAGCTTCTCGAGCTGCATGGTTATGCTCTCTCTGATGATCTCCTTCTTCTGCTCGATGAACTCCGACTTCTCTCGCTCAAAGTCGGCCATGAGCTTGGCATCGAGCTTCTCTTTGGCAGCGAGTCTCGCCTCGTCCATCATCGACTGGTATTCGAGGAACTGCTCCTCGGTGAGCCCAAGCGCCTTCGCCTCATTTACGAGCGGCTTCATGTTCCGCTCGCGCTCCATGGCTGCGATCTCTTCATCAGTCGCAAGGAGCCGATCCATCACGCCGCGAACATCGTCAGAGAGTGGGACGTTGAGGTTTCGAATCGAGCGATAGACCGACGTCAGCCACACCTTGAACTTGGCAAAGAGCTTTCTGAGCTTCTGCGAAGGGGCGCGCCCCTCCATGAAGTAGGCCTCAATGCCGCGGGCAAACTGCTCATGGTGCTCGGTTTGAATGGCGGCTTTCACAGCCTCCATTCCGTCCCTGGCGCGCGCTCCCACACCGAACCACTCAAGAATCGTGTCGAGATCCCTTGAGAGCTGCTCAGGCACCCCAGGGGTGGTGGCATCTTCAATGAGCTCCTCAAGCCACAAGTGCCCTGACTCATGGATGAGGGTCGATTTATTCTTGTGCTGGAAGAGGTCGATGATCGCCTTGGTGGAGAGAAAACGAATGCGACCACGGGCTTGCTCTGTAGCCCCTTGAAAATACTGGGTTCCTCCGCCTTCATTGCTGCCTTCACCAGAATCGTTTATACTGGGCTTGCCGGACGGAAGAGCAGAAAGGTCTGCTGCCCCTTGAGAGCTCGCTCTCTCGGTTATGAGGAACTGGCCGCCCTCGCGTTCGGCTTTTCTTACCCTTCGATTGAACTCCTTTTCATCAATCTGATACCAGTGAACAACCTCATGGTTGCTCTTCTCGCCGTTGATCTCGATGACAGAGATCTTGGCGTTGCCGTTCTTCTTGATGAATGTCCAATAGTTCGGTTTCGTTGTCGGCTTGCTCTGAAGAATGTGCGTTGGTGAGTAAAGTGCTTCGCGCAAGACCTTGGCACTCTCCCCTTTGGGGATCTCAGGATGGCGCACCCGGTTTTTTTTTGCGATGTTCTCTTTGACCACGACAGGCTTGTCTTCAGCCCCAAGTCTCTCAAGCTCTGATGCGTTCAGCCTCGGGAAGAATCGATCCCCTTTCCCCTCCGGAGATTCTAAGTGTTCGTTCTCTTCCTGTAGAATCTTGGGATCAATGGGCTGCTCAAAGCTCTGGGCCACCTCGTTCGCGTCGACTGCTTCCGAAGCGTCCGCCTGCCGGATCTCGATCTCGCGCGATTGAAAGAGTGAGAGCGGATCCTCACCTTTGCCCCTGCGCTCAGCTCGAGCTCGAGCACGCTCGGCAAAGACCGTGGCCATCTCGGGCGTCTCACCAGCTTGGGTCAGCTGCTCTCGGAATCTGGCTTCGACCTCTCCGGAGGTATCGGCTTTTTTCTCTTGTCCCTGGCTCTCGGCTTCTTCCTGGGCCTTTTGAAGCTCGGCCTTTGCTTCTTCATCAACGACCTTCTGTTCGTTGGCTGTCAGTTCTTCCGGATGAAATTTGATGTCATTGGCCAGGCCCTGGTAGTGCTCAGTGCCCACGACCTTCTCAGCCCACAGCCCGAGCGGGATCTCTAGCGGAGATCCGGTTTCCTTGGACTCCTCGTACTGGGTCAGAATCCCCAGTTCGCCTGAGACTGCGACGACATCGACGCCCTTCTTCTGGAAATACTCGTCAAAGGCCTCAACGGGGATATAGACGTTCTCGACGCCTGACCCTTGAGTGATCTGCTCAACCAACTGGCGTTTGGCTTCAGGCAGCCGCTCGCGAAGCTTCATGCTCTCGGCGGTCTTTCCGAGAGCGAGGTAGAACTCCTGGTTGAGCTGCGTCTGCCGTGCTTTTCGCACCTTTGCGTAGCCTGCTCCAGCGCCTGACGGAGCGGTCATCACCCCGCCCGAGAAAGCTCCCACGATGCCGGCGTCCAGCGCTCGCTGACCAATGCCGTTCAAAGCGTCAGGATTGACGTCGGTGATGTAGTCGGAGAGATCTTGAGCGACCGAGGTCACGGCCTCTTCGTTACCCTCGGCGATCATCGAGTAGGCGAATTGCTTTGAGAACTCGCCGATCACCTGCCGGGTCACAGCTTTCCCGTGCTGGCGCTCCATGGCCTTGGCCCACGACTTCAGGATCCCGAAGGTGCCCACGTATTCAAAGCCAGCTTCGGCAGTCCCGTGGATGACGGCGTTGGTGAGTGCCTGCTCACGGGTCGCCCCTGCCTCTAGACTTCGCTTCTGGGTCTCGGCAGCAGTCGTTGCTGCGGCAAAGCCCACGCCGAGAGCCGGGTTCAGAAGAGAGCCTGCGATAATCGCCGCTTGGTTTGGAGCATTGGCCACGAACTGAACAGCGAGGATTCGCCCGGCTCTGGCGTAGTTCTTCCGCCCGATCTCCTCCGTGATGCTCTGATCCATCTCAGGCACCTTGAACTCATCGGCCCTCTTGTCGAGAGAGGTCGAGATCGGGTTGTACATGTGCCGTCTGGAGACCTCTTCGTCGAACTTCTTGAGGTCGCGATTGAGCTCCGGGTACCGGCCAGTCACATCGGACTTCGGCACCATGGCGCCAGAGAGATCTTCCATGAAGCCAGGGACGCGAGCCGAGCTTGCTCCCATGCGCGCCAGGCCCGATTGCAGCGCCCGGTACATGGTGGACATGAGCCCATGGTCCTGAACCTTCTCCTCCAGCTCCTGGGCTTTCGTGACCTCGTCTTTTACGAGGGCCGCGTTGTCGGGGTTCTCCATGAATCTCGCGACCCCGGGCGACTTGCGCCGGAGCTCCGCGGGATCGACGTCGAATGAGAACTTCTGGCTCAAGTCGTCGAAGTTCCGCTCGACCACCTCAGCTGGAAGCTTAGCTCGTTTCGATAGCTCAAGCACACGCGCGCGCCGATCTGGCTCAGCTTTCGCCGCGACGTGAAGTGACGCCTTGAGCTGCTGGTCTTGTTCTTGAGACATCCCGTCGATGACCTCATCATACGGATCAGCCGCCATGGGCTCCTCTGAAGCCGGGGCCTGGGATGCTTCAAGGCTGTCGATGATGTCGTCGTATTGGTCAGTTGCCACGCTTCTTCTCTTGGCTCTTTTGGTAGACGTTGAAGATCATCTCGGGCGTGGGCCTCATGCCGCGAGATCTGAGCTTGCTCTCGATGACCTTGCGCTCTTCTTCGGGCACCTCTTCGTCGACCTCAAAGCCCGCTCGCTTCGTGTCCCAGAACCAGCCCTTGTGAGTGACCTGCTTGATCAAAAGCCGATCGGCAATCTTCTGAGCCTCTTCGGTCGAGACCTTCTTCCCGGTCTGCGCCTGATGCAGCCGGATCTCGTCATCAACCGCCTTGTGGAACTTGTTCAGCTTCTCGGCTTCCTTATCGGTCTTGGGATTGGCACTGAAGCCTGCGGCCTCAAAGGCCTCATCGACGACTTGCTTCGTGGACCGGAAGCCATTGAGCACCTCATCGGCCTTGCTGTCTTTGTTCCTCAAAGAGGTCTGAAGCTGGATCAGCTCATGAAGATCTGAACCTGCGACAGTTGGCTTGTAGATCATGAGGTTCGTTTCCAGGAACTTTGCCTGAAGTTCCGGAGTCGCAGCCATTTGCTTGAGGTTGTAGTAGTCAGGGCTGTTTCGCTCGGGCTCAATCCCGCGGCGAAGGTTGTCGGCATAGTCTCTGAGAGCCTTCCTGTGACCAGCAGACAGGGAAGCCATCACTCCCGGCGGGACCTTGTCGAGGTCTCCTTTGGATTGCTCAAGGACCAGGGCCCAGCGCTCATAGAGCTTGTCTTGGCCTAGGCGCTGCGCACGCTCCTCGGCGCCCGCCCGATGTTCCAGCCTCCGCTCGGTTTCATCTCGGACCTTCGGGTCTTCGATCCCGCGGGCGAGCTTCATCGCAGCAGTGAGATTCCCACCGGCTTTCTGCCACAGGGCGTCCGCCTGGCGCTGGCTCTCGCCTCGAATGGATCCTTCTTCCAGGGCCTTCTCTACGGCTTGGGCATGCTTGCCAGTGAGGCCCTCGCGGTTGGCTTCGAAGTAACGCTTGGCTGCAAGGTCCTGGCCTTGTGTCAGCATGCGCTGGATGACGCCTGTGTGGGTTTCGCTCTCAGCCTCTTGCATGAGGAGCTTCTCGCCATCCGTCGAGAGCCCTTGTCGACCTGCATAGGAGGTCAAAAGAACACGCTGCATGGCGATCGATTCTTGGATCTTCTTCGGATCCGTGAAGTTCAGGAGCGCATTCTCGCGGGCTGCTGCGAGACCCGATTTGGTAGTTTCCTCATCAAAGGCCTTGCTCTCGGCATAGACGTGCCTTTGAAGATGGGTATCCAGCTCCTGACGCTCTTTGGCTCGGATCCGACGGAAGAGCGCTTTTTGATCCTCGTTCGCCAAGCCCTCTTCGATCTCGTCGGCGAGCTGATCGAACTTGGTCCCGAACTCCTCGACGACCCCAAAGGCGTTTTTGCCTTTCCTCGTCATTGCTCCGGTTTCAGGATTGTAGACGAGGTCGTTCTTCTTCTTGGAGAGATCCGACCACGCGCCCGTAGCAGCCACGTCATTGGCGTTTCGCTTCTCTTCTTCGACGAGTTTGATGAGAGTGCCGCCAGTCTTCTGGACTGCGTTGGAGAACCCGGCAAGCGCATCACCCCCACCGAATGCTGCAAGCGGGGCGTCGCCTGCGACCTTCACTCCTGGGAGTGCGCGCTCTTCAACCTGAGGGAGCGTAGGAACTCTTGGCATCGATCACCCCTCCGCTTCGTGGCCGGTGTCTCGCCCGTAACGACGAGACGGCGCGCTGTTTCTTGCCCGCATGCCCTCAAGCCCCCAGTTGGCCGCCTGGATCCCACCGGTGAGCAGCGTCATGCGGGCGTTGTTGTCGGCCCCCAGCTGACCCATCCGAGCCTGGCCTAGGCCCTGAGACGCCTGTACCCGGTAGCCCCAGGCTTCACGCCAGGCGTTATTACGGATGGTCATCATGTCCTCGGCGCCCGCTGCTGCGATGTCCTCTTGGGATGCCGCGGCTGAGCCCGTGTTGACGTCTATTCCCTGTGCCGCGAGAGCTGCACGCTGGCCCCCGATGGCGCCTCGGACCTGCTGCCCGTAACGGCTGGCAGCCCGGTCCCCGCGCTTGAGCGCATCGTCAGACTGCATGCCTGCAAACTCGGCCTGCGCCTCAGCTTGACGAACCGCGTAGTCGCCTTGAGCGCGCTGTGCCTCCGCCTGCTGGCTTGCGCTGAACATGCTCATGGCGCCCATGCCTGCGTATGCTCCCATCCCCATCTGTTTCTCTCCTCACTTGAACGGGAAGGATCCCTCGGGTTGAACGGCCAGAACTGTCACAGGAAGCGGGTCGACCTGTCGTAGAAAGACACGCCCGTTGGAGTTCCACTCAGGCCTGATCGGGATCTCGACGACTTCAGATGCGAGTGCGACCGGATCGTCATATGACTCGTCGTTTCTGATCTGGAGCTCGTTGAGATCCTCAAGCGGGTCATCATCGTCATCTGACGGCGGTTTGGGTCCGGCCCAGAGCCCTCGGGTCTTGTCCACGCGAGCGTAGACCTTGTGCACAACGCGCTTCTTGCCGGCGATCGACTGGCCCTCAGGGGTGTCGATGTCGAGTGTTTCGAGATCCGAAATGTACGGAATCCCAATGTGGATCACGCCGTAACAGCGATCGAGTGTGATCGTGCCGTTGGTTACGGTCTGCGTCTCATAGGCCTCGTTGTTGGGGCTTGCCACGACAAAGCCGTCGGCAAGAATGGAGACTGCTTCGCCCTCGAGATGCCACAGCCCCGTGATCTGATCCACGGCGCGAGCCCAGTCTGAGATTGCGACTGACTGCATACCGGACGGAACGGTCCTGTGCGGGCGCCCTCGGACCACGGTGCCCGAGACGTAGGTGTCGATTGTGAGGCGGATGATCGTGCCATCAGCACCCGTGAGATGGATCTGGTTCCCAACGTCACTTGACGTGAAGTAGCTCGTACTCGACGTGAGTGTAACAGTCGAAGTGTAGAGCCAGCCACCGCCCGAATACTCCGACATGGTCATCGTGTGGGACGTAGAGGTGTTGCGACCATCGTAGGTGAGAGCGGCATCCATGAAAACTGCGTCCTTAATGTCCTCGATGAAGCGCGTTTCCATGCGTTCGATGTAGCGCTTGGTGGCGCCATTGATCGTGCGGTTGATGATCAGATAAAGGGCATCTTCCGTCCCTTCAGGAACGGCGCAGACGCTCTCAACCAGGCCATCAAAGTCGTGCTTGTGCCAGGCCGTGATCTGCTGCTCTCGCACGTAGGTCAGCCCAAGCAGAGTTCCGTCGTCTCGCACCATCCAGACAATCGAGTTTGGCGTCCGCTGATACGTCCAGTCGTCGATCGTCTTCCCCTCGACGAGATGAGTCGAGTAGGTGGTGAGATCATTTCCCCGGACGCCATCGACCTGCTGAGCGAGCAGATCGCGAACAGTGGATCCGCGGTCCTGAACGTAGAGAGCCGTCTCGTTGATCACGATCGGCTGAAGGTTCGACGCTCCGTTATATGAGAGCTGCTTGCGGTTGATCTCAGTCGGCGTGATGACGCCTGCGTTGTTGCCCTCAAGCCAATGCTCTCCACCTTTGGTGAGAACGAAAGGCTTCTCAAGCTCAAGAATGTGGCGGACCTCGTTCACCTGGCGGCCGACAATGTCGAAGGTGATCGCATCGCCATCTGTTGCAGGTGTACTCGCCGAGAAGTTTTTGAAGTATCCAGAGCGTGATGCCCACACCCGCTCAGGATCGTTATCTGAGTTGGCAAAGGTCAGCCGCTGCTGGATGTAGCTCACCGTGGAGGGGTAGTTCCCAGATGTGGCAAAGACTGTCCTATCCGTCGGCGGCCGGACCTCGGTGTCGGGGGTCACCCCTGAATCGATGAAGGTGATGACGCCTGCGAGCACATGCTGCTTGTCCTGACCAGCAAAGCCAATGAAGCCATAAGCTCCAGAACTGGTACGCCGGTAGACATTGAAACCCAATGCGCCAGACACCGTATCCCACGTGAGCGTGATCGGCGAGCCCGAGCTTGGGGCAGCGTTGGCCGTAGCTGTCGGATCCACACCAAGACTCTCTTCGCCAGTCGTGGAGTCGATGGTCGTGATGATCCACTTGGCGGCAGTACCAGACGCAACGGAGACCGTCACGGTTCCGACGTTGCTGACTGCCGGAGAGAATGTGATCGCCGTCAGCGTCCAGCTCGTGTGCCCCGATCTCGTCAGCTCCCGCGGGGCGTAGTTGGGATGAGCAATCGTGATGACGTCCGCGGATTGAACGAAGTGCAGATCAAAGATGTCTGCTTCCGCGTAGGGAGTTGAAAGCGTGTAGACCTCAGCGACCGTGCCGCCTGAGGTGTAGGCGCCAAAGGACGTAGAGTTGACGGCGGTCCCGTCCATGTACTTGAGCGAGAAGGTGTTCGCGCCCGTGTTGACGTTGGCGACCTTGAAGTTGCGGCCGTTGAGATACGTGCCGATCGCCCCTGTGATGCCCGAGATATACACCTCGTCATCGTTGGCATAGGTGTCCGAGCCCGAATAGGTTACGACACAAGGGTTGGCGTTAGTGATCGCAGTAATGTTCTGTGCAGTCAGCATGACCTGAGCGCCATTGCGGTGGACCCGCATGTACATATTCCCGAACTCGAGAACATACGTCTGGTCATTGTTGAAAACGAACGGGATCAGCCGCACAGGGCCGCCGTCAGAGTCATTCACTTCGCCAACGAAGCTCGTCCCAGGGCGATTGGTGGCACCCCCTGACTTCATAACCATGAAGTTCCGGCAGGTCTTTAGCCCCGATGCATACTTGACATTGTCAACGCGAGCCTGCACCGCTGGTGCAATCTCACCTGCTGCAAAGGATCTCTGAGAGAGGACTGCCATTTACTCCCTCGCCCGGATGTATTCGGCATCAGGCGCCTGCCCTGGTGACTCTTCGTTCACCGCATTCACCTCAGCCTTTGAAATCTCGTAGAGATAGTTGTTGAAACAGGTCGCTGCAATCTTCTGGAAGTCCGCCCCTGAGACCCTGGGCGCGATGAAGGTCGCAAGCCGATAAGAGAAGGCGATCACGAAGTCTTGCGTATAGATCAGCGGGTTCTCAGCCAGCAATGTGTACTCGGCCTGGGCGTCATCCTGATCCGTGAAAATGATGAGCCCATCGGCATCATCTTGCGCCAGCTTATAGGAGATCCGAGTTGCCTGGGTGTCGGGGTACGTCCCGCTCAGGATCCTTCTCAGGAGAACACAGTCGGACGGATACCGATACGAGTAGGACCAATCATCGTTGGGGTCCTCCTCAACCAGCACGAGATCAGCAATTTTGGTTGCAAACGGCCACGGGAAGTCACGAAGAGTCGCCTTGAGCGCGATGTCGTAGAACCTACGGCAGACGAGAGCGTTCTCGCCTCGGTCAGTATCAAGGTTTGAGATCTCTTTGCCATTCCCAAGATGAAACAGAGCCAGGTTCGCGATCTCGGTCTTTGATGCCACGATCAATGCTCCTCATCGAAAGAAAGCGCCGGGCGAAAAACACCCGGCGCGAGACCCCCCTCAGATCACTTCATCCATTGCTTCCGATGGCCCTATGCGGCCCGACTTGAGGTTTCGCTGAACCTCATTGAGCGACTGCTGAGCCGTCGACACCTTCGTCGGCGTGTTCTTTGCGACTTTCTCCATCCATCGAGTCGAGAACTGCTCCTCCGGTGTAAAGAGATGCTCAACGAGCTTCTCTTGTCCGGTGTCCTCGTTTCGGATGCGCTTGTGCCCCTTGATAGGGACAAGCTCGAAGACGTCGCCTTCTCTCCTGCGAAGGTGGTTGTAATAGCCGTTCTGAAGTGCCCTGACTTTCATGTCTCAAGACTCCTGTGAATTAGCTGACAGTGAATCCGTCAGCGTAGATTGCGCGAGCTTCCGACATCGAGACCGGCTGAAGGTACGCCGACACCGTCACGCTAGGGGTGGTGCCGCCCACGTTGAAGTAGGCACCCACATAGCGCTTGGTGATCGCGCCCTTAGGGATCGCGATGTGGTGGACCGAACCAGCCGTCAGGTTCGCGTAGCCAATCGAGCGCGCAACAAGGATGTCGGGCGACGAGAGGTTGGCGTTTGCCGACTGGATGAACTGAAACTCGTAGGTTTCATCGGTCGTGGTTCCGTCTGCGGCAACCTCGACACAGATGACGAGTTCCATGGGCTCACCGTTGCCGACGTCGTTCTTCGGCGTCACGTTGCCCAGGTCGATGGTGTTGGTGGATGCAGCGTCGGCCGTAACCGCCTGCGAATCCGAAAGCTGAAGATATGCGTCCATGAACATATTGGTTTCTCCTTTTCTTTCGTTAGGGGTTAGCTGACAGCCGCTTCGGTCTCAGTCAGTGCGTCGCAGATCCGGATCGGGATGCCGCGGAACGAAGCCACGCGCTTGCCGTCGACTTCGGCATAGGTGAGTCCACCAGTGACGACGTCTTCGCGGCGCTGGATGTCCAGCATCTGGAAGCAGGTCCGGTTCATGTAGAACACGGGCTTGCACATGTTGAGCGACGGGATCCGGTGCGTGGCCTTGATCATGAGGTTCACAAGGTCAGCAGCCGAAGAGTTCGCAACGAGGTTCGAGACGTCGATGTTCGGGATCCGAACAACGTATCTCCAATCCTTGAGCGCAATGCCGGCGTTCCACACGAAGCGCTCTTGGTAGGCGCGCATGCGGTTGCCAGCGACTCCAGCGGTCACTTCCACGGTGACTTCGTTGTAGTCGTTGTGCTCAAGGCCCGCCTTGGAGCCTTTCGGGAAGATGCCCGAGATCGTGTTCTCTCCCCAGCCGACGAGCCAGATCGAGGAGTTGTCGGAGCCAGAGCCCGAACCGGTGATCACGTTCTGTGCGTTGGTCGCACCCGAGATCGCCGAGTAGCGGGGAGCCAGTCCCGTGAACTCCTCAGGAGCCGTGCCAGAGTTTCCGTAGAAGAGGGTGGATGCCATCTCCTGGTTCATCGCCTCAATGAACGCCTTAGCTTCCGATGCCCGGAACTCACCGACGTTGCCGTTGAGCTTCGCCAAGGCGACATCGACTTCCGACCACGCTTCCAGAATCCCGCACTGCTCGTCGATCTGAGCCGTGGTCGACTTGGAAGGAGTCACGCCGCCGTTGAGCAAGCGCCATGCAACGGTGGGCAGGCCCGTGCGAACGGTTGTGCGGTGACCGGTCGGCAGGTTGCCTTGCAGCCACAGCATGTCGAGAAGGATCTCGTTGGTCTGCGAGAGCAGTTCAACGATCGAGGGAACTTTGCCATCCGGGTCGAGCCTTTTCGCCCAGTCGGCAAGAGTGAGAGCACTCGTAGAGAGAGTTGCCATTTGTTACTCCTGGCCCCTAGTTATGGGGCAAAGAAAAAGGGTTGTTATTCGTTGCTTCCATAGAGAACTTCGGCGATGGTCCTTGCCTTCGTTGGGGCTTGGCCCGTCGGAATGATCAGTTGGTCCTCGCCCATCGCTCTCCCGATCCTGACAAACGCCTTCAAGAGGCCCGGGTGGTTGCCGTAACCTGAGATCTCCAAGTCCTTCATGAAGTCTTCGGTGGCGAACTTCTTGAGAACGCGATGAGCAAGCTCCACGTTCTTCGTAAACTCCGCTCCGCCGATCTCCGTGTCGGCCTTGGCCATCTCCGGCCACTTCTTCTCAACCAGATCCGTGTGTTCCTTCTGAAGCTCGGACAGGTACGTCGCCCTTGATTGGCTCTCGCGATTCACCTCAGCTTGGGCCTGCTCATTGGTGAGTCCTCGCGCCTTTGCTTCGGCAGCGATCCTCTCCAGCTCGGCTGGCTTTAGGTGTGATCCATCGGGAAGCTTCAAGTCGTACTTCTCAGGTACGCCTTGCGTGCTTTCCGGCTTTGCCTCAGGGGCTTGCTGGGTGGTGGTCGTGTCGGGCTTTGCCGCCTCTTGAGCTGGCGTCTGAGGAGCGACCTCAGGTGCCGGCGTCTGGGGGGTTGCAGTTTCCGACGTCCCTGCTGGAGTTGTATCTTGCGCAGGTTGAGTCACTTCCTCAGCCATTTCTAATTTCTCCTCTGTTCTCTTTCATCATTTGCAGGAACCCCTCTTCAGACGCCTTGGCGATCTCGGCCATGAGCCAGTGACCGATGTCTTGTTGGCCGGCGTTGAAGTGGATTCGCGCGCTGTTTTCCCAAACGGATCCAAAGACGTTGCACTTGGCGAGAGCACGCCAGGCAAAGCGGCGGAACTCCGGCTGAGCCATCAGGACCTTCAGATCCTCAACCTCTCGCTCACGCAGAAGCTTTTGGTTAAAGACAGCGTCTTTGACCTGCTGTTCGTCGGCGGCGTTCTTGACGGCACTCTTCATGCGCCCTCCACCAACTGGCCCGCTTGAGATTGATCAATAAGCCGCGAGAGAGCGCTGTCAGATCCCATGTCAGTCTGTGACAGATTCTTTGCAGCCACGGCGGCCTGAGATACCTGCTCGACCTGAGCGGCCTGTGCGGCTTCGCGAGCGCGCCCAGCTCTGATCTCCTCGACCTTGTCGTCAGACCGCACGATCTTGGGGCTCACGCCCACTGCATCGCCGTAGTCGTCGATCATCTGATCGCGATCGACCTTGTCGAAGACGGAGGGATCGCCGGTGACCGAGGCGAGCTGGCCAACGAAGCCGGCAAAGCGCTCAATGCTTGAAACGCCGATGAGCTTCTGAGCCTGAGCCATCATGGAGACGTACTCGACCTTGAGATCCATCCCTTGCAGCTCCTCTGGAGGAGGCGGGATGAGTCCTTGGCGGCTCATAATGTCGAAGGTGAGATCAATCAAAGGATCCAGGATGTCTTGGTTCATGTTCTCGAGGACGGGCCCGAGAGCGAGAAGCTTTTCCTCATGCCTCTCATCGATCTCGCGAGCTGTGATGTCGCGGCGATCGGAGTTGTGAAGCATCAGGAAAAGGTCGGCAAAGAACGCCTGATCGATTCTCTGGTGGTGATCCTGGATGTCGAGGAGCAGCTCCTGAATCCGCGGGTTCACCTCGTGCGCGGGCCTGAAGCCCTGCATGCCCTCTCGGACATCGGCATAGGTGATGTCACCAGGAAGGATGGAGACCTTGGCCGTACGAAGAGAGGTCGGCCCCGTCATAGGGGGGTTGACCATCTTCTCAACTGCCTGGGCCTTTCTTCGCTGCATGAGCTGAAGGGCCTTGATGTCGCCAAGGGCTGTGATCCCTGGGCAGTCGGTCGCATACACGTCTTCGCCTGTGGTCTCCCACCGGCCGCCGAGGATCGGGAAGATGTCATAGCCAGACTCGCGTAGGACCTTATCTTGGTCGGTTGCAGCCTGAAGATAGCCAGAGGTCGAGGCACTCGATGAGCCGCGCTCGTAGTAGCAAGACGAGAACTTCTTGTGCTTGGACTGAAGCTTTCGCTCATCGAACTCTGGATTCGGTTCGATCACGTGACACACGTCGACCCATGCCTCCATCTGCCCCTGTTCGTAGAGCATGCGAACGTGGATGGAGAAGTTCGACCAGTCAGGTTGCCCACTGGGAAGACGACGCCCGAAGAAGCTGATGAGGTTCCGGACAGTCATCCGGAACTCTCTGAAGAAAACGTTCACGCGACCGTCTTGACCCTTGGCGAGCGCATAGGAGCCAATCGGAAACGAATTGCAGTGGATGACAGTAGAGAAGCTCTCCTCTACCGAGATCGGAGCCGTTCCGAAAACACCAAGATCCCCGTAGAAAGGATCAAGCGTGTTGTAGAGGTTCGACTTCAGAAACACGCCGTTCATCCGGCGCGAGACCAGATGAAGCCATTCTTTGGCGCTAGAGAACTCGGCAAGATCCGGGTCGGGCGTAGTCAGCCGAAACCAAGGTCTGGCGGGCGACGTGATGCCGGCCATCATGCCTGACCTCAGGGTACGGGCCGCGATACACCCCCTAGAGTCGACGATCTTCTGGTTTCGTCTGTGGCCCTTGTTGGCGTCGGTGATCAAGAAGCGCGATCGACTGGGCAGGATGTAGTCAGAGAGCTCCCGCCAAAGCGGGATGAAGGTTGATCTCTCCTGCTCGAGCTGAGAGCGAAGGATCTCATAGCGCTGGCGCTTGGATTCGGGCTTATACATTTACTGCCCCAGGAGCTGCTTGCCGCCGCCGGTGGAACCACCGGACAGCCCAAGCGAGCCTGTGAGAATGGTGGATCTGCGCCCTTGAGCGCCCATCGTGGCAGCCCGCTGGCGGGCTCTGGCCTCGTCGCGAACACGGATAAGTTCCGATTCGGACTCCTCCTTCTCTTTACGCTTCTTGGCCTCATCCATAAGGCCAGCCATGGCTTCCTTTTGCTTCTTCTCTTCCTCGTAGGCCTTCTCGCGGTTGGCATTGAATCCAAGCGCTTCAGCTCCAGCTTCCTTGCCGAGCTTCCCGCCAGCGATAGACGAGGCCAGTGTGACGGGATTGAGGACTGCGAGAGCTGGGGATACGGACGAACCCATCAGGCAATCTCCATGAGAAAGTTCTTTTCTTGGCGCTTGAAGCCGCGCTTGATCAGGCTTTGGTCTTTGATTCGGGTGCGCTCTTGGAGAGCAAACGTGATCCAGTCGGCGTGCTCTCTTCCCCAGTCGATGAAGGCATCCATCAAGAGGCTGGCAGCTCGAGAGCCTCGGTGGTCGTGATCGACCCACCAAAAGGCTTCGGCCAGAACACGAATGTCTGGATTGAAGAAGTGTGGGTTGAGAAGGCCAGCCGTGAATCCCACGGGGCCAACACCCTCGCCGTCGGCAATCAGCATCAGGTGATCACGCATGATCAAAGAGAGCTGATCGCGGGCATACGCCTCATCACCAAGGAGCGGGCGCTTTGAGCCGAAGAAGTCGGAGAACTGCCGCAGTTGAGCGAGCAGCCAATCGAGATCTTCAGGCCTGGCTGGGCGTATTCGAATGGTCATGTGCGCTCAGTGTCGAGCGCGAGTCAGCGAAAACCCAAATTTAGGGGGTAACTGATGGGCCCCCCTTGACTGAAGATCTAGACCAGGCGAAGCCAGAAGAGGGCGAGCGGCGTGGAAGCTGTGGGAGAGGGTGACGACAATATAGCCCTCGTAAAGTGTCGCAAGACGAGCCCACTGGAGACACGCGTACGATGACCGAGAACAGTAGCTAGTCTCGGAATACACGTATAGCTATTCGCAGGAGTCGCGCCCTGCCTCGCTCATCGCTTGAATGAACTGCATGGTCCGGCGTCGTGAGCCCTTAAACCAGCCCGGACACGACTGGAGCGGGTTTCCATGCAGTTCCTTGAGGCGGCGGGAGTGGCCCGGATTAAATCGAGGACTGAGCGGAATGGGCAGGTCGCGGCAATATATACAGACCTCGAACCGCTCGCCTCGCCTCAGCCCAATCAAGAAGAAAGTTCATCATGCTTGCCCGAGTTGCAGGGCGCCGTCGGGTACGGTACATGAGCGGGGTATGAAACCAGGCAGAGAACTCGATCAGCTCGTGGCTGAGAAGGTGTTCGGGAGCACGGAAGCCAAGCCGTATTCAACCGACATTGCGGCAGCCTGGCGTGTTGTGGAGAAGCACAATCAAATCGTGTCGATTTGGCAGGGAAGGCCCTCGCTTGATCGGAACGCGCACGGCATGATCTCTCGAAGAGTTTGGGAACGCGGCGACCCCGTTGTTTACAGGGTCAGCGTCGCCGGACGCCATACAGCCTATTCCGAAACCGCCCCGCACGCCATCTGCCTTGCTGCCCTCAAAGCGCTCGGTCACAATCTGTCATCCGAATAGGGATTGTACTCCGACTGGATCTTGTGCTGCTTCGTAAGGCCGACCTCGGCCGTCGAGGACGCCATCTCCGGCAGAAAAA
>Ga0196964_10000217_pt1 | contig 42625 bp, 67 predicted proteins | sample S1_10metaG_FD_148615 | JGI IMG/M metagenome (GOLD analysis project Ga0196964, IMG submission 148615) | Soil microbial communities from Anza Borrego desert, Southern California, United States - S1_10 | ecosystem: Environmental > Terrestrial > Soil > Desert | place: USA: California | collected...
CCACAGCCTTTGTCCTATTGGTGCTCCTCCGAGCCATACACCGAGAACTCCCCGCGGTTGAACTTGCCGGGGAAGAGCATCAGCCGGTCCCGTTTGTCCATGACCCCGACGCGGTGAGGGATGGCGCGGTCCTTCGAGGGCAGCGCGTCCAGCGTGCGCCGGAGCATGACGTGGTTCAGTTCCTCGGGCTCGTAGCAGTGGATGAGCGCATTGGGCCACCGGCCGCGGGCCCATTTGGCGAAGGCACCTATGTTCGCTCCAATGTCGAGGATGACGGGGTGCGGGTGCTCGAAGGGTATGTCGTAGCAGCCTTCCAGCACATCCTTGCAGTGGTCAGGCTTGATGCCGACCGTGAGGAACTCGGGCGGCCAGAGGGAAGGGGATTCAGTGGTTGTCATGTTTCGGTGTAAATAGGGCGCCCATGATTATCACCACGCGCTCAAATCAGCCCGCGCGTAGGGCAGGTCCTTCGGGTTCTTCGGCAGGAAGTGCTCCGGAATGGGGTAGGGAGCCTGCCCCATGTGGTAGACGAGGAGCTGGGTGTCTATCCACAGCTTGTAGCCAGTCTTTCGGCATAGGTGGCTGAAAAAGTAGTCCTCTCCGAGCAGCCGATTGGGCTCAGGGCGTGTCCCGTCCAAGACCTCCAGCGCGAATGCTGAATCGATGTATTCAACGTCTTTGCACAGCTTGCGAATCCCCGCCAGCCGCGCCTCCGGCGTGTTCGGCCCCACCAATCCAATCGGAAACCACTCGAAGCACTCGAAATCCTTCCCGTTGTCGTCCGTGTAGACGTATTTCCGGTCAGGAAACCGCTCTTGGAGGGTCTTGTAGACCGAGACATCGACTTTAAGGAAGCCTGTGGGGATATAAGCCGCCTCGACTAGGCCATCTTCCCGCTTTTCGTTCGTTTTAGCCTTCAGGCCCACCCAAACCGGGTCTCCGGGCGCCTTCTTGCAGTAAAGGGCGCTCACAATGGGCTCTTGGTGGCTCAGGATGCGCTCCAAATCAGCCCCACCCCAAGGGTGGTCGGCATCAATCATCACGTGGATGTCGTAGCCCTTGGAGAGGGCCTCGTGCGCCATGACATTCCGCGAGAGATTGATGGCTTGATGCGTGTCCTCGATGGAGAACGTCACTTCATGCCCCGGAATGGGATGGAGGGTGACGCTCATTGCGCCTTCCATCCAATAGGCTTTAACGCCTGACTTCGTGGCGGTGGAGACAAGGACACGCTTCATGCTGCTTTTTTGGATCTGAGCTTCTTTTCCATGTGGAGCTGGCGATAGAGGGTCTCCGCTCGCTGCAATCGGCCATAGGCGCGCATGGCTGCCTTCCTCGCGAGACGCCATTCGCGCGCAATCTCCTGGAGGTTGGCGTCCTCGACGCTCTCGTAGGTGCTGCGGTAGCGGAGCATTGCGGACGGGGACCATGAGAATCCCCACCTATGCCTTCAAGGCGTATTCGGTCAAAGGCATAGGAAAGAAGCATGCCTAATACATAGGGAATAGGTCGTCGTTCTGCTTGCCCTAGGTGCTGAGGCTAAGGCAATGATGGAGGGCGATGACCCGCGACGAAGTTTCACGCCGGCCCGAGTTTCAGCGGCTCCGCTCTGCCGCGGAGTCCTTTTCCTCGGCGCTACGGCTGGTAACGCGCGTCTATGGCGTGGACCTGAACATCATCGACCCGCGCACCACGGCCTCCGTCGTGGCCGAGCATGCGCTGGATGAAATCAACAAGCGGGAGGCGCTGGCCAAGCTCTCAAGGCAGGAGCGGCAGGCGCTGGGATTTGGAAAGGACTGAAGCCATGAGCGAATGGAAGATACGTGAACACCAGATCCAGATACTCCAAGACAATGCAACAAACCAAACGTGGGTTCCTGGGGTGTTTATCAAGGACTCCACGACCCTGAACCTTAACATCAAGGCGGTTGTTTACGACTCCACCGCCCGGGCACGGCGCCAAAAACTGCTTCTTCTTACATGAAACTGACACCCTATAGGAAACTCCTCGCGATGGCCAATGAGGCTGTCGATGCGGTATTGGCGCCCGTTCGCGCTCACGCCGCCAAGAAACAAGCCGAGCTTGAGATTGCGAAGCTGGACGAGCGCATTGCCACGCTGCAAAGCGAACTCACCATCGCCTGCTCCAAGAAAGACATCAATTTCGATAGCGTCATCGACAAGCTGGATGACATTGCGCTGGCGGAACGCCGCAAAGCGCAGTTCCAGAAAATCGTCGAGGAAATGTTCCCCGAGTGAATGGGGGATTCATGGAAACGGGCGGCTGCACGTCCTATGAGCGGAGGGCTTTGCTGATTTCGCCCCCGCGATTTGTCGGTGTGTTGGCCGAGCACCGCGAACGTGCGGATCGGCCCACTTTGGATGGATAAAATCAACTGCGCTGACGACTTTCAGCCCGACTTCGGCAACCTCTGGGTGCCGGTGCTGCCTCGCGAGGTGCTGAGCACCTATTCGCAGCAGGAGATGGCCGAATACTATGCGCTGCGCACCAGGCTGACCGTCAACGCCGAGGACAACCCCGTAGGGGCCGGCTGGATTCTTCCTTCGTGGCGGACGGTGATGGATAACTGGAAGAAATACCGCATCCACATCATCCTTGGCGGCCGGCGTTCCTCCAAATCCGAGTTTGCCTCCCGGCTGTGCGTGTGGGCCGCCGGCACCATCCCCGAGGCCAAGGTCCGTGCCTATCACGTCAACGAAGGGCGCTCCATCGAGGATCAGCAGGAGTTTGTTTGGAAGGCGCTCCCCAGGAGCCTCAAGAACATCACTCCCAAGAAGGGGATGTTTCACAGCCTGCAATACTCGCAGAAAAACGGCTTCACCGACTCGGTGGCGATCATCCCTCCGGACCCCGGCGCGCAGCGCGGCGGCACAATCTACTTCGGCAACTACCGCCAGTATGCGCAGGACCAGCAGGTGACGGAAGGCTTCAAGGCGCACCTCATCTGGGGGGATGAGGAAATGCCGCTGGAGATGTTCAAGACGCTGCTGATGACGCTAACCGACTACCGCGGCAGAATCGTCCTCACCTTTACCACGATGCAGGGTTGGACGCCGCTCGTGCAGGCATTGCTCGCGAAAACGCGCACCTTGCAGAAAATCCGCTCGCCCTTCCTGAACCGCGACGTGCCGGTGTTGCAGGAGAGTCTTTCATGCCCCGGCGGTCCGGCGCTCGTGCACTACTTCCAGTCGGTGGACAATCCCTTCATCGACCAAGAGTCGTTCCGGAAAAGCATGGAGGGCCGGCCGGTCTCGGAGGTGCTCGCGCTCGCGCATGGCATCCCCACGAAATCAATGGAGGGTGTCTTTCCGGCCTTCTCCAAGGAAATCAATGTCATCCCCCATGAAGAACTCCCGTGGCTCAAGCCCAAGAAAGACAAAAACGGAGCGCCGATTCATTATCCTGTTACGCGCTACATGGCCGTCGATCCCGCCGGCTCAAAAAACTGGTTCATCCTCTGGGTCGCTATTGATGGCGCGGGAACTTGGTGGATATACCGTGAATGGCCAGATTACGATGACTGGGCACTCCCTGGTCCGACTCCGGAAGGTAAGCCTGGCCCAGCTTCAAAGGGGTCTAAGCGGGGAATCAAAGATTACGTTGAACTCATCCGACACCTCGAAGGGGATGAAGAAATCTTCGAGCGCTTCATCGACCCGCGGCTAGGTGCGGCCGAGAAGCAGTCCCAAGACGGAGCCACCACCATCATCTCCGACTTGGACGATGCCGGCATGACGTTCATCCCGGCGCCGGGGGTGGAAATCGAGAATGGGCTCCAGCTGATAAACAACCTGCTGGCGTGGGATGAGAGCAAGCCACGGGACAGCCTGAACAGCCCCCGGCTGTTCATCTCCGAGCGATGCCAAAACGTCATCTACGCACTGAGCGAATACACGAACTTCAACAGGTCTGAGGCCTGCAAGGACCCTATCGATTGCCTGCGCTACCTCTGCGTCTCCAACTGCGATTTTCTGGAGAAGGCGAAGGACTACACCGAACCAAGCACGTTCTCCTATTGAGATGAGCAAGGGAACCGCCATTGTCCTGCTCGGACTGGGCTGCATCGTAGGAGCTGCTTTCCTGACCGCGTGGAAGCTTGGCCTTGCGGCGCTTGGCGCAGCCCTGTTTTGGATAGGCCGAAGGCTTTAGGCTTGTATTAGGCCGTATTCTAGGCCATGCGAAGGCCTAGGTTGAGCAGCATCACCGACATCGGCACGCAGAGCCAGACCGACCCCGGCCTACAGCTTGCACCACAGGGGGAGGCGGGGCCGGACTTTGGCGCCCTCAAGAAGGGCTACGAGGATTGCATCACCGACAATCAGCCCTTCATCGACCAATGCTTCCTCAACTATCAGACGCGATATGCGCTCTGGCCCGGCCAGTCGGCTGACGGCAAGAAGCATGCCCGGGACGGCAAGAACGGCGACGTAACGCCGTGGGATGGCGCCTCCGACCTTCGGGTCTACCTCGTGGACGAGGCCATCAACGCCAAGGTGGCCATGAAGGGCATGGCCTTCCGCAAGGCGAACCTCGTGGCGGTGCCCGTAGAGGGCAACGACATCAAGCGCGCGAAGGTGGTCGAGAACTTCATGCGCTGGCTTATCCAGACGCAGATTCCCGAGATAGACCGCGAGGTCGAACTGCTCGCGAACTACATCGAGGAAAAGGGCGCCGCGGTCACCGGCCAGTTCTGGGAGGTGTGCGAGGAGAAGACGCTCCAGACCATCCGCCTTGCCGATTTCCAGCGGCAGTTCCCGCAGCTCGACGTGCAGGTGATGATCAACACCGAGGGGCTGGAGGATGACATCTGCGCCCTCTTCGAGGAGCAATACGGGTGCTCGAAGAAGAAGGCCAGGAAGATGCTGGCCGAGCTGCGCGAGAAGGGCGAAACGACCGTTCCCATGGTCGGCCGGCGCAAATCCTACCCGGTCATCCGCGCTTTCAATCTCGACGAAGACCTCTTCATCCCGACCAGCGCCACGGACATCGAGCGCGCCCCCGCCATCTACCGCGTGCAGTATTTCACGCCGGAGCAGCTTCGGGCGTTCGTCCGGTCGGATGGATGGGATGAGGAATGGGTGGAATCCGCCATCGAGAAATGCCGCGGGCAACTGCTGACCCACAACGGCACCGACCCCTATTCGCAGCCCGTTTCCCGCTCGTTCATCTACGTCCAGCAGCGTTTCACCGACCTCATCGGCGTCGTCTATGCCTACCAGCGGCTATCGGACGAGGACGGGGTGTCGGGCATCTACCTCACCATCTTCAACCCCTTCCTTCCTCCCGATGAAAACCAGAAAGGGTATGCGAAATTCGGGCTGCTGCCTTACGCGCACGGACAATATCCATTCGTGCTTCATCGTCGTGAGATGCTCAGCCGCCGGCTTCACGATACACGCGGACTCCCCGAGGCCGGCAAGCCATGGCAGGACCAAATCAAGGCGCACAAAGACAGTCGCATCGACGCGGCGTCCCTTGCGGTTGTGCCGCCGATTGGCTATCCGGTAGGGCGCCCGCTGTCGAAATGGGGCCCTGGTGCCCGGATCCCCGAGCGGCGCCAGGGTGAATATCATTTCATGGACCGGCCGCTGCCGGACATGAACACGGACTCCTCCGAGGCCCAGCTTCGCGAGGACTTCAAGCAGTATGCCGGCTTCGCCTCGAAGGAGGCCGACCCGACGTTCTCCGCGCTGAAGAACCAGTGGGAGACGGACAAGTTCCTCGCGGGCCTCTGCAAGGCGTTCAAGCAGGTTTGGTCGCTCTACAAGCAGTTCGGGCCGGACGAGCAGTATTTCCGCGTTATAGGCCTCAAGAATGACGATCCAGCCCTCATGCAGAAGGGCGACCCCTACGAGGATTACGACATCATCATGGCGTATGATGTCCAGTCGATGGACTGGGAGCGGCAGGAGGCGAAGATGGAGGCCATGGCGAAGCTCTTTGCGACGTTCGACCGCAACGGGCAGGTGGACTACTCCGAGGCGCTTCAGATTGGCATGGAGATCATCGACCCGAACTGGGCTGAGCGCGTCATCAGGCCGGTGGATGTGGGCTCGGCCAAGGTGGTCTCCGAGACGCAGGATGTGGTGACGAAGGCGGCGGTCGGCTTTGACGTGGACCTCCCGCTGGGCACCCCGCCGCAGCTCGCGATGCAGGTCATCCAGCAGTATGCCGCGGCCCCGGATGTGCAGCAGCGCATGGCCACGGATGAAGCCTTGCGGAAGCGCATCGAGAAGCTGGCCAAGCAGGCGCAATTTCAGGATACGCAAATGCAGAACGCCAAGATCGGCCGTTACGGCGCATGACCGCGAAGCAAAGGCACGAGTTTCGCCAGCGTCGGCTTCGGGACTCCATGGTCTCCCTCATCGGAGATGAACGGTTCAAGACCTTCATGGAGGAGGTGGCTGAGATGCAGCGCATGGCGATGCTGGATGCTTGCAACGACCGGGTGGTCGCCAATGAGCGGCTGCTGGCTACGGCGCTAGGCGAGGTGCGCGCCTATCAGGCAATCCTCGACTGCTATCAGGGCTTCATCGACCAAGCCGAGCAGGGCTTGGGGGAAGAGTAGAGGTTGGAAGCTGCGCGGCATATTCCGGGAAACACGGCAATCTAACACCTAGGCCCTTCAGCTAAGTATTAGGGTTTCTGCTTGCCAAGGCGTAGGTGTTCGGTTCATGAGCATAGCTACTGGAGCATCCCGCTCCTGCTTAAGGCCTACTTGGAGGCCCATAATTAGCCCATGCCTGACACAGTTCCTCCGGCGACTTCGACCGCCCCAGCCCCCGAGGCTGCAAAGACCGATGCGAAACAGGGTGCCAGTAATCTGACGGCGAGCCAGATGGCCCAGCGGTTTCTCAAACCGCAGACCAGCGAACCCGCCCCCGCGGAACAGACTACCCCCGAGGCCACCGCCCCGGAAGCACCTCAACCTTCCGCAGCAGAAACGGAGCAAACTCCCGCTTCCGCCGACGCCGAGACCAACGCCACCGAGCCCGCTGAAAAGACCGATGCTGACGGGCAGGACGCGAAGGAAGAGGCCGACGACGTTCTTTCGCATAAATCAACTCTCGACCCGAAGACCAAGGAGCGCATCCAGCGCCGCATCGACAAGGAGGTAGGTAAGCGCAAGCAGTTGGAGGCCCGGCTGGCTGAAATGGAGTCGCGGTTGCAGCAAACACCGCAGCCCGAGCCCAACGCCAAGCCCCAGGTCGTCCCGCTGCCCGCAGGAGCCCCACCCCTCGCCAACATCGAGAAGGCCGAAGACCTTGTTTCCCTGCAACAGCAGGCCAAGGAAGCCATCCGATGGGCGGAGGAGATGCTGGACCACGACGGCATAGAAAATGGGGTTCAAGTGGGTGACCGGGTGTTCAGCAAGGGCGACCTCAAGACCATCATCCGGCAGGCCAAGGTGACGATGGAGGATCATATCCCCGCTCGTTACCAGTTCCTCCAAGCGCGGCATCAGGCCCAGCAGGCGGCATACACCGAGTTCCCGTTCCTCAAGGACAAGTCCTCCGAGGAATACCAGATGGCGCAAGCCATCTACCGGGATATGCCCTGGCTGCGGAATGTGCCAACGGCAGACTGGATCGTGGGCCTAGGTGTCGAAGGCTTCAAGTCGCTGCAAGCCCGCAAGGCCGCAGCAACCAAGGCCAAGGATACAACCAAGCCCAAGGTCGAAGCCCAGAAGCCGCCCGCCTCTCAGGCGGCGGTTTCAGCCGGCTCGACGGTCCGAGCCCCCGCAGACGGGGAGCGCGGAACGTCGGTGGCCTACGAGAAGTTGAAGGCGAAAGGCGGAGTCAGCGGCAGCGAGTTCGCGCAGTTTCTGGCGCAAAAAGAACTTGCACGCAACTCACGCTAATCATGGCACAAGCCACCACTTACAATACCGCAGGCAATCGTGAAGACCTCACCGATGTCCTGACCATCCTCGAACCCGAGGATACGCCTAAGCTCTCCACGTTCTCGAAGACCAAGGGCTCGACGAACGTTTACCACGAATGGCAGGTTGACAGCCTCCTCCCGGTCACCTTCGCGGGCATCCTCGAAGGTCAGGACGTAACGTCCTACACCAACCAGGTCATCAACCGCGCGCGGATCGGCAACTACAACCAGTTGTTCCGGCGCGACTGGATGGTGTCGGTCCTCCAAGAGGCCTCCGACCCGGCAGGCGTCTCCAACGAGGTCGCGAACTCCAAGACCAAGGCGATGCGCGAAATCAAGCGCGACATCGAGGCGGCGCTGGGTTCCGACAACGACCGGCAGGCCGACAACGGTGTCGTGCCTTACAAGATGCGCGCCCTGGGCGACTGGATCAAGTCCACCGGGCCGTCCGACGTGCCGGCTGCGTTCCGCTCGAAATCCGGCGCCATCGACACGACGGCCACGGGTTCGCTCACGGAATCGCTCTTCAACGATGTCTACCAAGCGCTGTTTCAGGCGGTGGGCGGCAAGCGGAAATACACGCTGTTCGCCGGCCCGAGCCTCAAGCGCGCCATCTCGAAGTTCCAGCGCCAGGAAGGAACGACAACGGCCAAGAGCTACATGGTCACGCAGGACGCGAGCGAACACCGCATCGACCTGAATGTGACCATCTACTCGGGTGACTTCTCCACGGTCACCATCGTGCCCGACATGTTCAACGGCCTGCTGGAGGGGGCGGACCCTTCAACCGTCACCAACCAGCAGAAGGCCCGCGGCTACGTCATCGATCCCGAGCTTGTGGGCCTCTCCTACATGGTCGGCATGACCAACAAGGAGAACCCCGACCTCGGCGGTGGACGCCGTGGCTTCATCCTCTCGGCCCTGACCCTGATGGTGAAGAACTGCAAGGGTCTCGGGAAATTCGCCGCCACCAGCTAACGCATAGGAGGACACGACCATGGCAGATTTCACCACGACCATCAGCGACGACCGCGTGTCGCCGCTTTCCAACGACGAGCGCGCCGTCTGGGGCGTAAGCCACAAGTTCCGGGTGCTCTCGTCCGACATCGCCCTTGCCTCCGCCACCGGGTCCACGGACACGGTTACGGTCACGCTGGGGGCGTCGCCCACCCGTTGGTTTGTCAACCGGGCGTTCGGCTACGTCAACACGGCCTTCGCGGGCACGACCGCGCTGACCGTGGAGGCAGGCACGACCACATCGGTTGCGGCCTTCATCTCCTCGCAGTCGGTGCTCACCGGCGGAGCCATTCTCACGGGTGTCGCCACGCTGCCGGAGATGACCAACGCCACGGCGACGGCCTCGCGGAACTTGCAGCTCAAGTTCACAAATGCCACGGGCGGAAGCCCCTCGGCGCTCACCGCGGGCGAGGCGACGTTCTACGTCAACCTCTGCGACAGCACGACGCTGCCGTAAGCATAGGGGAAGCATACGCCAACAGGGAGGGGAAGCCAAAGACCCAGAGCTTGGTTCCCCTCCCTTCGCGTAAGTGGACGCTTTTATGGACGAGCAACCCATCATCACCGAGGCCGACATGGACGAGGGCCTCATGCGCGAGTTCTACGATGAAGTCGCGGCCACCATCCCCGCGGAGAAGGTGAAGCAGAACCTTGCCCTGGCAGCGACCGCGAAGGCGCTTCAAGCCGAGGGCAGCGTGCGCACCGAGCAGGGGCTTGGCCAGAAGGTGGCGAGCATCCCGGCCCGCGTCTATTTCCGCTGGCATCAGGAGTTCCCCGGCTGCTGGCAGGACAAGGGGTTCGTCGATGCCTTCCTCCGGGACAATCCCCAGTGCTGTGCGCCGGGCTATAAGCCCACGCCAGACCCAACCCGCCACGGGAAGACCTTTCTGAACGGAAAGCCTGTTTAAGCGCATTCCAGAGGGTGCAAACGAAGGCCTACAGCGATTACCTCGCCAACATCGGCGGCCTGATTGGCGTTCCGACCTCGCGCATCTCCACCGAGTTGGCGGATGCGCTGGAGGTCTATTTCAACGCCGCGATGCGCAAGGCATGGAAGGCCGGCAACTGGCTGGACATCTGCCCTTATGGCGAAGCCCGGTTTGCCGGCAACAAGCTGACCTATCCCAACGACCTCTCCCAGACTGCGAACTGGACGGCCACGGCCCTGACCATCACGGCCAACAACCTCGCGAACCCGCTGGATGGCCGGACCACCGCCAGCAAGTGCATGGAGACCGCGGCCAACAGCGCGCATCAGGTCGTCCAATCTTCGCTCACCTTCTTCCCGAACACCGATTATCTCGTGTCGGTCTACGCCCGGCAGAACGGGCGGGATGACATCAAGCTCACGCTGAATGACGGCACGACAAGCCACAGCGCGTTCTACGACATCAACGCCGGCACCGTGGGGACCGCCTCCAACACGAGCGGCACTACCTGCACGCCGGTCGCAAACGGCTTCTTTCTCTGCCAACTCGAATTCACCACCGGCAGCACGGCCGGCTCGGGCTCGCTCACGATCAACCTTTCGACGGATGGCTCCACGACCTCGTATGCCGGCGACACCGGCAAGGGGGTCTACCTCTGGGGTGCGCTGGTGCAGCAGACATCCAACACCGGCCCGCAGGATGCACTGGTGGCCTGGTCGCAGACGGGCGAGGACACCATCGACGCGGTGTTCACCGTCTGGAAGGACCCGCCCTCGGTTTCCTATTACCCCCGCGAGCAGCCTTTTGAGCTGACGCCTAACGGGCTTCAGATTGTCAGCACTGGAACCGGCCTGCTCACGGGGGCCTATACCACCGCCATCCTCTACGGCGCCACCGCCAACCCGGTCTATCTCTATTATCGGAAGGCGATGCCCAGCTACACGGGCGACACCTTCTCCGCCTCCTCGACCTACACCGCAGGGCAGCAGGTTTACTACACGGCGTCGGACGGAAACTCGAATTTCTACAAGTGCCTTGCCGCGACCTCGGCGGGGGAGGACCCGGACGACACCCCGAGCAAGTGGGACCTGCTGGAGATTCCCGAGCCGCTGTTCTGGTTCGCCACGTATCAGGCGTATGGCGACTGGCTGACCGCGGATGGGCAGCAGGACAAGGCGGTCGGCGCCTACGCGCTCGCGCAAGGCCGGATGGACGACGCGTGGGATGTGCAGGAACGGCAAATGGGGTGGGTGATGCCCACCCGGTTCGCCACGCATGTGACCGCCCAAGTGAGATTTTAACCCAAGGACTCAGCCATGCCAATGGACATAACCAACCCACTTTACACAAAGCCGGCGATTTCCAACGGCACGTATCTGGCCGACCAGCGGCTCACGGTGGACAACACCGCAGGCGGCGTGACGTTCACCGACTACACCGAGACCTACGTTCAGGTGGTGGACATCGATGTGCAGGACGCGGACGTGATGGTGACGTTCGACGATTCGGCGCCGACCTCCACGAACGGGCACCGGCTGTATGCGGGCACCGCCTACTCGTGGTCGGTGGCGCGCTTCAATGCGGCGAAGTTCATCCGGCAGGGCTCCACGAACGCCGCGATCCACGCCAGCCCCAGCTCCATCTAAGGCCATGTCACTCTCGAATAATCCACGGGTTCTATCGGGTGCGCAGCCCTCGTTTGGTGTTATCGGTGGCACCGGGAAGTTTGCCGATGGCACTGCCGCAGCGCCGAGCATCACGTTTGCGAGCGATCCGGATACGGGGTTCTTTCGCTTTGGTGACAATGTTGTTGGCTTCGCGGCCGCTGGAACTGCGGTTCTGCGATTCACGAACAACGGAACCCATGGCCGCATCCTGCACGGCACGGTGGCTAACAACATACAATTTTCAGACGCTGGAGCAATCGACGTAACGGCCGCCGGCACGAATCAGAACATCACGCTCACTCCGAGCGGGACGGGGCGCATTGTTGGCACCACAGGCAGTGCCAGTGATAGCCTTGGCGCTATCCACGTTACAACCAGCGCAAACCAGGCATTTCTTGCATTGATCAGCGGTCTCGCGGCCAATCAGGCGGCCGGGCAGATCGTGACGCTGCCGATAGGGAAGGCAGCAAGCATTAACAACCTCGGATACATGGGGTATCTGTTCAACTCGTCGGGCTCCACCACGAACGCGTTGACATGGGGGTTCTACGCCAATGACAACCTGATGCGGCTCTTGGGGACTGGCTCGTTGCTGCTCGGCACCACCACCGACTCCGGCAACGGCCGAATCCAACTCGCCACCCACACCACCAGCGCGGGCGGGATTGGGTTTGGGACAGAGACGGCGCTATATCGGTCGGCGGCTGGCGTTCTACAGCAAGAAACCGGTGGAACGACCGATGTTAGCTACTTCCTAAACCGAACGGGCGGAACAGCGGCTACAGGTGGCATGTATTTGCCGACCGGGGTAAATGCGCTGCGCCTTCGCATCAATGGTGCAGATGCCCTCACCCTCGACTCCTCGCAGAATGCGACGTTTGCGGCGACTATCCGCGAATCAGTAGACACGCGCTCCGGGGCTGGAGCTATCAGTCTCACTGCCTCCACAACCAAGCTAACTACGACGGGGGCCGACGCATTGACCCTGGCAGATGGCGCCAACGGCCAAGTGAAGCGCATCGTCATGATTTCCGATGGCGGCGATGGCACGCTGACACCCACCACCAAGACGGGCTTTTCCACCGTCACGTTCAATGATGTGGGGGATTCTATAACCCTTCAGTTCTACACAACGCAGGGGTGGATGGTCGTAAGCAATTACGGCTGCACCATAGCCTAACCTTTCCTCTCAAAATGCCCTACTCCAAGGAAGCGGATGATTTACCCGCCCTATGCCTTGTCCGCCCTATCTACGACAATACGGGGGCGGTGTCGGGCGTGGTGTGCCAGTTCAACTGGATGCGGCGGGTAAAAAACGACGCCGATGCCGCGGACCAGCTCCCGCCGTTGGAGACAGCCAGCAAAGCCGTGGACCTGTGGGATAACGTCAAAACCGTGAATGTGCCCGGAGTGGGGAATATCACCTACCGCAATATTTCTCGCGCTCTCAAGCTGGTGGCCGACGCGGAGCGCGGCACCTGAAGCATCATGACCCTCGAACATCGCAAAAGCACGCTCATCTGCGAACTCCTCCATGCCGACCTGAACACGCTTGTTCACACGCTCGCCGTGACCATGGCCGAGCGCGATGAGCTGAAGGCCAAGGTGGCCGAGCTGGAAGCCAAGCTGAGCCCCAAGCCGGAGTAGATGGACCGTTACCGGACCATAGGCCCGAACGATGACCCCTCCCTCGCGGAAGGGGATACGGCTTTCATTGGCGTCAACGACTACGACGCCCCGGAAAACCTCATGCCCGGTCAAGTTCAGGCGGCGGTGAACATCGACTTCACGGACCAATCCGCCTCCACCCGTGGAGGCTTCGTGTGCCTGCCGTCGCTCGGCATCGCGCCGTTCCAAGCCTCTGCGCTCTGGACCTCGCGCACGAGCGCCTCGGACATCACGTGGACTTCGGTAGCCTATGGCAACGGTGTGTTCGTGGCGGTCGCCTCGGCCGGTGGGGTGGCTAATTGCGTGATGACTTCTCCGGATGGCGTGACGTGGACCCTCCGGACTGCCCTCGAAGGCACGTGGAACTCGGTCGCCTTCGGGAACGGCCTTTTCGTGGCCGTGGGGGTGGGCTCGGCTGGCTTCGTGATAACCTCGCCGGACGGAATCACGTGGACGGCGCGCACCGCGGCCGCGCTCAATACATGGCGGTCGGTCACCTTCGGAAACAATCTCTTCGTGGCGGTGGCGTCCAACGGGGCAACGCGCGTGATGACCTCGCCCGATGGCATCACATGGACGGGCCGCACGGCGGCCAATGCGCATCAGTGGTGGAGCGTCACCTACGGCAACGGGCTCTACGTTGCCGTGGCGAACAACATCGTAATCACGCCGTTCATGACCTCGCCGGATGGCATCACGTGGACAGGGGTGACGGATGCCCTGCTGAACTACGCATGGACGAGCATCACCTTTGGCACAGCCACGTTTGTGGCGGTGGCCAGCGGTGGCCAGGTGGCATCCTCGGGCGATGGCGCGACGTGGACCGAGCGCACCGCGCCGGAGGCCAACAACTGGAACGCCGTCACCTATGCCAACGCGTTGTTCGTGGCGGTGGCCTCCACGGGGACCAACCGCGTGATGACCTCGCCCAACGGCATCTCGTGGACTGCCGCCGCGGCCGCCGCAGCGAACGAGTGGAATGGAATCGGGAATGGCAACAACACCTTCGTCGCGGTCGCCGGCACCGGCACGGGCAATCGCGTCATGACCGCAGGCGCCACCAGCTCCGTCTTTGCCTCCGGCATCTACTCCGACCCCAACGACGCGGGCAGCCGGTGGATCATGCTCGTGGGCACGAACAAGGTGGGCTTCTACGCCTTCGGCCGCACCTCACGCACGGTCAACATCAACAGCGCCTACACGGTCTCGGAGCAATCGACCGTCGTGCAGTGCAACAACCAGGTCTACATTTTCCGCGGCTCGGACGAGACCCCGCTTTACTGGACGGGCAACTGGGGGACGGAATTCACCGTCGTGCCAGCCACCACGGCGGGGGCGGGTTTCGAGAGCATCCCGAACAGCAATCAAGCCACGTTCTGCCAGAACCGGCTTTGGGTGAAGAACGGCAAGGACCGCATCAGCGGGTCGGACGTGCTCGTTTTCGACACCTACGATGCCATCAACAACGACTTCAACCTCAACACGGGCTCCTCGGATTTCATCGTCACTACCTACCCGTTTGGCGACACGACGCTCATCGTCTTTAAAAACAACTCCATCTTCGCGCTGAATAGCGTGGATGGCGCGCTGGCGGACGTAACCTCGACGGAAATCACCCGCACGGTCGGCTGCGTGGGCATCAACGCGGTCACGTCGGTGGGTCCGGACTTGGTCTACGTCTCGGACCGCAACGTAAACCTGCTCTCGCTCACCTCGACGAACAACGCGATCCAGCACAAGACGCTGCCGCTCTCGCGCAACATCCGCTCCGTCTTCAAGCGGGTGAATTGGGAGTATGGATACAAAATCTCGGTGGCGTTCTGGGACAACAAGCTATTCCTCGCCCTGCCGCTGGATAACGCGACCTCCTGTAGCACGGTCTGCGTCTTCAATTTCATCACCGAGCAGTGGTATGGGGAATGGAACTTCTCTTCACTGATCAACATGAACATCCAAGGTTGGGCCATCGCGTCCTATCTGGGTGAACAGCGGCTGCACTGCATCACGGAGGATGGGCGCATCTTCGTCACGGACGAGGGGCCGCAGGACATTTCGGGAACGACGGTGGCGGAGATTTCCACGTCGCTGACGACGCGGGCCTTTCGCGGGAACAATAACAACCGGGTGGGCCGGCGCGTGTGGGCGGACATGGGCACATGGCGCCCCAGCTTCTCCGTGACCTCCTACGTGGATGGGGCAGGGGAGTCCGAGGAAATCCTCAGCGACCAGACATTTTCCCGGTCCGACTCGTGGATCTTCAACGACTCGACCTACTCCCTGACGAACTCCGGCGACAACTACAACCGCGCCGGGAGAAAGGACTATGCCGGGCTGTGTAGCGAGAGCATTCAGCCCCAAAGCGGTTTCCTGCCGGAAATGCTGCAAGAGTTTCGGCTGCCCATCATCACCCGGCGCAAAGGACGGCTGGCGTGGTTCAAAATCGAGAACACGCAAGGCCGGGTCGTATTGCGCGGCCTCGGCGTGGAGGCGCGAGCGGGCGACCGCGGGAACTTCATTCAGGTTATCTGACCCCATGGCCAACGTCACTCCAGGCTTCACCTACCAGTCCACCACGGCGCTCACCGCCGCGAACCTCAATTTGCTGGGGCAGCCGACCGTGACCATCGGGACGGGTGAGGTCACCAACGCCATGCTCGCGAGCAGCGGCGGCATCGGTTACGTGACTGGAACGGGCGGCACGGTCACGCAGGCCACGAGCAAGAGCACGGGGGTGACGCTGAACAAGGCGTGCGGCCAAATCACCATGCACAACGCCGCGCTGGCGGCAGACACGACCGTCTCCTTCGTGCTGACGAACTCCGTCATCGCCGCGGGGGATGTGCTCATCCTGAACCATATTTCCGGCGGCACAGCAGGCTCCTACACGCTCAACGCCCGCTCGGCATCGGGCTCGGCCACGATTGACGTGCGCAACGTCACGGCCGGCTCGCTGGGCGAGGCCATCGTCATCGCCTACGCGGTCATCAAAGCCGTCACCTCCTAAGCCATGGCCTACGACATCCAGCGCTATCTCCGAGACCGCGGCGACCTCGCCAACAACTGGCAGCGCGCCAACGACCCCGCTTGGCTGCAACAGAACCCCGGCGACCGGGACCTCGTAAACTGGATTCTGAGCTTCGGGTCGCTCGACAATTATGCTCTGAACGACCTCCAGGGCAATGCGCAGGCGAACAACTACATGGCTCAGCCGCCGCCTGCGCAGCCACAGCCTGCCCCGCAGCCCCCACCGGCAGTAAACCCGCTTCCGACTGTCCCGAGCCTGCCGCTCAGCCCCGGAACCTACACGCCAACGGGCCCGACCCCGCAGAATACACCGCTGCCTCCGCCGGTCACTGTAACGCAGCCTCCGCCACAGCCACAGCAGCAGCCGGAGCCGGTCACGCAGCCGCCTCCGCAGCAGCCCCCGCCGGCCAACCCCTTCAACATTCCCCAGGTGCCAACGGCGAACAACACCGACCCCACGGCGCACGAGCGCAACATCACGGGCGAGGGTGCGGCCACGCTTCAGGCCATGGTCAATCTGGCGCCGTCGATGTATCAGGCGTATCAGACCTATGCACCTGCCTACGCGGCCACGGATGTAAACATCCTCGGACAATCCCTCTTTGGCAGCGGCTACACGGGCAATCTGACCGACATCAACCGCCGGCTCACCCAGGAGGCCATCACACAGTCGAACCAGGGGAACCGGGCGGTGCGGGAGGCCAACATCGCCGACATGGCGGAGTTTGGCGGTCAGGCCCTCCAGAGTATCTACAACCTCAATACGCCGCTTTACCAGAACATGGACATTCTGGACGCGACGGCACGGCGCGGGCTCGGGTCCAACGGGCAGGCCCCGCGGACAGGCTACCAGAACGCCCTTCGCGAACAGTTCCTCCAAGGCCCCTCCTTCCAGTCGGTGCAGAGTCAGCAGGTGACGCCCTCCAGCGTGACCACGGGCAGCATTGCCAATCCGCTGGCACCGCGCACCGTCAACGCAGCACAGAGCGACATCGGGCTCCAGACCGCCACAGGTCAGTTGGGCTCGCTTGGCCCTGGCTCCCTCCAGCGCACGCTCGAACAGCAGGCGGCGAATGACCTGGCACTGGGACGCGGGCTCAGCGAGGCGGAGCGTCGGGATGCGCAGCAGGCCGCCCGTGAAGCATGGTCAGCCCGCGGGCTCATCAACAGCACGGGGGCGGTGGCGGATGAGGTGCTGAACACCGACCGCATGGCGCGGCAACGCGAGGCAGAGCGCCGGGCCTTTGCCCAGCAGGTGGACCAATCCGGCTTTGGCCAGCGGCAGGCCGCGTTTGCCAATGCGCTCGGGCTCTCGGATGCCTCCCGCGGCTATGCCGGGCTCGGCTTGCAGGCGGACATGGCCAATCAAGGCCGGGACCTCTCCTTCAACGACCAGCTTTACCGCACCGGACTCTCAAACCAGCAGCTCGGATTGCAGGCCCAGCTCGCGAACCAGCAGGCAGGGCTTACCGCCGGCCAGACCAACGCCGCGAACGCGTTGCAGGCAGCTTTGGCGAATCAGCAGACCTCGCAGCAGGCGCTTGGGATGAACCAATCGCTGGGGATGGACCTCTCCCGCATGGAAATCGGGCAGGACCAGCAGGCATTCCAAAACCTGCTTTCTCAGACCCAGCAGCGTGCGGCCACGGCCTTCAATCCTTTCTCGGTGCTCGGGGACTCGGCCAACCAAGGCATGAATGCGAGCCTCTTCGGCATGACAGGCCCCGCGACGGCGAACAGCCAGAACGTCTACAATCAGTTTAATCCCTTCAACGCCTACGCCTCCGACCTCTACAACACGAACTACAATGCGGTGGAGGCGGCGCGGCTGAACGCAGCCAACGCTTCCGCGGGCAAGCGCTCCGGATGGATGCAGCTGGGCGGAAGCTTGCTTGGTGCCGCTGGTGCGGCCGGCGGCTTCGCTGCCCTGCTCTGCTGGGTGGCGCGCGAGGTTTACGGCGAGACGAACCCGCGGTGGCTGCACTTCCGCGAATGGGTTCTCACGCAGGCGCCGGCTGAGTTCCGTGAGTTCTACCGGGCGCATGGGCGGCTGGTGGCCGGGCTCCTGCGTCTGCGCCCGCAGGACAAGCCTGCGCTTCGCGAATGGATGGACGCACAAATCGCAACCCTCAACGCGGTGTGACCGATGGCCTACAACCCTGGAGTTCAGTCACGAGTTGGTGAGTTCTACGCCCAAGGGCTTTCTGGCCTAGGTGCCGGCATTGCCAGCGGAGTGGAGGCGTTCAAGCGCCGCGAGCAGGAGAACAAGGACGTTCAAGCCAAGGGCAAAGCTGCCGCCTCGTTCCTCAAGACATTCGGCAAAGACCTCGGCATGTCGGAGGAGCAGCTGAGCCAGTTCCTCACGCAGCAGCCGGACGAGACCCCGCGGCAGTATGCCGTGCGGCTCTCCGAGGGGCTGGGCAATGCCATCATGGGGCAGAAGGTGAAGGCCATGAAGGCGGAAATGGACGCTCAGGCGCAGCAACAGCAGCAGCTCGCCCGGTTGCAACAGCTCGGCCGTTTCATGGGCGGGGAGGGGAGCGGCGTCTATTCGCCGCAGGCCCAGCAGGCGATGCAGCAGCAGATGCAGAACAATCCTTTCCTGCGCACCGCAGCCCAGGCAGCAGCGGCCACCGGCCAGGTGCCCTCTGCGGGGGCCGTGCTCGACTACGATTTCAAGCAGCAATCGATGCGCTCCCCGAATGCAATCGAGCCCTTCTCCGGCCGCTCGGTGGACGACCGCGGCAACCCGGTGGAAGTGACTGTGGACAAGAAAACGGGGAAGGAAATCATGCGTGGGCCGGTGAACAAGCCGCCCTCGGTGCCCGACCCGCTGATCAATTCGATGTATCAGGATTTCTCGAAGGAGCGGCAGGAGCGTGTGCTTCCAGCGCTCTCCTCGCTGCGCGCCTACGAGGAAATCGAAAAGATTCTCAAGGGGGACGAGGGCAAGGTCATCTCCGGTGCCTTTGCCAACCCCGAGCTGCTCGCCAAGCGCGTGGCAAGCGCGCTGGGGGCGAAGAACGTGGACGTGAAGAACACCGAGACCATGCGGGCGTTGTTTGCTGTCCCGGTGGCGCAGATTATCCGCAATTTCGGTGCCGGCACAGGTCTCTCCGATGCCGACCGCGAGTTTGCCGCCAAGGCGGCCGGCGGTGACATCACGCTCAATGCCGAGAGCATCAAGGAACTCGTGCGCATCGGCAAAGAAGCCTCCGAAAACATCCGCGCGCAGTATGAGGAGCGGCTGGACTCCGCATTCCCCGAGGACGGTGAAAATCCGGCCTTCCGGCAGGTGCGAAAGGCCCTGATGCTGCCGAAGGGCGGCGTGAAGCCAGCCCCGGCCCCGGCTGCCGGCACCGCAGCGCCAGCCCCGACCTCTCCGGCGGATGCCATCCTGCGGAAATACGGCATCAAATAATGGCCTACACCGACCAACAGATTAAGGACTATGCCCTCCAGCTTGAGCAGAATGGCGCTTCCGCTGAGGAAATAGAGGCTTTCGTCTCTGCGGCGGTGGCAGAGCGGGGTGCGGCTCCGCAAGCGCCTAAAACGCCCGCAAGGCCTGTTCCTGCGGCCATGCCGCAGCGGGGTATGCTGCAACGCATGCTTCAGCCGCCGGTCATGGATGTATCGGGGGCGAGCATTCGGGATGTGGGCGCCGCGGCAGACGTGGGAAAGCAGATGGCGGCGATGGGTGTGGATGCCGGGCTTGAGGCCGGCGGTGCAACGGCCGGGCAAGCCGCCGGAGCCGCAGCCGGCCCGCTGGCCCCCGTAGCCATGCCGGTCTTGGGTGGCCTAGGTGCTACTGGGGGCGCCTATCTCGCCTCCAAGCGCGGCGGTGAGCCCATGACCATGGGCCGGGCGGCGTCCGCGTTCATTGGTGGCATGGTCCCCGGCGGCTCGATGGCGGGGGCTTCGGGCCGAAAGGTGGCGGCGGAGGCAGGTAAATACGCAGCGCAGAACATGGCGGCTGCCACGGCGGAAAGCGTCATCGACGAACGCAAGGTTCCCGAGCTGTCCCGCGGATTGGTCATTGGCGGGGTAGGTGCGCTTGCGGCCCCGGTGGCAAAGGGCCTCGATACGGGCACCAACCCGCTCGCCCGCGCCGAGCGTGCGGAAGCCTCGCGCCAGGCTGCCAAACGGGAGACGTTGAAGCTGGGCCGTGAACTCGGGTATGTGCTGCCGCCCTCGGTGGTGCGCCCCAATCCGGCAAACGACTTCATCAACTCGGTCGGTGGCAAGGCAGCGACCTTGCAGCAGGCCGTTCAACGCAACCAGCCCATCACGAACGCCGCGGTCCGCGACGAACTGGGATTGCCGGCGGATACGGCGTTGACCCCGCAGGCGCTTGAGGTGGCGAAGCTCGGCCCAAGCAAGACCTATGGGGAAATCGGAGCCCTCTCCCCGCAGGCCAGCATTGCGCTGGAGAACTTCAAGCAGGCTCAATCGGAGGCGCAGGCCCAGTTCTTCATTTGGCGAAACCAAATAAAGAAGGACGCCAGCTTGCTGGAGTCGGCCAAGCAGAAGCGGGCCGATGCGGAGGCGATGCTGGCCCAGCTCAAGGCTGAGACGGTGCGGGCCGGCAAACCCGAGCTGTTCGACAAGTTCAACGAAGCACGGGTGAAACTCGCTCAAATCGGGCTCGTGGAGCGCGCGGTGAACAAGGCGACGGGCGACGTGGATGCGCAAATCCTCGGAGACGCCTTCGACGCCGGGGAAAAGCTCACCGGCAATCTGGAGAAGATCGGGCGCTTCGCCAATGCCTTCAAACAAGCTGTTCGGGAGGCATCCGAATCGCCTCCGTCTGGTGTGCACCAGCTCCTGCCGATGATGGCCACGGCGGCGGGCGGTGCCGGCGTGGCGACGCATGGTCCGCAGGGGTTGGCCTATGCCGCACCGTTCCTGCTGGCTCCGCCAGCCATGCGGCAAATAGCACTCTCGGCGCCCTACCAAAACGCTTTCGTGAACTACACGGCCGGCGCCACGCGCCAGGATGTGCCGGCGATGCTTGCGCGCTTCATGACGCAGGGCGCCGGAAGGCAGGAGCCCCGTCCGGTGCCGTATCGTCAGTAGCAACCTTCTCCATGAACCAACAGTTCAACCCCAATTCAACCGATGCCATGTTTGCCCGTATCATGGAGCGGCTGGACGAGCTTAAGGCTACGACGGATGAAATCCGGGATGAGGCCAAGCACACCAATGGCCGCGTGACCTCCCTGGAGAAGGAGAAGTGGTATCAGCGCGGCGTTGCCGCGACCGTAGCCGTGCTGGCAGGGGCGGTTTGGGAGTGGTGGAACTCCCGTTAGGCGTGTTCGCCCAACCGTCTTGACAAGGCCGGTATGGCACCTATGCCATACGATCAAACCGGAGACCTTAAGGCAGGGCGGCGGGGGCGATAGGGGAAAACCAACCGAGGCCCCTGCCGCCCTAATTCATGGAAATTAGTTCAATGCTGAACCCCGGCGCTTCTTCGCAGCCTCTGTGAGCCGGAGTATTTCGCTGCGACAGTAAAGCAGCCAGTCCACGGCGTCATCGGGCGCTTGATACCAGCGTGCGAGCCACGTTTCATCAGCGACTCCAATTCGCATACGTCTACCTTAGCCGCCTCACTCGGGGGGAGATTTTTAGGCGCATGATTCATACCGGCCGTTCCTCGTTACGCCTTCCATACTCCGCGATGAGCAAGCTGTCAGCCAGCGCATGCGTGACCTTGACGGCGGGGAATAGCTCCTGCGCACGGCGCTTGGAGACGTTTTTATCGCCCTTGGTGAGGCACCCCAGCTCCTTCTGCCAGACCTGCGGACGAACCCACTTCAAAGGCACGGAAAGGGCCTGCAATGCGGCCTCCAGATTCCCAAGTCCACGGCCAAAGGTGAAGGACGACACCACCCCTTGCTTGGGCATGGAGTGCACCACCTCGACATAGGCCACGCAGGGGCGGTTGATGGAGAGGTCCCGCAGGAGGTCAACGAGGTCGCCCACGGTCTCGGGCATGGGCTCCGCAATGAGGTTTTCTCGCCCGATGAGGGAGATGCCGCCGGACTTGCCGGGGTCGATGCCGATGATGTTCATGTTTTGGGGCGTTCAACGAACAGCTTGCATTGCTTTGTCTTTTCGTATGCCTCTCGCGCGGTCATAATAGGCGACGTTTCTTCGACCTAATCACTGTTCAGCTTTTCCGCTTTCGGCGCTATGATTGCGGCGAGCGCAAAGCACGCGGTCGCGAAAATAGAAACCGGAATCATTGCCCATTCGTGGCCGGGCGTTGCGATTGCGAGTCCTTGGGCGAGTCCGGCGATCCAGAAGAGGAGCATCGACGGCATCCAGCGAAGCAGTGTTGTTTTCATAAATTCAGAAGAGCTGAACCCCACGTCAGAGCCAACCCGATTGGGGCTCCTGAGTGGTCGGAAAGCGTCGAGTGGGCGAAACATCAGAGGTCGGGTTGGCTCACCTTTACGTTAGCCTTTCCATGGGCGCGTGTTTTTCAGGTGCATTGTTGCCCCAAAAAGATGCTCGAACATCCCATGGCAGTTCGTCAGATGCACGTTTCCCTCCTTGTCGATACCCACGACAAAGACAGGGCTACCATCCATCGTGATCGTCACCTCTTGCGCTCGGGCGTCGAGCGTTGTCGCGACCGCACTTTCACCATATCCACGAGCGCGTTGGTGACTCACCTTCGGCTGTTGGTCCGTGATGATTTCTACTGTGAATTTCGGTTTCATAAAAGAGGCTAACCAGACATTGCAGAGAACGGCGACAGAGCGTCAGGGAGAAGGCGGACGCCCCTCATCGCCGTCTCTGATTCTTGGTGTTAGTCTGAGTTTTCTGGTGGAAGAAGGGTGAATTGGTGAAAGCCATTTCCGAGTTTCACCATGCGGACACGAAAGCCTAGCTGCTTGGCCGTCCATCGCAGGGAGGCAGCCCGCTCAAAGGGAAGCTGGATGGATGACCCTACGGTCATGGCTTGGATAACGGCCCTGTTCTGGCCGCTCCATTCCGCATGGACAAGCTTAGGCATAGTGGTCTTCTCCGTTTCGCTCCGCTCGCAGCTTCCAGCACCATTCATTGAAGCTCTGGGCTGACTCGGTGCAGACGGCCGCAGGCGGTTGCTCAGGGGTGGCGTGGGGGTTCCAGGGGAAGTGCCGCCAAGCCCGCTCCTGGCGCTCCCATTCGTCCCAAGTGCGCTCATTGCGCCTTCGCTCATCATCTCGGTCAAAGGGCATCAGGGAGGGGATAGCTCGCGGATATGGCGGTTGAGGTATGCCTCGCGGGCGGCGGTGAGATGGCGGCAGCGTTCGGGTTTGAGGGTGCGCTTCCACTCGGGGAAGCGGCGGCAGGACCAATCCTCGCAGGAGCAGTGCCCAAGGGGTTGGTGCTCGGCCAGGTCCACCATATGCACCTCGCCGGGCCTGCTCCACGATTCGACGGTGGCCCGGAAAGGTTCGCCGGAGAGGAAGGAGACCTTTACCGTGCGGAAGCACTTAGGCATTCAGTGTTTCACAGACAGGACGTAGTGCGTGCAACCATACATGCCGCCGACTATAATTCATTTTGATATACGAACGCGGGTTCCCAGAATCACTTGTTCGGCCAAGATCCAACGGCAGCGGCAATTTGTTGCTGGAACTCGCGCAGACACGCTTCTTCCATTTTAGGGAAGAAGAATTTCCACCATATGAGCCGGTTATATGTCGCCATCACGAACGGCAGTCCCATGTGATCGTAGTCGGATCCCGATGACGGATTGCAGGATGCCTGATACCTATTTTCCGCGGCTGCATATTCGTCTGATGTGGGTTTCGGGATATTTGCTGGCCACTGCGCCCACGCTAACGGAACCCTGAAGGCCGAACCAGTCGATACAGCCAACGCGGGCGAGCGCCCGTCCTCATTCGCTTCGGTCTTTTGGTTGCTCAAAGTTTGTCCTCCGCGTGGCTGATCTCCACGTTAGAGGTGCCCTGTGATTCGCTCGCCGAGGTTGGCAGGGAGATGGCGATGAGAAGGCCTCGGCATACGTCATGGCGGTTCTCCGCCGTGATTTTGTGACGGGCGTTTCCACATCGCACCCAGACCGGCAGCGCGAGTTCTCCGGTAAGCACGGCTACCATGAGCGAGCCGGGGCTGTAGCTTCGGCCATCGACCTCGGGCACCTCTAACAACTCGCCAGAGGGAACGCGCACAATGGCCCCGCGATTTCCAGCGGCGGCTTGTGCGCTCGCGGTCTCGGCGTCGTGGTCACGGATTTGCCGTTCCATGTCCGCGGCATCGTCGATTAGCTTTTGTGTATTCACAGTCTGGATTCTCCGTTCTGGTGCGCGTTCCTCATCTCGGCGTTAGCCCCTATCATCGTAAGGGCTTTGGTGACGTAGCAGAGTTGATAGCGGCGAAAGCCGCGCTCCATGTCGCCGAGATACGGCGCAGAGATTTCGAGATGGGCGGCGAGCGCGCGAAGCGATACTCCCGCGGCTTCGCGACGGACACGCATCTGGCGGCCCACCTCTGTCCACTCATCGCGGATCGCTTTGGCCTGCTCTACCTCTATTTCTTCGAGGCGCGCCAGTCGCAGCGTGAGGTGCATGGGGCTAACCAGATCGCCAGTGCCAACGCGCACAGTGGCCCCGTGAACTTCGCGGCACGGTTCTACGCGCGGACCATTTCCGAACAGCCGCTCACGCTGGCGGCGCTCCATCTCCAAGATCGATTGTGGGGTTTCGCTGTCGCTGCTCATTTAGTCGGTTCTCCGCTCAAGTGCGCGTCGGCACATCTCCGTTGTTCTCCTGCTCAGGATGACCACGACAGCCAGTGTTGTAGTCGAAGTTGTCGCAGTCGCCGACTGGGATCACCCGACGGCCGAGATAGTCCTGGAGCTTGAGGTATTCGCGCGCCTCGCGGCCGGTGCATTCACTGCCGTCCTCTTTCGTGAAGAGCCCAGCAAGGCGAGAGTCTTTCCATCGGAGTGCGCCAGACACGCAGAGGCACATATGCACACGCGTGCGGACCACCGCAGGAGAACCCCTCCCCAGACCCAACGCGCTGACTGGGCCTGCGGGCTCGGTCATGGCGCTTACGCTCTCGGCCAGAGGGCTGGCGTGATCCGTGGTGAGTTCGCGCATCAGCGCGCGGTTGAGCGGTGTATCCGTGTTCATACTACTAATCTGCGCTCGTGGCGCGTTGGTCATGTCGATTGTTAGCCACGGAGGCCGTCCTTGTAGTCCTCTTCCGCTGATTCCATCGACAGGAAGAAGCCGACCATGCCAGCTATCGGGATTAGCATCCACATCCACGCGAACGGGGCCAAGCGGCAGTATGGGCGGTTGTGTTCGTAATGGCGTTTTTTAGAGCAGAGCCGAAGCGTTACCTCGGCGTTCAAGTGGCGGAATTTTGTCCAGACGTGTTTCATGTTTATCGGAGGGCTAACCAGCCCGTAGAGCCAATGCGCATACGGGGTCTGTTTGTTGTTCAGTGTTGAGGGCTGCGCATTGGCTCACGCGGGATGTTCGGCAGTGCCATTACGGCGATAAAGCCGATTATGGCGATAAAGCCGATTATGGTGGCAGCATGGAGCAGCCACATCAGCCAGTCTGGTGATTCAACCTTACCCTCGAAGTCTTCGGGCTTTTTCATGGTCGGTGTCTCCTTCACGCGCACACATACACCCGTGCCATCCGCCCCGTGCGGGTGGGCCTGCGCTGGCCCGTGTCCCGCAGGAGCCCGCGCTTGACCAGCGAGTAAACGCGAGCCGAACAATTCTGGTGAGGGAGCCCTGTCATCATCTCGATCATGTCGGTGGTGAGGCCGTCATCGCCCCAGCCGCGGACGCAATCCATGACCATGCGTTCGCAGCGCTCCAAATGCGGTTCCATGGATTTGGCAGCGGCGTTGCTCGTGTCGGTTCCGTTCGTTGGGATGTCTAGTGTCGTGTTCATATAGTGGGATTGTTAGGGTGAAAAACTGGATGGTTAAGATTTGGTTGCTTTCTTGATCATATGTTGCACGACCCGGAGCGCGTGATTGAACTTTGCTTCACCAACCGTGCGTAAGTATGCCTTCGCTGCATTTGGCACCGCTTTCTTTGTCGTCCGCTTTGTATTGGGGACAGCCACTCCGGTGGCGATGTGCGTTGCATGCCACACCCCGTCCTGTCCTATAACGGGAGTTACGGCGAACCGCTCGCCAAAGCACTGGAACGGAAGAAACCCATGCGTCTTCCATGTAAAGGACGGCGGATTGCCTCCTTGAATCGTAACCTCTATTCGGCGCTTTGATTTCATACTCATTTCAGTTGAATGGTGAATTGATGGAGGTCTCGCATAGCCGGCGGCACACATCCCGCGCGGCATCCTGAGAGCCCAGCGCTAGGCGTTGCTCAAACGGGCTGCCCTGCGATGCGCTCAAGGCATACTTGGTCGTGATAGCCGTAGGCATTCCCCGGCTGCTCCGGTAGTCGATGACCGTGAAGAAGGCCGACACCACGTGCTCCGTGGGCTTTCCCTTCCCCACGTCGTCAATAACGAGGAAGGGCCAGCGCTGCACCGCCTGAATCTCCCTCGCCATGCCCGAGCCCCCATAGCGGTGGGCCTTGTCCAGCTCGCTTTGCCATTGGTGCCAGGGCAGGAACTTGAACTCCCGCGCCTCATCCACCCATAGCCTCCGGCAGAGCTGGACGACGCTGCGGGTCTTTCCCTGCCCGCTGGGGCCATGGCAGAACGGGGCCTTTGGGCCGAACTTCCAGTTCACCACGGAATGGCACCGCGGGTTCGGATAGAGTGCTGGATTGGAGTCCTTCAACGGGAGATCTAGATGGTCCCAGGTGTTGAGGCGCTTCATGCGCTCGTTGTGCTCGTGCTCGCGTCTGGCGTTGGCCAGACGCTCCTGTTCGCAGGGGTCGCAGAGCCCGTTATTGAACACCTCTTCCCCCCAGAGGAAAACGGGGGTGTAGGTGTAGGGTTGGCCGCAGTTCACACAGGCGGCTGTTTTCGTGGCTGCTGAAGTGGACATAAGTGTTCATGGGGTAGTCCTCAGAAGGGCACATCCTCGTCCACCGGGGCCTTGTCGGGCGCATCCCCGGATGGTGGCGGGTTGCTCTTGCCTCCGGCAAAGGCGCGATACTCATCGCTGCCCTTCGCGAGCGTGACCATCCATTCCGGCATGTTCGCGGGGAACTCCACCTGCCCACCCGAGACGAGGGCCTTGTCGATGGCCTCATCCAAGTTGAAGTAGAGCGGCGGATTCTCGGCCGTGAACTTGGTCATGCCCTTGGCCAAGGGCGCCACGGACGTGACATTGGCGTAGGTCTTGCCCCCGCTGCTCGTGTGCTGGACCGTCAGCAGGCAGTTGGCGCCAATGAGCCTGTCGATTTCAAAGGTGGAAAGCTCCTCCTCGGTGAAGGCGCGCCCGCGCCAGTTCTCCAGCACGTGCCGGAGCGTGGCTTTCTTGCCCAGCGAAAGCGTGTAGCGCTGGGAGATGGCCCGCGGGACATTCTTCTTGTCGCCGAAATCCCCCCGCTCATGGGGAAGCTCCCAGATGAGCATGATTTTCGGTCGAGGCTGGAACTTCTCGGACGGCTGGGTGCCGATGGCGACACAGCCATAGCACACGGCTTGGTGGCTGCCGGCCGCAATCGGCGGGGCAGATTCGGAGTGAGGAGCTTTTATTGGCATGGGAATTACTGGAAAATCACGTCTTTGCTCACTGCCCGCTGGTTGCAGGTGGCCAGGTTTTCCTGCGTGGCCCGCGTCCATACGTGCACGCGCAGCCGGTTCACTTGTTTAGCCAGCCAGAGGATGAAGCTGTGAACGCCCGTGAGGGCGGCAGAAAGCAGGGTAAGGAAGCGGAGTTTCATGGTTCGTGGGGATTCGCCCGGAATGGGGGCAAAAGTCGTCCTTCCGTCCGCTGCTCCGCGGCCTCATCCGCTGCCCGCTGGGCAGCTATCTGGAGGGCGCGCAGCTCGCGCTCCTCGTCAGGGGTCAGCCCTTCGCCGGAGCGCTTCCGCACAAGCGCACACTCCCGCAGGGTCTCGGGTTTGAGCCGGAGGATGGTCACAATCCACCCCCGCTTTCTCGTGACAATGTTACACCGCTACGAGGGAGACGGATAAAAGGGTCTTCTGCTGCAAAATACCCCCGCTCGTTAATCGAACGCAAATACCTCGGAGTTGTTTGTTTTCGTTTGCAGGACTGTGACAGCGTGTGACACAAGCCCTCATGGGTTTCGGGGTCTACAAGCGCGGCAACAGCCCTTATTGGTGGATTTGGTTTGGCACCGGAAAAGACCGAGCCTTCGAGAGCAGCGGCAAGCGCCGCACCGACCCGCTTGGTTGGAAGCACGCATACGACCTGGCCCGCGCCAGGGCGGGCGATGCCGCGTCGGCCGGGAATAGCAAGAGCGCTCGATGGGATGCGTGGGTGGAGGACTGGCTTCGCATTCGGATGCCGGATGAGCGGCAAGCGCGCTCCCTGCGGCTCAACCTCATGCACTGGCGCTTCATTCGAGCATTCCTTGGTGACAGAGGGGTTCTTGAGCCCAAGGGTGTCACCTACGCGCTGGCCATGGACTACCTTGTCTGGCGCCAGAAGAACCGCCGACTTCCGCAACGCCCCAAGGTGCAGACCTCCGTGATCGAGGTGAAGCTGTTGAAGCGCGTCCTGTCTGAAGCGGTGAACCGAGGGTTTATTCCCAAGAACCCGCTGGCCGAGCTTAAGCTCACTGCTCCGAAGCACAAGGAGAAGCCGGAGATAACTCCGGAGGAAGAGGCCATCATTCGGGCCGCCCTCGCCAAAAGGGAGGGCCACCTGCCTGTCACTGAACGCTGGATGACGATTTCTTTTCTCTTCGGAATCCGCCATGGCTGGCGTATCGCAGAGACGAGCTTTCCGCTGAAGCGGGTGAACTTCCAGACATGGGATGTTCTGGTTCACTCCAAGGGGGACCGGTGGCGAACGGTGCCCGTGCACCCCGAGCTTCGTCCGATTCTTTCGGAATTGAAGGAGTCGGGCGCTGCATTGTCCTGCGTCTTCCCGGAGAACAGTTCGCAGCGCGCGAGCTACCATTGGTCGATGCTGCTTCGCGGGTGTGAGCGAGATAACGTCAAAGGCATATTGCCCCATCTCAGCCATCATTGCGGCCGGGTGACGGTCATCTCCCGCTTGGCGCGCGCGGGCGTGCCGGAGCGGGTCGTTATGGAGTTTGTTGGGCATTGGTCGGTTTCCTGCCACCGAATTTACTCACGAGTTGCGCACGGCGATCTTCAGCGTTGTATCTTGCCAGACGCTCCACCCATCGAAGCCCCTCCCAGTCCTTCGCGATGAACTGCGGCCAGCGGCGGCGCCATGCGTGAAAGTCGGAAGGGGAGGCATAATTGGGGATGGGGTCGCCAAGGATCATCCCTGCCTTGCGAATCATGCAGAGGGTGGTGTGGCACATGCCGGTAGCTTCTTGTAGCTCCTTGCCGCTCATCACCCGGTCTGTGTCCATGGCATTCATCGGAGGAGGATTTTTAGGAAAGATTGAGAGTCTGGCGGACGACGGGCGGACGGATGGATGATTCGCTCTGTCGTTTGGCCTATTCGTTCACCCGCGGGTGAGTTGGGCGATGCGCGGCAGGATCATTCCCTCGAACTTCAGGCCGCGTGGCGTCAGGTGCTCGCGCTCGTATTCGTCGAGTATCGCGCCAATCTGCTCCAATTTGGCGAGACGGTCCGCTGCACGGTCTAAGTCCGCTGCGACTTCGAGGAATTTCGTCCTCAGCTTGGCGGGCGATACGACTTGGTCAGCAATGCCACGTTGCTCCTCGGCAGCGGCGCGAATCACATCGACAGATTTTCGGATCATAAATTTGGTCCTCTTCGTTCGACTACTTGGTGTAGATTTTCAGGAGCACAGCCACGGCGACTAGGCCGAGCGCGGCGAACTGCATCACGCAGCCCCACTTCACGAGCTGCATTGCTATCTCAAATACCTTGTCGGCGATCATGGCGGGTTTCGTTCGGTGAAATAATGGCCCACGCATCACCACGCGCTACCCACCCCGGATTCGGCGTCTACTTCACCGGAGCGAATCGCGGTTGGTGAGGTTGGTATCACCAGACTACCTGCCGGGCCTAAGCCTTGTCCGTGTGCGTGGGCCAAAGTCATTTTTCGTTCGAGGTTAGGCGGTGACGGCTTCGCTAACGTCGGCAACGGCCGGATGCCCCACGTCCTCGACCTTGCGGAATCGGTCCGCGTAAAAGGCGTATTCGATGTTCCAGAACGGGTGTGTGGGAGCCACGATCCCAACAACGCGCAGACCCCAGCGACCCGACACCGGCGACTGAAAGACTGCGCGCACGCAATAGACATGGCCGCACTGTAGGCCGAGCGTGGTTCCGGCTTTGCGCGGCTTGTCGTCTACGCAAACCACTTTGTCAGATACGTTGAAGTTCATGGCTGTTCGTTCGGGTCAGTAGTGGCCTCGGCCGCCGCATTGTGAGCAGGGCACAAGCTCGCCGGGGTGATACCAAAGCGGGTCTTCCTCATGCCCGTCGAACCAGCCATCGCCGCCGCACAGCCCGCACGTTCCGCCGAAGTCGTCGTCATGGCAGACGCATTGGTGCCGTGCGTTCCCGCAGCCGGTGCATTCCGGTTCCGGATCCACTTTCTTACACGTCGGGATGCTCATGTTCGTTCGCTGTCAGCGTTTCAGTTTCTTCGCCGCGTTCGCCCACGCTCCGCGGTATCCCTCGAAGCTGTCGCCGCTGCCGAGCATCCGCGGGAAAGGAGCACTCATGTCGGCAACGACAAAGTATTCCTGCTCGTGGGTGACGACACACACGGCTTTCGGGAATCTCCTAAGCACTTTCTTTTTCGGCGTCATAGTCGTTGCTGGTTCGTTCTGCGCTACTGGCTCCACTTGTGGAAAACCTCACCGTCGATGCTCACCGCACCGACTGAACCAGCGGCTTCCTTCGAGTCATACCAAAGCCCGCTGACCTTCGACATCCAGCGCAGCTTGGGCGTGACGGTTTTGGCCCGTTCAAGCGTCAGCAACTCGCGCACGCGGCTCAGTTGCTCCTGTTGGTCCGTAATGATGATTCGCGCCTCTTCCAGCGTCTCCGGGCATTGCGCAAGATGCAGCACTTGGCTCATGGATTTCATCGTGGGTCGGCTCCTCTTCGTTCAACGCTTGTGGACGAGCCGGTCGCGGAGAGTTTCCGGCATCGGTCTCGGGAGCTGATTATTGCGCCAAAGCGACTTGATGTAGGCGTCGGCCTCGTCGCGCTCAGCCCGCGCGTCAGCCAGCGCAGTGCGCAGGATTTCAATCTCGTCGCGTTGGCGATAGAACGCTTCCGCCACGATCACCTCTGCGGGCTTTGGCGGTAGGTTGCCCGCGTTACGCAATGGCTCGGGAGTGGAGGCGGTCGGTGATGCGTTCACGTCGTTCCTTTCGTTCTGCGGTCAGTTGAAAACCAGCTCGGCGGCTGGCACCCAATGCCGACCGGAGACGCACTCCACCCACCACCAGCCGGGAGTGTGTGGATGCTCGCGGATAATTCTGACTTCGGCGCTGAGGCCGTTAGCTTTCCATGTGCCGGTTTTCATCGCAGGCTTCGTTCAGCACGCGAGCGCCTCGACGGAGGCGCGCACATGCACGCCACGCGTGCTGGGGTGCGTGTAGATCATCGTCGTGGCCACGTCTACGTGGCCGAGAATATCCTGCACGGCGCGAATATCGACGCCGCTCTCCAAGAGATGCGTGGCGTAGGCATGGCGCAGCCGGTGAGGCGTGGCGACGCCGAGTAACCCCACGCGCTCGGCCGCCTCGCGCACCGCGGTTTGGAGCGTCTTGTCATGGAGGCGCCACCGCACGAGATGGCCGAGGCGCGGGTGCCTGCAACGTCCAGGCGCGGCGAAGACGAAATACCACGGCCACGCGAGCCCGTAGCGCGGCGACTTGTTGTAGACCGGATCAGGCAACGCGACAGGGATGCGGTCGAGTTGGTCGCGCTTGTAGAGCAATTCCACCCGCGCGAGCTGAGCGCGCAACTCCGGCATCAGCGCGCATGGGAGCGGCACGATGCGGTCCTTACCGCCCTTGCCGTTGCGCAGCAAAATCTCCGACTGCTCCCATCCGATGTCTTGCACGCGGAGATTGAGCACATCGGAGATGCGCATGCCCGTGTGATAGAGCAGCCGGCAGATGAGGCGGAACGGATAGTCGGGGCTATCGACTACGGCGCCGATGAGGTCGCGCACCTGCGCACGCGTGAGCACGTGCGGGAGGCGCACCGCCATCTTGGGCCGCGGAATGTCGCCCAGCTTGCCGAGGGGCTGCTGACGCACATCCTTGTAATACCAAACGAGCGCGTTGAGTGCCTGCTTGAGCGTTGTTGCCGAGCGAGGCGAGGGGCCGGACACGAGCTGCGCGAGGTAGCGGGTGACCCGCTGGGTGGAGTCGGCCGCGGACCGCGCTTCGGGAGACAAGGCGAGCCATACGCCATAGCGGCGCACCCACGCGCAATAACAGCGCTCGGTAGTGAGGGACCACTTGCGGAGGCGGACTGCCGTGCGCGTCGCCTCGACTTGCGCGGAGATAGCCACGCGTTGAGCCTCCGACAAAGAGGCCCAGCGGCGGCGCATTATTACCTCGTGCGGCTTCATTTTGATATACGAACGCGGGTTCCCAGAATCACTTGTTCGCCAAATCGGGCGGGTCGATTTTTCCGCCGCACGCAAAGCACACCTCGCGCAGTGAGTAGCCTGGGAAGACTTCGTAGCCTTTTCCTTTGCACACACTGCACGGCTTGGTTCTAGCGACGCTCGCCAGGCGAGCGGTGTTCACGAGCCAAGCGGCCATCGCCGGATGCGTCGCGGAGCGTTGTGTATGACTCATCACCTGCCATCTGCGCCGATCGCCAGCTGGCGAGTGTAGCGCGAACGGGAAGTGCACCGCGTTGGGCGCGATGCGCGAGAAGCAGAGCCAGGTTGTTTTCGTGCGGGTGTCCCCCCACCACGCTTGCAGCACTTCGGCGGTCCAGAGATCGCCGCGCGATTTGCCAGGCTTCGGAAGTCCGCAGTAATCGAAGAGGCGGGAGTGCGCAGGGTGCTCCAGCACGCCGCCACATTTCCGCAGCCAAGCCACGCAGAGTGGCCCGAGTTCCTTTTCCCCGGCGAGCGGTTTCGCCTGATGCGCGCAGTAGGCGGACCACGAGCGGCACGGCGGATGCGCCACGACGGGCATTCCTCCGGCGAAGGTCCGCATGTCGCGCTTCGCGTCGTAGCACTCCACGCCTGGAAGCGTCTTATAGATCGACTTCGCGGCGACCCCGAGCACGGCGACCGGTGATGGCGAACCAGACGCCAGAGCAAACGCGCCTGTCTGTCCGGCCGCGGACGGCTCAGGGTAGGCGGATGCCAGCGGCTCCGACTGGACTACACTCTCAGGCGCGTTGCTCATCTGTTTTGTTCAGCGAAGCGGCTTGCTCATCCATTCGCTTGAGTGCGATTTCCGCATACATGCGCAGCAGGTCGAGTTGTTCGCGCTGGCCAGCTTCGTAGAGTTGGCGCATGATCTCGTTTGCGATCAGTCGGATTTCGTTCGCGTGGGAGTCGGTCATGGTTGGCGAAATAGATTACCCAGCCAGCAGCGGAAGCGGACCCACAACCCAGCACCGGGCACGCTCGCGGGAATCGCGCACGTGAGTTCGCCTATCAGTTCGGCGTTGCCCTGAATTGCCCGAAGGCGGATGCGCGCATCGTCGTGATCGCGCGCTGGAAAGTGGAAGCTATAGGTTCCACCGTCGGGATGCCGATATTCGGCCCCGAATGTTGGCCATTGATCGTTTTTCATCGGAAAGCTGAACCAGTCACCTCACGAAACCCGGACGATTCGCTCGTCCGAAGTCGCAGGGCTGGAGGTGGGCGAATATCAGGGGCCGGGTTTCGTGGGTTCGATGTTCGGCGGAGGCGGTAGCGGCATCCATGCAACAGGATCGCCCTGAAAGCGTGCGACCTGCTCACCATCGGTGCCGATCCACGCGGAGTATCTTGGATCGTGCCCCCTACCTCCCGGCGCGTAATACCAGTCCCAGTAGCAGATTCCAATTGAGCCGTCGGCGAAGGCCACTAGCAGCCGAGGCGGCTCTACCCACTTCGGATCGTTGGTGCGTTCTGCACCGCCGCCCTTGGGCGCAGTGTCCATGGACATCCACGCCGAACCACCCGTAGAGCCAACGCGGGGTGCTGCTCCGTTCTTTTTCGTTGAAGTCTTCATGTATTCGAAAGTTTAGAGCCGCGTGGCTCACTTGGAATGTTAGACCCCAAGCTCGGCGCGCTCTTCGGGCGTGAGTTTGGCGATGGCGTTCTTTCGGATTTCAGCCTCTCGGCGGCCTTGTGCGTCTCGGCGCAGTCGTTCCGCATCGCGGCGTTTGTGTTCTTGCCACCATTCCCGAGCCCACTCGGGCACGACGCCCCCGCGGGCTTCGATTTCTCGGCAGCGGTCGCAGGCCAAGCGAGTCATCGTTTGATGATCGCGATTCTCACGTTCTAGTTGTTCGCGGCTTGGGGCGCCGTCTGAGCATGGCATAAAGAAAAGGTCTAACCAGACGCCACGGCGCTCTCCGAAATTTCCCGTTTGAGCCATTCCTTGAGCGCTTCGGCCAAGTGCTGATAGCCCTCGGACTCCGCTCGCTGAATGGCCAGCATAAGGCTTAGGCGCAGGCTAATGGTGTGTCGGGAACCTCGCAATGAGGTTATGTCGTAGGTCATGGCTCAACTCCTCCCTTAGTTCGCCTTGGCCTTCGGGACCTCCCGGTCCACGAGGTCCCATGCCTCCTCCCGCAGCATGCTTGAAAGGGCCTTCCGGCGATTCCTCGCCACGGCCACCAGCTTCTTCTTCAGTTCGGTTTCCCCGCGGAATTTTATCAGGGTGTCTTTTTTGGGTGTAGCTCTCATTGGGCTCTATTGTGGCTATTTTGTAGCTACAAAAAACCACGAGGTGCAAGCCATATTTTTCTTTTCTTTGTGGCCCTTTTGTGGTCCACGTTGGCGAACTAAGCTGGAACCATGAAAAAAACAAAACATCCCACCTATCCCTCGTATGACTGCGGGCTTCGCCCCCTGAAGGACGACATTATCCGGAGCCGATGCTCCAAGGCCTTCAAGTCGCGCGTGGCGCGCATGGCCGCATTCCACGACAAGGAAATCTCGGACATCGTGCGCGAGACCCTGCTCAAGGAGGTGATGGAGTTCGAGCGGCGCATGCAAGCCGTCGCCTGATGGACGACGAACGCTCACAATTCCCCGTTGTCATCCGATTCCGCGCCTCGAAGGAACTAAAGGCTCAGCTCAAAATCCTGGCACGGCGAAGGCAGCAGAAGATGTCGGACATGCTGCGGCAGCTGGCGCTTGGCATAGTGGAGCGCGAAGAGAAGGAGCGGGGGCCGCTCATCCCCGGCGCGCCCATCAGTTCCGAAGCGAGTCGTCTTGCAGCCGATCTTCGCAGACAACGCAAGGTGGAGCGGGGTGCGAAAGCTCATGGCATCCCCAGAGAGAAAGGAACTCGTCTTTCTGTGCCTCGGGCAGAAGGCGATAGACCGCTTTGATGTAGTCGGCGCGCTTCTCCTTGGGCACCAAGGCGTGAGCCAGGTTGGCCGCGAATGCCATTTCGCTGTCGTTCCAGTCGCGGATGAGTCCGTCCAACCTTGGCGTAATTGGCATAGCAACCCCTGCCATCGGAATTTTTCCTATAGGTGCAAGCGCAGACGCGCGGCGTAAGTATTTTCACCCATGTTTCAGAATTCACAAATCACGGTGAACCACCCGGAGAATCCCGTGACACTGCGCGTGGCTGCGGCCTTCTATTGGTCTTGGGGCTGGAGGGTTATGCTTTTCGCCGGAACCCTAAGCTTCGCCCGTGGGTTCATTGTGAATTACTGGGCCTTGAGTGTAACTACGGACTGGATTCTTGGGTGGACCGTCAACTTTTTGACCCTCCCTGTCGGTCTATGGGTAATGCTGCGTATTTTACGAGGCGGAGCCGGGGCCTATCGCTTCCAAGTTTTCAGGAACCCCTAAGCACATCATGAATATCGATACGACGGAGAAAGTCTCCGCGGCCTACGGCCGCTTGAAGCAGGAACGAAATCAGCTCGCCGAACGGCTCCGGATGCTGGATGTCCAGATTGCCACCTTGGAGATGGTAGGCGCTGGCCATAACGGCGAATCCGCCCCAGCCCTAGGCGTAGACACCCCCATGCCGCCAAATCGCGTTAAAAGCCAAGGAGCGGGCGCCATTCGGGCGCCGGTGGGAGAGCTGAAGAAGCAAATCCTCGCGGCGCTCAAGGCGAATGGGAAGCCCATGACGAACCACGAGCTGAGGACCTACCTGGAGTCGCATGGCTACAAGTGGTCGCTGACCCCGCTGCATGTCTCCAAGACCCTGACGGGGCTCGTGAGGGAAAAGAAGATCAAGGGTGAAGGTTCGATAGTGAACCGGAGGTATCGGCTGGCGTGAGGGCATGGCTGGCCAGTCTGGCGTTGCTGGCGGCTGGGGCATGCGCCCCCGCCAGCAAGCCAGCGGTCGTGTTCCGGGTGGTGGAGGCGAAGGGCGCCACGCCGACCGCGGAGCAGCCGGCAAGGGTGGTGTTCGAGGGCTATGAGTCCCCGGTGTTCGTCATCGACGGAGCGGGGATTGTGGGCAAGGAGCTGTTCGTCGAGGTGAGGGTGAAGGATGGCAAGACGATCCACCTGTCTCCGGTGAAAATGGGCTCCGACCGGGGGAACTGGTTTTCGATGGGGAGGCTTAAGCCCGGGGCATATCAGGCCGTGCTGCATTTGGACGGGGAGCCGGCGGCTGACGCGGAGTTTTCCGTGCTCCCATAGCACCTAGGCTAAAAATAGGTCTTGACCTGTGGCATAGTTCCCTATGCCCTCCGGCCCAGTTCTTGCGGAGTCGAGACCGCGTCTGAGTAATCCACTTTGGTGATGGGCCTAAGAAGCCCGCAGCCCGGACGAGTTCTCGACCTCGCCGGGCTTCTTTCTTTCCCCGTATCACCCGAAGGAAATAGCGTGAGCGGCCACCCTAACCGGGAGCCCTGCCACGCGTAGCTATCGGTGCCCGGTCCAGCGGACGGCACTGGTGAGCATACAAGCGCACGGGTCGAACCGCTCGGGAGCAAAACCCTAAAAGGGTTTGCTATCCCAGGAGTGCCCGAGTGAAAGCGCCGTGGGGTATGCTCTCCAGTGCTTTCCTGCATAAACGCTGAAACAGCAAAGGACGGCACTGGTGAGCCGGAGGGTAGGTTTGGTTGGTTCGAGGAAAACGTCTTTAGGTAACTCGTCCCGTAAACATTCCAGACCCAAATCTGGCTCTCCAGTGCTTTCCCTGCCGGCACCTTATTACTGGCCCCCTGAACGACACCAAACAGGGGTTTGAAGTAGCGCGAAGGCTTGGCCTTCGGGTGAATGACGCAAGGTGCCCGAAAGGGCAACGTGGGCGACGAGCTGAACCAGCACGGCCTTGTGTGTAGAAAGGGGCAACGCAACTCCCCAGTCCGGAGCGCTAGGCTTCCTCCACACCTTCCCCTGCAAGGGTGAAGTGTGGGGACGCACTGAAACCCGAACCGGATCGCTATGCTCCCTTTCTACTCTTCTGAAACGCTAAGCTCCCGAAGCGGGCAACGACCGCGAGGGATGCGGTGAGGCGTGCGACGGGGCAAAGATCTTGTGAGTTGGACGCACGCTCCCAAGGCGCAATCGGCCGGCGGCGCATTTTGATATACGAACGCGGGTTACCAGAATCACTTGTTAGGCCAAGAGTCGAAGCCTGCATTGTAGCCTTCACGCCATTCGTTGCGGAACGGCGAGCGCAGTTCGTAGTAGGGGCACTGGTCGTGGTAGCGTCGCGCTTTCGCGTCGCGCACGCCGTCAGTGAAGCCCAGGCGATAGGCATCACTTCGTTCGCTTGGCGCGGAATCTTGGGCATTCATCTCCGTCTTCATATGGATGAGGGTATGCGGCGAGGTGTTCGCCAAGCGTGCGCCCGCAGACGCATATGCGATCCATCCTCTGGAAGTCGTATTGTCCGCTCGGGCGCCTGTCCTTCTTCGGGCCTAACGAGTCCCCAGAGCCAACGCCGTGCGTTGCTCCGTCCTGCTTTCGTGAGTCTTTACCGGCGTGGCTCATGTTCCGATGTAAGCCCAGCTATTCCGGCCCGCTCCAGCATGCGGCTTGCGGGGCCACTCGGCCCACCGGACTCCTAGCGACAGGAGAGGGGTTCAGTTTGTGTTCGAGGGAGGGATGAGCTTGCCGGCCTTCCACACCTGGAGTTCGGCCAACACGAAACCAACGCAGCCAGCTAGGAGCTGATAGTCCTGCTGTGTTTTTGGTCCACGCTCAAGGACAGCCTTTAGCTCGGCCTCGCGTCGTGAGAACTCCGAGAGAGTGTGCTCGCGGAGTTGCTTGGCTTGTTCGGGGCCCATGGGGTTAGGACTCGACCGCAAGGCAGCGGTTGATCGACGGACGAAATTCGCCGGTACGCAAGGCGTGCTGATGGTAGGTCTCCCTGTGAGCCGGCACGGTCACTGACTCGCCCGGCTCAAGCTCATGGGTCCACGTGTTTCCGACCGGGACGTTCGCGTAGAAGAAACGGCCCTGCATGCGGCCGGCGCGCACCTCCCGTCCGTACCAAGAGCGCGGGCTATAGGTCTTCCCCTCAACCTCTACCATTAGCACCCGGCGTTCACCGGAGGGAGTCAGGAAGTAGTAGTCGTAGATGCCGGTGTCTTCGTCCCACTCACGGGCAAGCGTCCGAGCCGTCCGGGAGGTATTGGTGATCGTCTTCATTGTCGCTAGGATGCCGTTGTGTCGCCTCGGCGGGCGGCCTCGCTTCCCTTCACGGGCTCCTGGGCTCGGAGTCCTCGGGGCACCATGCCCCAAGGCTGGGTAAATTGTCATTCCTGTCTAACGTCTCTTGCGGACGGCGCAAACACAACATGCGCGGTTGCGGCCTGCATCTCCCGCAGCGCTTGCTCGATCTCCCGCCGTGCCTCCGGGCTCATGGGGCGCACCACAATCGGCCGGTGGTGGCAGCCCATGCCGACGCAGCAGAGCAGGAGAGCAAGCAGGCGGGTTGTCATCACGACCTCGTTTTCGCGGCACCAAAGGCCGCATCGTTCTCCTTGCGGTCATATTCAGTGACTGCGTGTATCAACGTGTCTTTCAGGTTCATTTGTCGCTAGGGTTTGTCGTGGCCTCATTGCCTCCGACGCTCAGCATAATCGCACACCTAGGCCTTGCGCTCAAGGCATAGTTGTGGCCACAAATCGCCTAGTAGGCTGACTTATCCCTCCAAATCGCCCTTGCCTCCGCCCCCTAGGTGGTCATTAGCTACCGCTTATGCCAAGGACTGAGCGCAAGACGGCCTCCGCGGAAAAGCTCCTCGAAAAGCTGCCGGACGCCATACTCAACGGGGCAAGCCCCCGCGCCGTCGCGATGGCCGAAGGTCTGAGTCAGAAGAATGCCTCCTCCCTCGCTGCCGCCATCGCAACCCCCATCGAGCAATTCAACGAGCGCTTGGCCGAGAAACTGGGCATCATCGCGGACGAATACCTTGACGAGATACGCGCCCGCCGCTCGGAGATGCCCGCCGCCTCCCTCGGCTACACCTTTGCCGTGCTCGTGGACAAGCGCACCGCCCTCACCGGCCGCACCAACCCCGCCGGAACCTCCGTCAACGTCCAAGTCAATAACAACGGCCTGCAAATGTCCAAAGAGGACCTGATGGACCTCCTCACCGGCAAACGCCGCCCCACCCACCCACAACCCATCGAAGAAGGGAACGAAAACGTCACTCCGCATGCTTGCACGTCCACCCTTTCCACGCACGCGCCCTGCCGTGCGCTACGTTGAGCAGCCCGGCCGTGGCATTACAGTATTCGCCGCCGGTGCCGCGTTTGCCGCCGGTTCGTTTCCAGAGCACGTCAGCCGCCGCAAAGAGGGCGCAGTGCGCTCGCACGAACTCGTAGAGGTTGGTTGCGGTGTAAGCGTCTCCGGTTGGAGACACGATGCGCCATGTGCGCGCGTGGACATTGCCTTCTCCGCGACCCGCACGAAGGCTGCGCTTAGCGGCTTCGGTGGCTGCCGTCGGGTCGGTGTTGCGGACCGACAGGAGCCGTGCGCGTCGGGCAGCAGTGTCCTTATATGGTGCGCGCTTTGGCATGTTTATTGGCGATCATCGTCGGGATCATCCTTGTGCAGCCAAGCGCCGTATGCCGCTGCGATAACGGCAGCCGACAGGGCGCTGACGGCGACCGTGGTGTATCCGAGCAGCATCGTTACGATGCCCAAAACAGAGGCTCCGATGACAAGGTGGCGCAGGCGCATGGCGTCAGCGCCCGCGCAGGAGTTTGCCGAGCATGTTAAGCGCCTGAGCCGTGGGCATGCGCCCCTGCTCCCAGCCATTGACCGTGCGCTCGGACACGCCGAGCTGCTCGGCGAGCTGCGCCGCGGTGAGGTCCCCGAGCTTGGCGCGCGCGGCACGGATGCCGGGGGCATAGTCCATGAGCCTGCCCGCATCGTCGAGGATCACGGGCATGCCGTAGGAGCTGGCGGAGTGGTCGATTGTGATACGCATAAATTACTCCTCGACGCTGTAGGCCAGGGAGACGCTCTCACGATCCAGCACGACCGCACCGTCAGGAGTGCGGAAGCCGACGCACTCAAACCGCTGCCAGACGTCGCTGACAAACTGCGCGTCGTCCCATGCACCCGCACTCGTGACGATGTTGCGAGGGTTGACGAGCGCCGCGGCCTCATCGTGGCCGATGTTGTAATACTCGGCGGCAAACTCGATCACCGCCTCGGAGACCTCGGGCAACTCGGTGGCGAGCGTCCAGACATGCCGGCCGTAGTGCTCATTGCCGCGCTCCGCGAAAAGCATGACGTGCTTTGTCTCGGTCTTGCTCGTGCGGCGGTGAGTGAGGGTCGCTGTCGTCATGCCCCCGAGACTGCGCAACGCTGCGCAGTCGGTCAACAGCAAAGTGCGCAAATCTGCGAAGCTGTCATCTCCTGAACGAATAAGTCCTATGTCTACCATGGCTACAGTTACCGGGATAGCTCCCCAGCCAATTACCGGGCCTGGAATGGCTCACACCTCTACCACGGGCGTTGGGATGGCTCCTCGCAGGAAGCCCAGGAAATTGAGTACACCGCAGCTGGTGGAACGCCGTCGTTGGGCTAGGGGACTGCTTGCCCAAGGCCTCCGTGAGGAGGCTGTCCGATACCTCACTGAGCGTAAGCTAGGCCTGTGGGAACTGCCCGAGACTCATGCCTTCCCCCTCCCCAAGCGTAGGCGTAACAATGTGCATTATGTTAATTGCGCCACCCTGTCTCCCTCCCCTACCCTTCCGCCTCCTGACCTGGCTACCTCCACCACAGGGGGGGAGGGGGTTGCGCGTGTGCAGGGGGATGGTAATGCCATTCATCCCCCACCCCCTGGTGGAATTTTTCAGTCAGAAACGAACAACCCCTCCTACGACCCCTCCTACGACCCCTCCAAGGAGCCATCCTTCAAGGACAGATTGGAAGGGACTTGGGAGAAGGGGACGGCAACGCCGGCCCTGCGGCAGCGGAGCTGGGTGGCGGAGGTGGGGATCGAGGAGCTGGCAGGGTTCGCGGAGAAGCCTAGGCCAATCGAATCCCAGCCCGTTGAGGAACCTATGCCTAGCGAGGCACCCCCTGAAGGTGAGAATGGCCTTAAAAGCCAAGGAAATGGGGTTCCTGAGGCGCCTGAAGCCTATGCCTCCTGGCCTGCCGAGTGCGAGGTGGAGGTGACGGGAACCTGCCCGAACAACCGTTTGCTGGTGTGCCGGGTGCTGGGAGGGGAGGGGCTGCCGGATGGGGGGCGGTGCAGCCTGTGGAAGGCGTGGGGGAGAACCTGGCCGGTGGGGGCTAGGCTAAGGGCGAGGATGGAAAGCGGCCCGCTGGGGCCGATCATCTATGAGCCCTTGGGGGACTAGTTCAGGGCGTTCCGCCTGATGGCCTTCAGGACGCCCCTGCGGCCTTCCGACCCTTCGGTGGCTGCCTTGCTGTGGATGGCATAGCCTGCGCTCGTTAAAAGCGATTCCAGGGTGTCTGCATCGGCCTTCCGGTGCCATTCCAGCATCACAGCCGAGAACTGGCCCAGCCGCCCGGTCTCGTGCAGCCGCTTGAGGATGGCGGGCTCCGCCCCTTCGGTGTCGATTTTCAGGATGTCCCCAGCCGGCAGCGTGGCAGCATCGATGACCTCGATGGCACAGCCCTTGTCCAAGTGGTGCTCCTCCGAGCCATACACCGAGAACTCCCCGCGGTTGAACTTGCCGGGGAAGAGCATCAGCCGGTCCCGTTTGTCCATGACCCCGACGCGGTGAGGGATGGCGCGGTCCTTCGAGGGCAGC